>Ga0209052_1000622_pt1 | contig 11441 bp, 5 predicted proteins | sample WorMetHEROISLAND_2_FD_187409 | JGI IMG/M metagenome (GOLD analysis project Ga0209052, IMG submission 187409) | Marine gutless worms symbiont microbial communities from Max Planck institute for Marine Microbiology, Germany - Olavius sp. 4 HERON... | ecosystem: Host-associated > Annelida >...
TCATTCCCGTTCCGTTTTCGATTCGTCTGTCAGCAGAAGTACGTACGACGCGATCCTCGCGAGATTTTAATTGCCTAATGGGAGGCGCAGCGAGCCGACGTCCGTCGTGGGTGCGCGGCGGCGGTCGCTTGGCGGTCCACTCAGCGCGGTCACCGGGCCGCCAACTCAACGACGCCAGCTCCTAAATAGATTTCAGCTGAGCCGCCGCGGCGGTAACGAGCGGCGCGCGCTATCGTGTGATGGTTAACGCGATTGCGACCGACCGGTACGCAGCTGCGCAGACATCAGCGACATCGATTTCCCATTCGACGTCGCACGTACTCAGACAAACCGTCCGAACGACAGCAAGTCTTGCAGAACGACCGAGGCACAGCCTGCATCCACACACAGAGAGACAGACAGTCACAGCCAGCTACTGGTTGCAGCTGGCTGCGTTGCTGTTGCGAGTGGCAAATTAAACACACGGCCATCGAACTCGCAATATATGGTTCACTGAAACCATTCCTCCATCTCGCACAGTTGTCGAGATATTACGCCGCAAGATCTTGGAGGTCATGACCTTGACTTTTTGGGGGGTCATCTGACGTTATCGGTTGAGGCTAATGGAATATATGACATGACCACTAGTTGCCATGGCCACGCGTTTGATAATTTTACTGATACCCGGGATTACGTCTTATTCAGTCCCACCGTATAAAGTAATGCTACTGCAGCTGCAGCCGGACACGATAAACTTGATATTATGAAGCCGTGATGCAGAAGCAGGAATTGTTCAGAGTAAATAGCAGCAAATTTATTTTCGATACCAAGAATTTTTGGGTACAAAAGCCCTCGAAGCATTCTGAAACAGTCATCGAACTGCAATGTCACGAGCCTTCGTTTACTACGGACCTTAATGTCGTGAGCCTGTTAACCGTGTCACTGGTGATGGTGATCACGTAATGAAAAGTTGACGCAACAGAACGTATAGTTGGACAATGTACCTCAATGCTCACTGGAGAATGTGGAAATATCGCGGAAACGAACTCCAATACCGGTATTTGGTCATGCTGTGACATAGACCCTTGACGTTTGACCACAAAACTTAATCAGTTCATTTTTGTCCCAAGATCCACTGACGGCAAACGTTTGGTGGCGATTCATGCCACAGATAAAGCGGAAACATCACCACGGACAGTGTATACGGACGAATAGACACGTGCAGAGAAATACATCATAGAAAACGAAGCTATCGGCCTGAAAGCACATGTGCACATAGTTACTGTACCGTAGGACTGTATAGACTTACGTGGTAAAAGTTCCAAATACGACAAGACCTCACGACGATCGTTCGAGTGTCCAGAGGCGCAGGTAACTGCGTACAGCATCGTCCAGGGCAGACGCTGAAACATCGACGACCGCCTCGCAGCCAGCACGTGACGTGACACCGTGCCAGTGATGTCCGAGGATGTGCGCCAGCCACTGAAAGCACAGGTTGACGTGAGGAACGTTGCAGACGCCTTCCACGACGTACGTGCCTGGCTCTGAGAAGAACAGGTTAGCCTCAGCGCCGCCTACCGGGGCAACTACGACGACAGCTGAGTGAAACATCATCATCGTGTCATTGAGTGACGGTGTCGGGTTGTCAGCGAACAGCGTGTACGTCAGCTCATAGTCTCTAGCCGCACGCTCTAACAACTCTTCGATTCTTCTCTGCTCCGTAAATCTTCGGCTAGTCGTTCGCCGAATTAGAAGGAGTTTATTTCTCGGCCGAGGCGGAAGCGTTCTGCTGATATACTCGCGATAGAGCCAACTCAGCGTCTGGCTTTCCTGCACGTTGGCCAACCCGCACTTTGTCGAACGTGGCTGATAGGCAAGTTTGGCGCGGACCGGTCCGACGACAATTCGTGCGCCGTCGACGCCGATGATGTGAAACAGTTCCGACAGACGTCCTCCGGGAGGCTCCGGGGACACGACTTTAATCTGCGGCTTGTCGCGCAGAAAGTCACGGTAGAAGACAATTCTGGGCATGATTTCGCACATGCGATGAAATACTGCCGTGCCCCAGTACTGCGCTATGACAAACACTTCGTCGTACAGAGGCATTTGATCGACGTTCGGCGGAGTTTCCGGCCGCGTATCGTGACTGCACGCATCGAGTACCAGCTTAAGGTTTCCGCTGTAGACGTCACCATTGACGGTGACTATTGCGTCGCGATGAATATGGACGTAGGAGACAAACGGAGGCGGACGCGCGTAGAAGTGTGGCGGGTATGCCATGCCGTTGTCTGGCCAGTACGTCTGACGGTGTATCGGCTTAGCGTTGAGAAATAACGGTCGCAGTGGTCGCGCAGGGACCGTCGCGGTCATGTTGCGAACGCAGGTCCGTCTGTACATGACGTCATATTTCATCTTGATGGCGCCAGGCGTCTCGATCCACGTGCACAGCGTATCATCCGCCGTCCACTCGTAGTACGTCTGTCGCGGTAGATTCGCCGTGTCCGTCAGAGAATTCCAGACACCGTCGCTGCTGGTCGACATCCACGGTAGAACCACGGTGAGAACGTGCGGGTAGCTGGCGGCCAGCACATCCAGATAGTCATCCCTGCTACCACTCAGCACCTGCCACAGCTCCGACGACTGAACTCGGTCCAGCTTCCAATCACCAAGTCCACGAAGTTGCCACGTTCGACTTCGGATGTCGCCCAGCTGAACGCTGAACTGACGGACTCGCTCGGTGAAGTTGCCAGTCGCTGCTACAGTAATCACTGCAGGAATGAACGCCAAGGCTGCCACTTCACTAGTCACATTATCCGTCCTAGATCGCTCGGTTTCTTGTGCTGCATACGATCCATATCTCGTAGTTAGATACCTCGAGTACTGCACGAGTGCAAAAACTGTTCCTACCAATATCGCTATCGCGACATAGAGAACTTTCGTATTCCTACCCGTACAGATCATTATTAATCAGTTTCAGCTGCTGCAACTCGTCGGTGATGATGTACAGGTATAGGTGTGCTCGGAGTAGAGATAAGCTCACCTGGCGGCGCGCCCAATCGTGCTTCGCTGCTGCGGCCACACGCGCTATCGATCGACATAACGCAGTACCGCATCAACTGAACATAGCCTATGCGTCTGTCATTGCAATTTGAAGAGAATGGCCTTTACCTTGCCTTTACTATGAGTTATAATCGTTTTACTTATTAAGCGTGCCCCATTGGAAAAGGGGGTAGTAATTTGCGGAGTTAACGCTCTTTCGCTACTCCCTGTTGTACTGTTTGTATTATCTATAAATGTTCATGTGTGACTTTTTTCCCCTTTTGTTCTTATTAGTTAAGTTTATTGTATGTGTGACATGGTTCAGTGCAATAAACCTGATTGATTGATTGATTGATTAAAGCTCATTATTAAGGTTTTGGTGTACATCGTGTCCGGCAAGTGAGTCTACACTCTACAGCATTCAAGAAAAATACATCTTCACATTTTTTGGCAAGAATCATCCAGAAACCCCGCTTTACTAAAATATTAACAAACTTGTCCCATACGCATATTAGAGTAGTGCTGACGTATTTATGCCGCGGACGAAAATGCCGTTTTTACTGTATCTGGAAAAAAGTTAACAACATTCTGAATAATAACTTTGACAAATTCAAACGAATTACTGTATTTTTTGGTAGGCGACGTTGAAAAGTAATGTGCAAATATTAACACACTGACAGCCATCTCCACTTTCACTTTATTTACTTACAAGTTTTATCTTAGGTTTGCTGATAAACGCAAACTACCTTAAAGATAAGGCTGATGCTATTTTAACGTTATGCGCTATAAAAATTTACGTTTTAATTACTTCCCTACTTACTAACTTACCAGATGTAACAATGTGTCACGGCTCACTGTGCACACAAGACGGTGGCGATGCATCAGAATTAATTGTTCCGGACCTACGACAGGACGACATTCAAAACATCTGCTGTAAATGTGCTGCTGTGTTATATTTACCTACTTGTTTAAAGTGGGTAAAATCTGAACTCAAGATTCTAACACTTAATTTCTACTATTTTGTACTCGCAATAGCAGTGAACGTGATAGAAGTTGTGATCAATTTTCACAAGGTAGCAGTGATGTTATTCCCTGTCCTTGTCACTGACAGTAAAGTCTTGATCTCGGTCTATATAGGACGGCCGCTTTTGTCTTTCTTTTGCTCCTTGAGAAAGTCTTTGAAAATTGCATTTCTTCTTTCAAGCCAGATTTCACGCCAACATTACGGAGATTCACTAGCAACGATTCTAGGATTTCCTGCTTTCAAATATTCTTGCTTTCAAACCGTTTTCTGTTACGAATTTTTCACGCAGTGTCATTAAGTTTTGTTTCACAAATCTATGTGTAACTGTATGTGTCGTGTTCGCTATTAAACTGAGAGTATGACAGAAGTCCTTATCCCAATGCTGATTATGGAGAAAAAATCCTGGTACTGGACTTTGGCACTCGTCCTTGTTAACATCACTGCCTGCACGACAGTGCAGTTACACAAGCCATGTAAAATAGATTAAGGCATCACGTTGTTGCAAATTTTATTGTCGTATATTTCTGTCAAAAATTCTGAAAATCGGTTGACATATGCCAAAATTATAAGCGAATACAAAACGGGCCTTTTTGAGACACTGTCGCCATTCTAGTGAAAGCGATGCTATAGTGTGCTTCCGAGAGAGTTAAGCTGCAGCAGCAACTGCAGCAGCAGCCGCTGCAGTCAGACGATCTCAGCATCAACTTGCACATTAACTGATGAGGAAGACTTATCGCTCCCGTACGTCTTTGTTTATCTGACACAGCGCCGGCTCGGAACACGCTACGGCGCTGCTTTATATTTGGAGTCGATCGGGTCAAATCTTGCAATTAGGAGCCAGAGCGAGCGGCGACGCCGGACGTAAAACGTAACGTTGCAGTGTACATCTCACAACAACCGGCAGATGGCGCCGTGAGGCCAGCAGACGGCAAACAGCGACGCCTCGCCTTGTGCTCCTCGCCCGTTACGACGACTAATTGTGTTTATCGAGCCATTATCGCAGCACGAATAGCAGCAGTGGCTGCGGCCGGCAGTTGCAGCGCCGACGTCTGCTGCAGTAACTGGGCGGCGCCGCGTGCAGCTGCATCCGATGCCATCCAAGACATGTCTGTGTCCAACGCTGCTACTGAGCTTACGTATCCAAAACTTCTACTTGCCGGCTGTCGAAGTGATTATTGAGGAGAAATGATGGGCAGCATCAGCGTATGAACGAAGAACCGTGGAGCTGGAAACATCGAGTCACTGTTGACGTGTCATGAGAGCGCAGCAAGTCTGCATTGACGCTGCAGTATCTGAGTGCATGCCAACACGCGGTAAGCTTTATCGATGTACAGAGTTCGCAGTACTATCGACTCTCTGATATTATCTGTTCTACACTGTTTAACTTACGTCAGGTACACATTGCCATGTTTAACACGCTGAGAACTAAACTAGAAAAGATCTCCGTGCCAAATGCCAACATAACATACGACCGTTCGTTCAGTTACTGAGCGTCTCAAGCATTGACAGTGAATTAGGTCTAACGGAGGTAGGCCTGGTTTGCCGTCGGTGCCTGAGCCGCCCGGCGCTTGATCCACCACCTCTAAGTAAGTAAACATGTACGCCAGATATGCGGCAATTTTTTAAAAGTTTTTTTTTCGACGTCTGCTGAACTCGTCCTTTAAAATCTTTTGAACAAAAACTGGCACTCCATTTACTCCCGCTCTAGGGAACGTTTCTGGTAATTTTATTTTTTTAAAGTATTTTTGTTATCCATTTAGGAGCGCCGTAAGGTACAGGCGCCAGCGGCATGACGCGTAATTATGCGGCTTATATAAGACGGCCGCATTTGTAATAAGAACCGTAGGACACAAACAATAATACCAACGATATGATAAGCTTACATCAGTCACTGACGAGTAATGTGTGGCAACATATTCAATTAAAACGTGCATTTAGGCGGACTTGAATGTCTTAAAAGTGTGATCTTTCTGATAATTTGAACATTTTTTATCATTTTTTCATCAATTCGACAGTAAAACATTTTTTGTAGCATGCATATCCAAAAAGCCCGTACAGACTATGAAGTACGTGTTTATGAAAAAGGTTTCAGACAACTCAGAATTGTATTTTGCTGTGCGAATAATATGCAGCGAAGGCGAAAGCGATAGCGCTCGGCTGCAGATATAGCATTGCACCGGATGTTGCCGTTTCCTGCGCGTACAACGCTGAACGGATATGACGCAGTGCGTGCACGGAGATGAAAAAGCAGTCGATTGACAGCGTTCGTTGGCTAATATTAGCGATTCGCACATACGATAACAACAACCTACCTCATCGTGCAAGCAAAACAACGAATTTCAGAAAAAGAGACAAACACAGACCATACACAAGGCATTGAAGACAACGAAACAGACGGAGAACAGCGAGCGAAACAATGTAGTGAATGTAAAAAGTAAAGTAAAGTAAGGTTATATTATAGTGCGCTCTAAAGCTTAGCTTAATCTAGCGCACTTAACCACCGTAACCACACCATAACCACTTAAGGGTCACAGATTATAGAGGACACCGTCAAACCCTCTTGCCTGTCCGAGAAATTAATCTCAAAGCATGCAAGCCAGTAATCTGCCGGGTCTGGGGATTGAACCCAGGCCCGGCTGATAACCGTTTCAGGCTCAGCGCGCACTGTGCCGATGAGCCACAGAGACAAACTTTTAATGTACTTAATAACATCTTGTAATTAATAAACTTTACATCGCCACATTTGTGTAGGGAAGTTTCTGGTTGTTTTGAACACTTCATCGCGAATGCGTCAACATTTGCTTTCGGAATCTCAAGCTCATCGGCTTTCTGCTTTTTTTTCTTTGATTCGCTAATTTTCTGTTCGATTCCATGCGGTAGACCCCTAAGTTGCTAGGCTATTTCTCAGTTTTTGAACGCGTGTTAACATTTTCCAACTTATTAATAGCGCGAGGAAAACTATTCCTTAAGTCAGCGTTTTGTGTTAAGTCATTATATGTGCGACAGTGCGACAAAATGTTATGTATTTTATGGAATAATATTGCTTGTCCTTCCAAAAAAACTGACAGAAACAAGTTGTGTAAGATTTGTAGATAACGGTTGCTAAACTGGTTCTGTTTTTGTGTGCATCAGTGAGCGGACTGCGAATGTACTGTAATGAATTGGGAGTGTGTTCCACTGTGCAGATTTGTGTGTGTACGGGAAGTGGTCAGAAGACGAACTGGTGCCGTGGTGCGTGGATGTGTGCGCTCAAGTCGTGTCCACACTGCAGCTGCATTTAACCGTGTCATTCAGGTTTTAAGGCAGTCACCGCACACGAAGCCTATTAAATCGATATAATGCCAGTCATGCTGCTTCATTAGCCATGGCTGGATTAATTACGCGCGGGGCAAAAAAAATTAAGCGGGGTCCTGTTTTAGTTCAACTAAAATAACCAAGTTCTCTCTTTTTTGCAATTTAAAAGTAATGAGAATATGCAACTTCATAATCTGTATTTCTCATTTTACAAAGCAAGCAAGAAATACATTAACTGATAAGTTTTCTTCGAGATATTAAACTAGCAAAATTATTAATCACTGCAGCCGTGTTCGGCCTATATATGTATATCCCTTAAAATCTCATCTTAATTTCACATTCTTCAGTTTTGCATCATGTATATTCTATTTTAGCCACAACCGATAGACAGGTTACGGCTTTATGTACGTTGCCACATTGTATGCATATTTTAATAAAATACACTTATTTGCCCACGATGGAGCGGATGGACAAGTTTTGGCCATACGTAACAGGTCATGTGACAGAAATCTTCGCTTTGCTAAGTCGCCAAAATACCGTACTCGGATTGAGGCTGATAATGCATTAAATCCACTTTTGCTGCCAGGCTCTGCCCGCTTCCGCTTGGCGTGCAGTTTACGTCGATCTCCAGTCAGTCCTACTTTTTAAGAGATGGAAGGAAAGAAAATGGAAAGGAGGGGAAGAAGAGATTGTCCTCACAGTGCGTACTACGAACGGACGCCGTTGTCAGCTGCTGCTGCTGTTGCTGCTGTAATGACGTAGCGTGGTTGCATTGCCATTATTATAACGGCGTCAAGTACTCGCATCCGACCATCGTATCCTCCACACAGACAGACTCGCCCCGTCCGTACGTTGGCGTAATACTAATAATACTCATAACGTCGTCGTCGTATTTTTCACAGCTATACCACATGCTGTGCCGTCGACAGACATTCAGCCGCCATTCGCTGCGGGGCGCCAACGTCTGGAAGCAAACTAGCTTGATCAGGTCGTCATAGGCCTATAGCAAGCTGCTGGAATGATTGTATAGGCCTACACTCGTGCAGCATGATGAACAAGCGAACATGTCGGCCCAGTGCTGACATACTATGCGGATGTCTACCAAGAGCTGCTCAACCCTAACCCTATCACTGACCTTTGACCTCTGAGCTGAGAATCGGCACATCGGCTACTCCTGCCCTGGGAACGATGAATAGCAATTTTGGTTTTACGCCGTTTTGTTTTTCAGCACTAGACAGACGGACAGACGGACGAACGGGCAAGATGGGTGATGCTAATACACTATAGCATATTTTCCTAGTTTTTTTCCTGCTAATAACTGGAGCCCTTATCTGATATTGCGTAGTCCTTCATATAGTATCTTGGTGTTGTACCATAGAACATGTAAAGCGTATTGTTATACAGTACCTCTGATCGAAATGTGCGGCTGTGATTGGTTCAAATCGCGGCACGTGGTGTAAGCTAATATGGGGTATTGACCGGTTCACCGGTCAATATGTGTCGACATATTGACCGATCGACATATTGACCGGTCAGAACCGGTCAGAATGGTCTTTCTAAACACCGGGTAGAACCACTCCGTTAAGAAATCAAAATCACACTTTCTTACAGTACGCGCATGTATTTGGTCAAATGTCAAATGATTCGTATAAATTAAATATATTGCCTTCGGCACTTGGGCAATATTCCTGCAACTTCGGGAAATTAGCCTCACTATTGACCTCGATGCCAGTCATTATTTGCATAGTAGTACATATATTATATTATTATATTATTATATTATTATACTACAGTACTATAGTATACTTCAATAATACTACAATACAGAACTATAGCATTGTAGTATATACTGTAATAAACTATCAATTCTACCATTGTGCAGTATAGTAGTCTACACCGCAATGATACTATATATAGTACACTGTAGTAAACACGGTAGTGTGATGTACACTACAGTTTTTACGCCAGCATTTTTTCTAAGGGGCGACCTATTAAAATGCCTGTGATAATGCCGCGTCACTGGAGATTTTCTAGAGCGTTATCCGACCTGGCCGAGCCGTCAGTGTATGAAAGACTATTTTACCGCATGGAGATTGAAAGTGATAGGTTATGTCTCCACGTCGCTCGAAGCTGTGCGAAGAAACTGGTTGAACGGCAACGACCGCTTGGATCACATCTAGAACGCGTTCTGCAATTCTCAACACACTGTCACTGTCTATAGACTCAATCAACGATAAAAAGTGGTACGTTGTGTCTAATTATGTGACAAAATTCGATAACGCGACTTTTAGTATACCTCGTTTCCTTGTCTTCGCATAAATATTATAGTAAGTCAGTAAGTAAGTAAGTGACGTGTAAGCTTGACTAGTAGGGCTGTGTGTGTATTGACAAAGTCGCAGCGGCCGTACAGCCTGACAGATTGTCTCAAACCTGGTTTGGAAAAGGTGAGCAAAATCTCAGGCGATCCGGCGCTGCTGACACTCGCCATGTTCAGTTACACATTTAGACTATCAACTACGTGAATGTGTATTCTAGTTTTCATTTTGTGACGTATTCTTGCTGTTCTCTTTTAATTTAAGATTAGTCTTTCATTCAATTTTTACTGTAGGCCGCATTACGTTTTGATTGTATTCTGGTGCATGTGTTGCCTTTTGTCGTACAGGTAGTAAATGATTGTTTGATATTTCGAGCATGCACGCTGCAACTTGGAGCACGTCGCCAGCCACGTAGGCCTAGATGGTATCATCGGGTTTTCAGTTACAACTCACACAGTGGGCGCTGAAATTGCAGGACTGGACAATGGCGGACGGGGCGCTAAGTCAGAACTACGAAACATGCTCAGCTTAAAAGACTGTTAATTAGGTAACTAGGTTTTAGCGTATTTTACGATTGCTTAAATATATCATTAGCTTGCGATTTCCATATTTCTCCAATTCTACAAGCCAATACAAGCAAGCCAAATTACGCCAGTCCGTAGGTCGTCCGTCATTGTCCACCCCTGCCAAACCGGTCCTACAATGTCCAGTCCTGCAATTTCAGTCGCCCCTCACACATGCATTGCGGTCCACCAAATCGTATAGTACCGTGTCGACAGTGGCGGCCCCACTGTGCCTGCAGCGCTGGCAACGGGCGACTGAAAATGCGAGAAACGAAAAAGCAAGGCAATCAAAAATGTATGCACGGGTGCACAATGAGAGACTGGAATTTGCTGCACCAAAAGTCGTCCATTTTCCAACCTTGCAACGGCGTAACTGCGGCATTGCCTCCGGGTGCCAGCTCAGGGAGGGGCGAATGAAAGTATCATAATTTTCTGTAATTAAGTCGTGAACTCAATAAATTAATAGTAACAAATCTACTTTTCAAGATTTTGTTCTTTGCTCCTCTTTTTTAACCGCGTTCACCAACTGTTGCGCAATTCTCCGTAATTTTCGTATACCCGCTAGACAGGAAAATATCACTGAAACATTGAGTTCGCTGGCACTGCTGTCAACGTTGAGTGTCAACGACCACATCGACCAAAGGGGGTATTAAAGCTTCTATGGGCTGTCCCCTTCCCATTGGGGAGGGATCTTAGAAGGATCAGTGCCCTTCCTCAAAAAATTTTTCTATCGTAATGACTAATTAAGGCTCACATAATAGCCTACGTTGTTTGAAAACCTAGCACAAATGGCCGGCCGGGGACGCTATGCATTATATTGCATGCGGGTGCCGACGACAAAGTTACGCCACTGCAACCTTCCATTTTTCTGCCCTTTTGTTATGCGAATTTCACAAAATCCTATATACTAACTGCGCTGAAGAACAAAAGGGAGCTGCTGAGCTAATAATTTGTCAGAAGGTGTGCCCACTCGGCGCTGCTTTCTTGGAGCCGTCGCTGTGCGTATCGAGTTTCACACACGGCCTGCAGCGTATACTGCCGAGTCATTCGTTGGCGGTTCATATCACTTACGTCAGTCTGTATAACACGAAACAGCGCCAACATGTTGATTATATTGTCTCTAAAGCTAAGTTAAGAGCTAGTCAAATACTACGATGTTTTGTTAGTAAAGATGTGCGCATTCTAACAAAAGCATTTATAACATATGTTCGACCCTTGCTTGAGTAC
>Ga0209052_1000623_pt1 | contig 11439 bp, 10 predicted proteins | sample WorMetHEROISLAND_2_FD_187409 | JGI IMG/M metagenome (GOLD analysis project Ga0209052, IMG submission 187409) | Marine gutless worms symbiont microbial communities from Max Planck institute for Marine Microbiology, Germany - Olavius sp. 4 HERON... | ecosystem: Host-associated > Annelida >...
GGGGGGGGGAGCGACGAGGACAAATCCTGACAAAAATTTGAAAGTAAGCATCTAGACAAGTTACATCCCAACATAAATCACGGTCGCACTGAAATCAAACATGGAAGTTTGCGTAAAAAGAAAAAAAAACAGTGATATGGCCAAAAGCAGCTGTAGCCATAGGGCACCTAAAGGTGCTACGGCCAATTGGCCACGGCTATAGTGGCCATTATGGCCAAAAGCAGCTAGGACGCCTAAAGGTGGCCAATTGGCTGTGGCTATAGTGGCCACATCTGTGACTTGCCAACAAGGGGCGTGATTCACAGACAATGTCGTACGATTTGTTGTTAAGATGTCATAAGATTGTCTTATGACATGATATTAAATGAACTGAGAGAATTTGTCTTTGATGATCGTAAAATTTGTCACGAAAGCATCTTGTTGTCGTGGTAACTGATCATATGGGTGTAATGAGCATAGACCATACATACAGTTTCATTTCTATGGCAATCTGTCACTGACTAGGCAGTAGCCAGTAAGTAAAGGCGGCCGTTTAGGGTTCCATTTGTAATGTTTAAATTCAGGAATTTGCATATTTCGAGTACACAAAAGTCTAACACGTGTGTAAATTTATTTTATTTTATTTTTGTATTTCAGTTTTTATTTTAAATTTCCATTGTATTTTATTATTAAAGTCAAAAATGAGTTTAAATTATCATTTTCTTAATTTTATTACTTTTTTATAGTAGATAAAACTTAGTAAGTAGTTGTGTGCAATGAAAGAAAAACAGTTTGCGGCAATCATGCAATCACCACGGCACAGCGTACAGCCTGTCTATTAGGCCTATTTGGTTTAGCATTAGCAGGATGTTGCCAGCATAAGCAGTCATATTTTACATACTTGCGCAGATGTGCAGTACAATGACGTCAATTACAAGTATTTCCTGTTGTTACTGTTTATTTATAAACAATTAGCACACTTTTATTTTTACTTATTTTCAACAATACGAACTGTCTTAAGACACCAAGAAAGTGACTGTAATATTTTATGGTGTGACACGTCACAAGATGTCATAATGTTCTGTGAACTAGCTCACTGTCGTAAGATGATGGTACGTGTGAAAAATGTCATAATATTGTTGTAAGACGTTTTGTGTAAAAATCAAAGACAACGTGCATCACTAACCGTCTCTCTCATTGTACGATGTCTCATCCTCTTCCTCGTTAGGCACGGGTGAAAACGCCGCAATCCAACGAGTCATCTCGCTGCTGCTCAACAGTAAAAAACATCCACATACATGTGACATGTGACAGGTGGCACATGGATAACTGTCTACGGACAGGTAAACCATCTTGGTATATAACCAACCACCAAGGTCAACTTATCCTTCCATCCCTCCATCCTAGGTAAATCGAGTAGCGACCTGCATGGCTGGGGTTAAGGTGGGGCGTGTTCACCTGTGTCGCGTGGCAGGTAACACTGTGTGATTCCATATGGCAGGTGACGCTCTGTAGCTCTGTGATGGGCTTCCATAAAGAACCATACACACTCTTACCTTTTTTATACCATTTATGACAATTAGAACTGTACCGAAACTGCTTTGTTTGCTATTCAGCAGAATATGAACATTTGGCGCATTCTTCTGGAATAAATAGAGCTAACCCACGAGACTGTGTGACTCTTAAGTCTGGTCATCAGTCCTGCAGTGAGGAAGCAAGTAAGTAAGTAAGTAAGTAAGCAAGCAAGTAACCAGTTTACTGAACACACGTGAAACGTACACGGTTACGAGAACAGAGCACATTAGAAAACGCGAGAAAATACAAGACAATTCAACAAGAAAATGAAGGCGAGGAAACCATTAACTACAGCAGACAAAAGCAACAGCCCACAGAACAAAAACTGTAATATTCACGAGCGTTATAATGCGAAAATGACCGAACCTCTGCTTGCAGGCAAATATGTACTCGATGGTTTCTGTCTCCTTCCAGATGGTAACAAGCAGCATGTTGCTACAGTCCGATGGTGTTCCGCGTGGAAAGCGCTTCTCGACGTCTGACTGGCTGAGCTCGACGGCGTTCACACGGCTCAGTGGAGACTGCAGAATCACCTCATACTGCTCCCTGTCACACACACACCAGAATCACCTCATACTGCTCCCTGTCACAGATATCTATCTCAGATTACAGCCATTGTACCTATGTCCACTAACCACTGTCTGTGAACAATCTGGCGACCGCTTTGAACTGGTCACCAATCGCTGCTTGAATATAGTGAATTTCGGTGTTTTCGTTCTTCATTTCCACCGAAAACGAAACCGAAAACGAAAACGGAAAATCATTTTCGACCGAAAACGAAAGTGACCAAAACCATCAAAAAGTAGCATTTTCAGCACTGAAAACGAAAACGAAATTCGGTTGGACTCTACCACCGAGGTTATATAATACACGCTCTATGCATCTATACGAAGGACTTGAAGTCAGGCGTGACACTTTTATGCATATAAATTTAAAAATCATTTTGTATCTCCATTTTGCCTATCAGAGACAACCTTCAGCCGAAGTTCAGCCGAATATTCGGTACTCGTTCGGTGACGATGGCGAAATGTTCAACTTCGACCGAATAGTAAAATCTGACCTTTGTCTATCTCTACTATGCTGTAAAGCCAGTTGCCTGTTTTCTAAGTTAACTGAGCCTTCAATCCTCCTGGAGTAGGTAAATCGAGTACTGGCATGCCTGGCTGGGGTTTAGGTGGGGCAAGTTCATCTGTACTGAATGCAGGTAATTGGACAGCAGGTAACACTGTGTGACACCATACTGCATGGCTGGTGATGTTCCGTAGCTCTGAGATGGGTTCCCATCACGTGCTATAGACACCTGGAACTTTTCTTCACTTTCCAATTGCAGGCTTGGACCTCAATGCGGGCTATCTCAAGAAAATTCCCAGCAGACACTGGGTGACAAATAGTATAAACGAAAATCACAAACGTTTGCTGGCCCTCAGATGCACAAACTTGCGCATGTCCACTGCCCCAGTGAATGGTCAATTGTAAAGCAAAGTAACAGTGAAAGCAGAATTAAGAATTCACTACAGCAGGCCAGACCATTTTTGTTTGACATTCTTTTTTCATTATTTTCCCGTTTTTTCGTTAATGAATTCGTTATTTGTTAATTAAAATCACTGTGCAGCATAGTGATGCGTATTGCGTACTTTTTCCTCTTGGTGATGAGCAGCAGGTCAGTGAATACGTAGAGATAGAGCTGTCTGGTTTCAGTCACTGTCGGCGACCACAGCAGCTTAGAGTGGCGAGGCTCCACGTGTGTCAATGTTCCGTTCTTAATCACGTAGCGATTGCCAGTCACCAACGGCACCGTCTTAGCCACACAAACATATCAGTTTGGTCTATCAACTTGATGCGTGTTATTTAACCAAGTCTCGATTAAACCCATTAGACTTTGTGATCAACAGACTATTCATGAAGTTGTTCGAAACAAATAATACAGATATTGTAAAATATTGTCAGTAATGCTTCGGTTTTGAAGTACCCAGCGAGCTGTGGGTCAAGTGCGCTAATAAGCTTAACCAGAAAATCGCGAAATGTAATAGTACGTTCGTCGCTAGATTTAGCCAACTGCTAATGCAGATTCTGCAAACAACTATTAGTTTAGTTAAGTTGTATTTACGTTAGTACTGTCATTCATGGTGAATAAAGATGTATACATATTAGCACAACACGCTGTACACTCGAATCCATCACAACCGTGAACCAGCATACAGTAGTCTCAGCAGCCAATACAGAATTATGACTCGTGAGGTTTGATGGCATTTACAAAAAAAATACATCACACTATACTGATACAGCAGAAACTAATAAATGAGTTACAGCAAATCGCCGATACGATAACAGTAGTCTATGACTACAACTATTGCTACTAGACTACTACTACCATTGCTACCAGTAAAAGTTTACTATTTTCTGACAGTTTCTCTTAGTTAGACAAAGTCGCCTAGAAAGACAGTTTGCAGACTGCCACACCGTATTTTTCGTGTCACTGCATTAACAGCATCAAAATACGGAAGAAATATGATGTACTTTATAGACGTCTGAGCAGATTACTTTACTGGCGACCATGAATGTGCAAGAATTTCCATGACACTGTTACAACGATCGAATTTCTTACTTTGACTTTCTTAAAGACGAGATTTTTACTGATTTCGTTCAGCAGTTCGCGATTCTCCAAGTCCCGAGCACTTTCATTGCATTTCTTTGTGATCTGCACAATAAAGCACAAAGTTGCGGGACAAAAAAGAAGAAACAATGGAAACCCAATCAGTTCATGGGAATCCATTTCGAAGCTACGGAGCGCCACCTGCCTTATCGAATCACACAGTGTTAGCTACCACCTGACACCAGTGAACGTGCCCTGTCTTCACCCTAACCAGGGAGGCCGGTAATCGATTAACTTACCCCAGAAAATGGAAGGCTGAGTTGACCTTGGTGGTTGGCTAATGGCTATATACCGAGATGGTTTACCTGTCCACAGCAACCCATCCAAATAGCAAAAAATTAATAGCGACCGGACTGGAAGTCAAACCCACGACTGACTGACTAAGACCAATGCCTACTGTTACGCCATCAAGCCAGAAATTACTCGATAATTTATGAACGGGTTTTGACGACAATATCGGGACAGTGGACATGGCCCAAGAAACAACAGACTAGATTTCTGTGACAATTAACACTGTCTGTTTACTGAGAATCATCACATAAATTTTTCCTTCATTCAGATCACAGAAAAAACTCCACATTCCACAATGAACACAAAAATTACACTGATACAACGAAAAATGAAACTATCGGCCCAGCTGCCACAACCATACAGGGACAGCAGAACACGACAGAATAAGATATTAATTACAATGCAACCATAAATGGCTGACAGGGCCTAATTTTACAAAGTTCTTACGAATGTTCATAAAATCGTCATATCTTCGTCTGAAGTCAACAAGTTACGCTTTCGTAAGTTTTTCGTACGAATTTCGTATGTTAGTTTTCAAAGCCCGACTTACGAATTCGTAAACTCTCAACCAATTGCGATGCGTTGTCACTGGGCCTGGTGGCGCACACGCCTGCACGCCGATCGTCTGCTTCCGCCGTTGCCAATGGTTACCAATGTACACAATGGCAAATTAACTAATTTTGCTGCCTAAAATTTGCCGTAAACAAAATTTATATTTATTATATATTTTTTACATAGAAATTGTATAAAAACGAAAAATCGAAATAATCACTGCACACGTGTTTGATGTTTTTCTAAGTCAGGTAATAAGCTATCATATTTCTTTGTAACTTTTGCGTAATTGTTTCCTATGTTTTTCTGACGATTTTTTTTGAAAATCACACTTTTTCGTAAAATTCTTGTACATCTGATTTCTTCGTAACATTTTCGTACGTTCGTCTTACGAACTTTTCAAAATTAGGCCCCCGGGCTACAAAGCAGCGGAATACAGACCGAGTGGAGAGTCTCGAGACATCGGTTGACGGCAGCGTAGTCGTGCGGCGATTGCTTCTCAGGCTGTGCGTCCAACTGATGTAGAATGGCGTCGACAAGCAGCGGCAGGCGGGTCACGTGCTGCATCGGCAGGATCAGGAACGACTGCAGCGTCAGACTCTGAGCTTCACGGTCGTGCTCCAGCGCCGACAGAGCCGCCACGAACTCGGCCTGCTTTCTGTGATACACCAACAACAAAATACACAGCGATTAACATAGCAACATAAGGCTATGGCACCACCGGATAAGCTCCGATAAAAGAACTTTCTGTATAGCTGCAGTAAAACCGTAATAAAATCCGCCTGCTTTCTGTGATACATCAACAACAAAATACACATAAATATTTGTAATGTAAGGCTTTGGCATCACCGCGTAAGCTCTGATAAAAGAACCTTGCTGCAATAAAAGCCGTAACAAACTCTGCCTGCTTTCTGCAATACGTCGACAACAAAATATACACCGGCGAACATAGATATTTGAAAAGCAACGTAAGGCATTGGCATCACCGGTAAGCTCTCCGATAGAAAAACTTTTTTGTATAGCTGAATGAATGAATGAACTTTATTATAGTGTTGCAGCAAAAAATACTGGATTGCGACAATATGGTACAATACAATGTAATAAAAACGCTACATAAAATGTACCGATAAAATGCGGTTATACTTAAAATGCCAGATAAAATGTTATTGGTAATTATTAATGGAGAAAGGGATAAAAGATCTTTAAATTTATCAGTTCGCACAGAATAAGTTTTCGACAGCTTGGACACCGTTCTCATTCTGGAACCAACAGCATCGAAACAACGAAGGATTACGTGCATGCTGCATAACACTAACGAACTAGAAGATACGTCGGATCGGTATCGACATACCGACCGGCGCCTACAGCTGCATAGCCCTGACGTTTGACCTTGAGAACTAAAAATTGGCACCCTAGTGCTGTGTAACGCCAAAAAATAATACACCTCGGCTAACATGAAGGATTATGTGTGCTGCTGCGCGACACAACCAGAAAGGCACTCGGAGAGCGCAAACCTCCACCAACGCTATGTCAATCTTTTTCCGTTGTGTTCGCCAGCTGGCAGCACTATATTCGGCAAAGGGTTGCCTTATCTGGCAACGGTAAGGAATCCTTAATCATATCCTGGATCCAGATGCTGATCCGGATCACCACCAAAATCTAATCACCTCTAAGCTAGGCTAAGTCTTACTTCCCCTGAAAATTACAGCCAAATTCACTGGGTTCACTCACTGTGCTTAGATTTCGTTGTGTGCTTGTTTTCATTGTCTTGTATGTGCATGCATCTTGTATTATTGTAACATCGTCAGACGAGTCTGGTGAGATTGAGAACTATCTGGATAACTAACCACCCTCCTTCAGTGCTTTGACACTGTCGGTTGGGTAATCTGACCTGTAAAAACATCGTCTCCGAAATGACCTAAACTGTGTCGAGTGGGACGTTAAACCTTGCCCAACCAATCCTGTTAACAAACAAGACCGATACGGTAAATATGACATAACTTCCTTGGCGAAGGTGATAAGACGCTTCGGTTGGCTGACCTGAGCTGCTGCAGTGTTCTGTCCTGGTAGGACGCATTACGGCAGTAGCAGACGTAAGCCTCGACGTGCTGGGTGAGACTCGTCTCGACCGTGTGGCACACGGCGACCGGGTCCAGAATAACGTCTTCAATCCACTGCCGGTTCAGAGTCTGCTGCATCCTGTCATCACATGCATTGACCGGATGTTTAATCGCACTCACAAAGACGTGTTGCCTACAGTCTCCAACCAAGAGCATCTGGACACTGCATAACAGTGTGGCACACGGCCACCGGGTCCACGATCACGTCCTCGATCCACTGCCAGTTCAGTAGCAGCGACCGGCTTATTAGTTAGTCTTATGCTTTACTGCTGATGTTTTTTTTGTTTACTTGTTTGTTTCTGGTGATGACTTCTCGTTAAAAAAAATCAACGCAGTGTGTCCCATCTCATTAACGTATGTGTGACACAATCATTACAAACGAAAACCGTAAAAGGATGAAATATAAATCCAGCACAAGCAAATAAAAACCCCAGAAGATAAAAACTATCACTCCCACTGCCTGTGGAAGGTACAGGGCTGAGGTCAGACTTAAAAACGCTCGTTTTCTACCAGATTTCACAATCAAACATACCACATGTGACTCTGCATTCCTGTATGTCTGGTGACCACAGGCTAACGCAAGAAAATAAAGAAAATGGCTGTTAAAATGACTGCAATTGTTTCTAGAACAAAGGATGTAGATAAGACGCCATCACGGGAGAATAAATCAACGCACTTTCGAGTGGCTTCGGCGATCTTGTCAATATTGGAAAAGAGTCGTTTGAAATCCTCTTCAGAGACGAGAGATCTGTTCTCTCGGAGCGATATCTTGAAATGCGACTGTAAGACATTCAGGCTCTTCATGTAAGACGTTTCCGATGTTATGACTTCGAACAGACACTGAAAACACGCAAAACGAAACTTACATTGGAAACAGATATCAATCGATTTGCGGGAAGATAAGCTTTCAGAGCAACTCAACAAAGCACAAGAAAGATATTCATCACTGTGCTATACAAAATCACAAATAACAGATTATGTCATTTTTTCTCGTTCATTTTGTTTTTTTTGTTAGCCATAGCTGAGGACTGCATATCATATTTAGATCATATCAGACAGTGCTACTGCATGTGCTGCTTCTGAGCCTCGTACGCCTTGTTTTGTCGATCACAGTCATCATATCAATGTCAGTCTGCAACTTACGGCTGAATAAATAAATTGATTTCATTCGATTTCTTTAGGTATAACCATCAATTTATCATTATTTTTGGGAACTGGCCCAACCTGGAGTGGAGTGGAGTGGAAAAAATATGCCGGTAATGCACAACCATGTGTTTGTGTGTCTCTGCTATACACATATCTTTATACAAAAGTTTAAGCACAATATTTTGATGATCAATAAGTGGAAAGAAGACAAAATAACCTCTTGCAGTCTCTGCTCAGCTGGCGTCATGCTGTCCAGAATGCCTCTGCACAATACCTGCCGACACAGCCACAAACCACATGCCATCAATCTCGGCACCGAGACCACAAACGTCAAGACTAGATCAAAACCACGACCAATAACTTGACAATACAATAACTAAATTGACGCGATGCATACGCAGCGTCGGTCTGCTGACAAGAATCCTTGGCTTAACCAGTAATTTTCACGCAGCGCACGACCATTCCATGAATTACTGTGTGCCGATAAAACTTCAAGACAACAAGTTAACTATACACTTTGTAGACAGTTCTTACCTTACCTTACCTTAGGGGCGACCAGGTTATTACACCTGCCCAGCGCTGAGGCTGTATCAGTTCGGCCCAAAGTGCAACCCTGATGTAACCGAAGGTCACAGTAACCAGCTGTGAAGCCGTAGTCGGCTGTGAAGCCAAAGTCGGCATTGAAGCTGAAAGTTCACCAGCCACTTAGCACTGACGTGTAGTATGGTTGTTCTTACCATACGGTCTGCTCTTTGTTGACTCCTCACCTCCAAACTACAGATTCTTCAGGTCCTCACAGCATAAGCCTCCACCACCACGTCAAGGTGGCAGATCACGTTGGGGCTGTAGACAGTTTTCCCCATAAAAATTCCCCGACAGATGACAAGTTTAGTGACATTTGCAGGTTTTCCACACACAAGATCACCATGCACTTAATGCTAAGAAAGGAAGACATGAGAGCTGCAGAAATTAACGATTAATTAATCTTGTAAATATACTAACCCTGGGGTTCTCCGACCACAGCCGCATCACTCTGGGTCCTGGACACGTTTCAACAAGCTTCGACAGTGTCTCGGACAACTTGCTGCACTCATCTTTGGACGGCTCGACCAATTTGCGGTCGATGATTTCTTGCACATGTTTTATCGTCGTGTACAAGTCTTCATAACCATCTTCACTTTGTTCACCATCGTCATCAAACACTACCAAAGTCACACGCATACGTGTTAACAAGAAAGCCGTCCTATCAAGAAGAAACTGCTCGATGCCACAATCATTCTGATGCAATAGTCTGAGAATGCATACAAGCCTCCATGGCTGCGCTTCTGCGCTGAAGGCGTGGCTCGATCTTCATTCAAATTCATTCAATTTTCTAGTTGGCTCTATGCTTTTTAGCCGACTGTACTAATGATCAAGCTTATGGTACGATGTGTCGTCCGTCTGTCTGTTATCTGTAACGTATGTAATGTGGCTAAACGGTTCCTCGTACAGGATCCGCAATGGTACCATTGGATAGGGCGTTGGTAAGTTCCTATAGGCTGTCAACAGTAACCATGTCACTATCTGCAGCGGTTTGGCTGCAATTTGCAACGCAGTTTCCATGTGCATCCACGTTCTTGGAAACAGTTTCTTACTTATTTACTGACACCACAAGTAGTACAATCTTGATGTTAAATACGTAAATATAAGACTAAATGTAGCGACAGGCATGATGGCGACAGGCAGAGTACAGTCGGCTTTCCCTAGTGACAGCTGGGCTCTTGTTTGATCTGGCTTGGTGGCTCAGTGGTTAGGACATCACGATCAACAGGTCAAGAGTTCCATTCCTGACCAGTTCACTGCCAGGTAACGAGTCTGGGCAAGTTATTCACACCCATGTGCCTCTGTCAGCAAGAAGTATAATTTCGTACCGGCCATAGGTCGGTGACGCTCTGTGGCTGGAAAGGTAAACCATGGGCCTTGTGGTAAGTAATGGCAGCATACCTCCAAGCTTACGACAATGTCACCTGCGGGCTGAGTGCTTAGACATCGGAATCAGCTCTGGACCTTATGCTCATAAGCGAATATGGGACTACCTTTACCTTTATACTTTGCTATAATAAGATCAGCATAATAACAATGTACTACGCCCAAAGGAGATCATCATGATACGTCACCAGTTCAAGTAACCAATTCATCTGTGGCTCAGTGGTCTAGTGGTTAGCGCACTTGGATTTCGAACTCGTGGATGTGGGTTTGAATCCTGGGGTATGACATTATTCCACCGGGTAGCAACCTTGGGCAAGTTGTTTACACACACTGCCTCCCCAGTTTCTCAGCTCCAAGAAACTGGGGTACAAAAGGGAGTTTTCGGCGCCTAAGTGATTATGGTGATTAAGTGTGCTAGATCAAGCTAAGCTTTAAGATAAGGTTTCGAGCGCACTATAATATAACCTAACTTTACTTTTCTTTACTGTCTTCATTCACTCTCTACAGTTTCTCAAAATTCTAAATGCCCATATTTACCTTCTCCTTACTTTTCATTATTTTCTGTTTGGAATCACATGGTCCCATACAAAGCTGCCTGCTAGCAGCAAAAATAATACCCTCCGTAGCACAGTATATTGTATCTACAACTGTCTCTGAGTCTGATTTGTTGGAGACGTACAGCAGTGACCGACTGACCGACCATGCAGTTACTTACAAAAGCAGCTGGACTGGACGACGAGGGCTCGTGCAGTGGCAATGTCATGGTAAGTCTGATACAACGGCTCTTTGTTGTACAGATCAGATTCCTCACAGCCTTCGTCAGCATAAATACCCTCAGACATCTACACAGATGCAAAACACGACAACTCCATGCTCTGCGAAAGTGCATAGCCTAACTGAAATGATTCTGAACAACGAACAAAATTTTAATCATCAAATTTCCAACTGAAGTCAATCACTAAGAAAGCACTATGAAGTACAGTTGACTCCGCTTATATGCACGGCCTTGGGACCGCAGGTTGACTTGCATGTAAGCGGAGCGTGCATTTAACCGAACTTAGCCTGTAGGACTATATGTAACACCCTCAGTGCATTGCAGTCATTTACAACATGAGGTTACACCAGGCGGTCGTCTGTAGCTCGTTGTCCACCGCC
>Ga0209052_1000624_pt1 | contig 11433 bp, 8 predicted proteins | sample WorMetHEROISLAND_2_FD_187409 | JGI IMG/M metagenome (GOLD analysis project Ga0209052, IMG submission 187409) | Marine gutless worms symbiont microbial communities from Max Planck institute for Marine Microbiology, Germany - Olavius sp. 4 HERON... | ecosystem: Host-associated > Annelida >...
CTTTGCAACTTTGCAAAGAATGCTAAACAATACTTGCAAAGAATATCGAAATCCTGAAAATGCCATTATATGCGGGAAAACATGCGATATGCGCATTTTTGCAAAATATGCAAAATATGCTGCGATCGCATGTTCGCTATAAACCGGTATCCCTAGTCAGATGGAGGGGCAATGCTTCATGCCTGAGTACGGGTAGGGTTATAAGAAGACAACTGCAAATAAAGAACCAAATAATGCAACAAATAAATACGAAGCTATGTTAAACAGCAGATTACACCTTTACCAACACACGTGTAAAATAACATTTTACCTAGTATTTATTACACAATACATTCGATAAGTGAAGCAATGTCTAAACATACTTTTATTGCTTTCTGTCCCGTGACTGCAGTAAGGGCAAACACAAACACACTCACTTTGTTACAAATACACACAATTTATAGAATGACAGAATTATTACAGTACAATATACATAATGATATACTGTTTATCATACTAGAGTAGACTACGAAGTGAAAGAGGCTGTCATGTACATAATATGCAAGCTAGCAAACACCAGAGTGCAAAGACACTAAGCATCCAGCCAGTTCACACGTGTGACTGTCAACAGCACCAGAACATCAATCAGTCAACAGCAGAACATTACCAGCATACTGTCGTCTACTGTCCTTGGTTTCTATCTCCTAGACCCATTGGAGCATGTTCTGCCATCACTCCCTCTCTGCTCTGTACTCTTCCAGCTCCCTTTCCTTTTCCTTCCCTCTCTCTAGTCTTGTCTCAAAATCTAGCTATGGGGTCTGCAGAGCACTGTTAAGTTCCTTCAATGGGGTCCGGGATGAAGCCCCAGCCAATGTTAACTTTGGACATTCTGTACCCAAAAAAACATTTGGTACCAAGCTAGATAGAAAGTTGCTATAATTTAGGCCCAAAATATACCAACTTAGCCCTCGAAGGGCGGCAAAAACCTTCCCCCATTACTTTTATGATGGAGCATTTAATCCAAGCTTTAGCTGGCGTAAACGCCGCTGTTCATTTCTATGTATGTGCGCATACATGTGACGTATTTGAGGCACTTAGCTACGCCAAGTCGCGTGCAGACTCGACTTGCCAGCTCACATCGGCTGTTGTCAGATCATAAACACAACTAGTATGTATCTCAAGTAGTGAACCTAGACGTGTCTGCGTCAGGGTGTACAAGTGTAACAGCAGTATACAGATATCACAATATCATGCATTCAGTGACGTACACACAAGAACAGAGGGAGAGAATGCAGCTTTGACTTAATGTCCACCACTGACTAAACTGTTACTTTATCGCAGGTGCACGAGTGCCCTGAGTTACGCAGTGGAAAAATGACGACCAATTATTGCACATTAACACACAGTATCAACATCGGAGCAGCAGGCAGTAAAATTACCGCATTCAGTGTTCAACGTCACAACATACTTTCAATGACTGGAAAACAAAAACTTAAAAATAATCCAGCAGACTTGCCAGATGACGAGGAAGGCACAATGGCAGCAAAAAATGATGATCACAAGTGTCGGTTGTCTTTACAAAATGAGCAAAACAAGACTGGAAATTTATGTACCAAATCTATACAAAAGAAGCAGGCCACATACACATGTTTCACAATCACTAATCCAATGAAACTTAAGCTAATATATCCACTTTCCACATCACAAACTCCACCCTTCCGTTTCAGCAAACGGCTCACACGTGGGAGCCAAGACACTTAATATAGATCCGTATACATTCAAGAAATACGGACACAACAGTAATCAACAAAACTGCCAATGCAAAACAAAATAAGACAGACTGTACATTAAATACAATCAATGTAACAAACTTGGCACCAGAAAAAAGATGCGAGAACAAAAAACATCATGATGAACTACTGGATACAGAAGTGTGCACCACAGGAGGCCACAGAACCGGAGCCACTATTATTACTGTTACAAAATAGGTTACCGCAACGTCAGTAATAGTCAAAGTAACGTTTACGTTACATCAAATAATGCTACATCAATGACAGAAGCACTGAAGCAGTTTAGCAGCAGAACCAGATCACAGATACTTGCTTTATGGAAAATATGAATATTCCACAGCAATCACTTTGGTCATTCTGAGCAGAGTATCAGTGGAAGTACGGTACTAATTCTTTCTAACAGGCCAGACAGGGTGTGCTGCCGGGGCTGACGTGCCAGACGCACCAAGGTTAGGAAAGTCGTCGGCATTATGCTGGTAAGACTGAGACCACGGCGCGTCACGAACGATAAAACCTTTCGATGAGCCGGCTGACTGCATGGATACCGGTGTAGTGTCTGCAGATGTTGGCTTCTCGTTCTCTCGCACGTCCTGTAACTACAACACAAGACACATACATCAGCGCGGCAAAGTAACAACAGCAGCTCAGCCAACCTCAGTAATAACAGCACCAGAGTGTGCACGTAAATGTCAACTTTGTGTTTGAAAAACGTGCAGAAGCAATCAACTACATGAGGGATGCTGGCCTGTCTGAGGCTGATCACGTATGATCAACAGATCAAACGCCAGCATACAACAACAACAACAACAGGAACAGGAACAGCAGCAGCAGCAGCAACAACAACAGCAGCAGCAGCAACAACAACAACAACAGGCCATGACAATACTCATACACCAGCATTTTACTAAAACTGAACAGCTGTTATCACACACAGGTCACAGCTTTCCGATATCTGTTTTTGCTATACAGCAGACTTGATTTATGACAGATCAGCAATGATGCCCTATGTCAAGCGCAATCAATACTAGGTAGCATGCTTCTTGAACCACAAGCATACTATCACTCATCACTCATCAGATGTGCAGTTTATTTGGCCCGAGGTGATGTTCTACGAGAGACTGTTTACAGCACCCACATATTTGTGAGGTTAATTGGCCAATTTCATGCCTGTGCACAACTGACATTTATCAGCAAATACACAAAATTGTGTCCCTTAGAAATATATGGAAATGCCATGGCATTCCAACAACAATGAAGATTCGTTTCCTAAAGACCTTGGGTATGCCCAGAGAACAAAATCGATTTTGTCAAGGTATCACTGACTGCAGGAAAACAAAGGTCAGGTATTGGAGATAGCAGCAGTTGAGAGATGGTAAGTGTAGGGGGAAAGAGATCTCTCGAGGTAGGATTACTGAACGAAAAGATGTAGCAGAGTGAAATCGACCTGGTTCAGCAACATAATGTCATGGACCGAACTTTTCTAAATGAAAATACTACATATGGAAATTGGCTAACTACAAAGCATCTGCTACATACATATTCCTCTTCAAGGTTAAGAAGATGGTGTTGGCAGTCGTCAACATCGTCTGGGCGACCGGTGATGATTACAAGATCAGGATCCTCAGCCTCGCGACCAGGCATTCGGATGTCGACTTTGAATTCATCCATGATCTTTGAGATGGCACGACCTCTGGCACCGATGAGCCGCGAATGAACACGATGATCTATACGCACTTCCACGGACATCATTTCTTCCTGCACACCACAACAACTAATTATATAACAACACAAGAAAGTCAGTGCAAAAGTCAGTGCCAGAACAGCATAGATCTCTGCTGAGAATGGCGCTGTGCCACCAAACATACACACAAGATTCAACACACAGCTGTGAGTATATGATCCAGATCAAAACTCAGGATCCATGGATCCAGATTACCAACAAAATCTGACTGGACGGTCTTTGGGCCACTCTCCACCCCTTCATCAAATGCCATCAAAATCTGTTAATAAATTGCTGAGATACACTGCAAACTGTCATTTCACGCCCAATTTCCTAATGGCACACAAACCTGGATTGTGATCCAAAATCCATAAAAAGAACTCTGGATCGCCACAAAAAAATATAATCAGTTCCTCTCGGGCCATGACGAAATCTTCGACAAATTTTCATCGAAATCCGTTGATAACTTTTTGAGTTATTCAGCTGACAGACAGAAAAATACAGGACAGCCACTGTCACATAACCTTCTTCAGCAGAGGTGAATATAGTGCGACAGAACAATACTCAGTAATTCTACACCACTCTTAACACAGTAAGCACTCTCCACCACACATATACACATACTATGCTTTCCTCAAACGGCACATTTACTGGCTTAGGCCAGTCCCCAAATATAACTTTTAAAATCTAAAACCAATGTGACTAGTGACAAGTGCCGCTGTCACAGGTGTGAATCAGAATGATAACAGAATGGCTAAACCGTCCTACGTGGGATAGGCTGAAATGAACAACTCCGTTTTAAGCCACGATCAAGCTGTGTGAATAACCAGTCACTACTGCTGAGGCATTAAGGATGAAGCAACGAATGATCTCCAACAGTAGTTTTAAAAATTCTTAACAACTGATAACATTGATGAACAGAAGTTAAATCAACTAATTAAAATGCTTGTAACACTGGCAACTTAATTTGTCTACAGAAAACGTATAACCTAGCATTCATGTAAAATGTATACTGCCCTCATGCTAGATAAAAAAAATGTTGGCAAACAGATAACACGTTTTAACAAAACATACAATTCAGACACTTAACAGACTTGTTATGTTCTTCTTCTTCATGCTCCTTGATCAACAACTGCTGGCACCAAATACAATCTTGCTCTACAGTGCATCCGCTTGTGACAGTCTAACAGCTTGTTATAGCCAGAAATAACCTGAGACTCACAACTAAGCAATAATGTATCAATACGCACCAGTTCTCGCACTTTCCCAAGTATCTCATCCCGAGCATTTTTGGTCTTTTCTTCGAGGCCCACGATCGTGATGACGTCCGGTCGATCACTGGACCGCTCCGGAAAGATAATCTGAACATCATGATCAGTCCGGACTTTGTTGATTACTGCTCCACGGCGCCCGATCAGCTTGGTATGATGCCGAGACGAAACTTCCACTTCCAGTCGGAAACTTCTCAGTTCCTAACAATGAAAGAGCAATGACTCTATTAACACCCATCTACCACAACTAAAACAGCAAAACTAATATCGTCATAATACATATGTTTGGCACTCTGAGATAAAAAAAATTGATAAATTAAAATCTTAAACCTTACATGCCTATAACTGATATTCTGTTCATTATTGCTGAAATTCTAGTTAGATTTCTGTCCTGTATACTAAAACAAATACTATATATGTAAACAAATTCACAGGTCAAAACAGTAACTAATATGCAATATAAATTAATATAGTGGCAAAAAGAAACTATTCTGAAGAAGGCAGCAGCAGTTGCAGAAACATCGACGAAATCAGTAAATAAAGACTGTAATTTTGATGAATTAATATCGATTATTAAATACCTATTTAAATCTATTAGCCAGTAACTACAAAACTATTTCTGTGCATACCCTTTGTCTGCGTTCCTCTTCAAGTGTCTGAAGTTTCTTCTCGATCATTTCTCTTGCACCACCGATCTTTGACGGCGGACCAATGATCTTGATAACATCACTGCGCTCATCAGACTTTGGAATAGCTATCGTCACTTCACACTGCTCCATGATCTGTCTGATCTCTTTGCCTTTCTGGCCAATCAGCTGGCCGTGAAAGTCGAATGGTACTCTCATTTCTTCCACAACTGGTACCAGTGCCTACACCACAGACGTGAACTGTAAAACTGTACGAAAACAACACCAAATTGCAAATGGCAAACATTCTGTGGCATAAACTATCTTTTCAGCAGGTTTTACTAGTGTCGTGTAAAGAACTTTATTTAATAGCATTTTTTGATGCCTCTCTCTTCGATGTATTTTTATCAAGCAGTAAATAAGAGACACAAATAAAATTACATTTTATTCTAATTTAATGAATATGATACAATCTTATGTATTTATTTTACTTTTATTGCAACAATTAAAAGAATGGCAGCTCTTCATAATCAATCTGGCTGTTAATGGACAGAATAAAGATTCTGTTAGACTGTAACAGAGAGACTAGGCGGTGAGAGTAATCAATTCATTTGTTTAACAAATCGATACGCAATAAAAATTGTAAAACAAGTAGTTAATATCATTCATTTTTTATTTATTATAAATGCTGTCAATATATAAAGCATACCACACATAAAAAATAATAATAAATAATAATAGAGCTACAAACAAACAGCCAAAAAAATCATTACATACCAACATAGCATCTCGAGCTGCTTCACAGTTTTCTTGTCGGCCTGTGATGGTGATGATGTCTTGTTTGAATACTTTGGCGTGGTCGCTTGCAGTGTCAAATGTAACTGAGTCGGCATCACTGCTTGGTGTTAACTCTCCACTCGTCTCGACCCCATTCACTGCATCACCGTTCACTACCGTGCCTCTATCTTTCTCTGAAATACAATAAGCAAGACACACCAGACCTGTGCATGGGCCAGAATGATTCGACCCAACCAGACTTGTTTAATTTCTGACTCGACCGGTTTTGTCCGAGTCCATTTACATTGTGGTCCGACCCAGCCTACTGATTTTCAGCCCGGCTAATTTCACTGACGTTACACCAATTGCATTTTCACTACCCATGAAGAATTTACCATCTTATGGAACAAACTGATATTATATAAAAAAGATTAAATGGCATTTATTCAATTGAAACATTCCTTTTTGGCCAACCTGATAACTTAAAAATATTTGTCTCTAGTGTAGCTTTTATTTAATTCGGTGTGGCCTGTTGATTCTTCTGCCCAACCCATTTTGACTAAGGCGATTTCTAGGCCGTCACGTTGCCCTATCAACAGCATCATAACAAAAATTTTACGTATTCAGTTGTCAACAAAACTCCATAATGAGCAGTCCAAGAAACCTGCATGAGAACAGTTAGAAAACTAGTTTACAGATCCCGTACTTTATTCATGACGTGCATACCTTCAGTATTACGATCGGGAATTTTGATAGTGACATTATGAGTCTTGGAGATCTCTTGAATACGTGAACCTTTTGGACCCATGATACTTCCATGATGCTTCCGTGGAACGGCACAGTCCAGCGTAACCTGGGCTTCCTATATTACAACAACACAAAATACCATATTTGAAGCCATTCAAAAAAAAAACGTCACAGTATCTCACGCAGTTCAAAAATACTGCCCACACCAGGGCATAGATTTTTGAAGGCCTTTAACGCTAAGTTGAACTATCTTCTACTTTCAACTGCTGTTTAACAGTTTTCGAGTTTCAACGCTTCTTATACTGGTGCACCAAAAATAATTTTTTGGATGTTTGGGTACCGTTGGAGATGCAGTCTGGTGGACTTGCTGCAGGCTTTCATCCAATCCATCACTGTGTGCCATTTTTTGACCATTATGACCAAACATAGTAGCTAACTGATATCACATGGTGTCAGCTAGTAGATAATCCAATCCACTCACAGACACAAGTTCTAAAGATGATAATAACGTACATACCACAAAGGTAAGTACATCAAAAAGCAGCTGTTACCCCCAAAAAGTAAGCAGATGAAGATTTCTCTACACAGATAATGTCTGAAGTTTGAACTCTTTTGAGAATAAGAATAAAAACATGAAAAATTGTTTACAGCTTTGCCAATGCATAATTTAACAGCACAGCTAAAAGATTATGAGAAAAATATGTTAATTCTACTGTCGTTAAAGTCTAGAGTAACCAGATCTCACCACTGCTTAATATCTAAAAATGAACAAAAGCTATCACAACCTTAATCTTAACTATTATTCTAGATCTGTAGAGCAATCTATTTCAACATCAGGAAAAGTTTGTCCGTTACATCTGCTTACCAGCTCTGAGACAATTTCATTAATCCGACAGACAGCTCCATCAACACAGTCTTTCGCTCCCTTGATAACGACCCGATCACTCTTTGACGCAGCTCGTGGAAAGCTCACAGCGACGCCGCCAAAGTCTTTAGCGATCTGCCAGAGAATTTCACCACGTCGAGCAACGAAATGTGCGTGATGGCGTGGGTCAATCCGAATCTCACGCTCTGCAGTGTTTTCCTACAACATCACACAAAACAATTTCTATCAATTTAAAACACCTTGCGGTGCAAATTGAGAAGTTTTAAAACTCACTTTTTAACAATTTCCATTAACTTTTTATCAAATACGGTATGGAATATTGTACTTTTTTGCACAATGATGAGAACCATTAAAATGTCTGGCACTCAAACACGCTAAATAGTGATTAACTGGATTTTACAGAGTTTTAAAGCTTCTTTTTCACATCTCTTTTACGAGGTATATGTCTGTGCAAAATTCCATCAAGCTAAGTGCAGCAGTTCATGAGTTATCAACAGTGAACTAGATTTTGGACAACTCTATAGACTTTGATTGTGAATATCTCTGGAATGGATCAGGCAACCAACAAGTGGAAAACGGCATTATGAACTAAGATTTTTCCCGTGTTCGGCGAAAACAATTTGGTGAACTTTGGTTCACTAATGAAAAAATGACCTTGAGGTTGTCGAGGTACATGTTTACGCAAAATTTCATCAAGCTAAGTACAGCGGTTTCCCCACCATGGTCTGCCACCTTGTTGCGGTGGTGGGGCTTATGCACCGATGACCCGGACGATTTTTAATCTGAAGGAGAGGAGCTAACAAAGTGCAGACCGCCTGATAGGAACAACCATACTACACGTCACCAGTCCCAGGTGGCTGGTGATTTGTTCGGCTTCACAGCCGATTTCAGCCTCACAGCCGATGTTTCGGCTTTACAGCCGATTACTGTGACCTTCTGGTTACATCGGGGTTGCGCATTGGGCCGAACTGATACGGCCTCACCGCTGGGCAGGTGTAACAACCTGCCCACCCCGAAGGTAAGGTAAGGTAAGGTAAGGTGCAGCGGTTCATGAGTTATCGCATTCACAAACTTGATGTCCTATCTCGCAATGGTGAAAAATCCGAAAATCCGGCCCTGTGACCTGGACCTTTGACCCTTGACCTTGAAATTCTCTGGGTTTCATGCGGTTGTCAAGGTACATGCTCACGTAATATTTCATCAAGCTAAGTGCAGCGGTTCCTGAGTTATCATGCAAACAGAGAAAAAACTCAGATGAAACCAACACTGTCAGTCGCTACCGTGAACAGTAACAACATCAGCAGCAATACATAAGACCACCGGGTACTACCGTACCGGGCAGCCCAACAAGCTGAATTACTCACTAAACTGTCAACTCGTGCTTTCAGTTCTTTGACTGCAGTGTCAACATTCTCCTTCTTGCCAATGATCGTGATAAGTTCCTGATCAGCATCATTCACAGCAGGAAATACAACTCGCGTGTTTGTCCGGTCACGCAAGTCTCGAATGTTAGAACCTCCACGGCCGATCAAAAAGCCGTGAAACTCTGGTTTGGCACGAACCTCAACAGTGTAGCCAGCCTCTTCCTACAACGGAATACAGTATTTGTGAGAAATGTAAACGAACACTAACCTAAGTTAACATTAGTATGTTCTACAAAATAGTTTGGTTTTCAGTTGGGGTTTGAAAAGACCAGTGTCATTTATATTAGATGATCGGGAAGTCTGTTCCAGGTGACAGGTATGGCAAAGCAGAACCTGCACGTTTCAGTTTGCCATAGGCAGCTGTGTCGACAGATGCGAGCCCAGGTCGACTGCCAGACTGTGCTACTGTCGTAATGCAGTTGGCCAGATATTGTGGTGCTCAGTGCAACCAATCACAGATACTTTTGTACTACCAATCACGCAACAGAAGAAACACTGCAAACCACACCCTGTGGAACACTGTCCAGAGCTATGTAGACCCCTGATGAAGAATGAGACACAAATAAAATGCAGGGAACTACAGAAAAAGTTTTGGCGCAACTGTTTCAGCACAACTAGTTAATTCCAAATCACATAAGAACTGGTGTACACTGTACAGTTTCAATAACAATGTAATATGTGTACCACTTTCAGTGATCGGCCAATGTGTAGTAACACGTTTTTTCTGCTCAAGAAGCAAAAAGAGAGAAAAATCAGTAAATTCAGTAAGATTAAGAAACTACATAATTCATCACTTACTTTATCACTGGCAACTTCAAGAAGTCGTCTCTTGGCTTTTTCCACCTCGTCTTTGGGTCCTTTGAGATAAACCTTGTCACTCTGTGTGCTCTCACTGGGGAACCGAATGAGAACACCTCCGCAGTCGTCACTGATCTCACGGATCAAGTGACCCTTAGCACCAATCATTGACGTGTGTAGCTTCTGCGGTATTCCTACCGTTACTTCAATGATATTCACCTGAAACAATTCATCAGCTATGATATTCACAAAATATCCACTGTTAACTGAAATGCAAAATTAAGCAAGTCAACAAAAGTCCATATGTGGCATAATTTTTAACAATGTTACGACTACCCAAGTCATGCATAACTAACAGTACGATAATGAAATAACATTAATAACAGTATAATGATCCAATGCAATCTGCCCAAAATACATCATCCAAAATATTATGCTAATATTATGCCAATATACAGTGCTATTGTGTAAAATACCAAGTTAACATTAAACGGTTATTACCTCACAATTTTCCCCTGACGCTTTCGTGACTGGTCAATTACCTGACCTTTACCTTAGAGCTGCCATACGCCCCACGGTTACAAGTTTTCCAGAAACATGGCCACCCTGTATTAAAATTCCTTTTAAAAAATCACTTAGTACAAGTTGCAGCCCAACTTTTGCTTGAACACACAACCTTCTGCAGGAAATGTCGTACTGGCAGCTGTGATCAACAAATGCATCACCACATACCGTCTCCTTTTCAATGGCTTCAATCGTGCTCTTTGCCTTCTCCACATTCTCCCTTTTCCCAGTGATTACGATCACATCGCTGTCACTGTTCTCTCGCGGGAAATCAATCTTGGTGTCGGTCTCATCGCGGAGCTTGCGGATCTGTGCACCGCCCTTGCCAATGATCTTCGGATAAACTTCCTTTGATATGCGTACTTTGGCCTCATAACCACTTGCCACCTACACACACCAGGCCTGACAATGTCATCTTTTACACACACGACAAGTCTGCTGATAAGTTCCGAAAAAATGCTAAAAAGACACCCATGCAAAGTATAGTCATTAAACACTGTTATACTATCAAACATGTAGCTCAACTTAGCACTGAACTTCAAACATGGATCTCTAACACATTCCTATTTATTGCCTATTATTTCAGAGACATATGTGGTATGCCAATTACCGTAAAATCAAACCATTGTTCAGTAGCATATTCTAGAATCAATAAAATGCGACAAAATTGATAAAAGCACTATCAACATAGCTACACTCTATCATAAATTTTGCAAATAAAATGAGAAACATTATACAAATAGTGACTGGCATCGAGGTCAATAGTGAGTCTAATTTCCCGAAGTTGCGGGAATATTGCCCAAGTGCCGAAGGCACGCGGGCAATATTCCCGCAACTTCGGGAAATTAGAC
>Ga0209052_1000625_pt1 | contig 11427 bp, 10 predicted proteins | sample WorMetHEROISLAND_2_FD_187409 | JGI IMG/M metagenome (GOLD analysis project Ga0209052, IMG submission 187409) | Marine gutless worms symbiont microbial communities from Max Planck institute for Marine Microbiology, Germany - Olavius sp. 4 HERON... | ecosystem: Host-associated > Annelida >...
AGTGGCTGCAGTACATATCTAGTAAGTAATCGAGTGAATAAGTAAGTACCTAAATAACTAAGTAAATATGTCACTAATACGCAAGCATGGAGCGGTGTTGCAAGCCTGGGCTTGCTTAGATCTTGTTGAGTTTCGTCGTTGTGTCGTACGCTGAACAAAAAATCATGTGACAGGAAAATGGTGTATATAGATGTACTTTCCAGGTCGTAATTTTGTGTCTGGTCTTCTTTGTACACTGAAATCTAAAAAACCCTTAAAATCTAAAAACTTTTTTCATCCAAAAACCTAGATTTTCCAGCCTGTTTTTGACTTGTTCGTTATACACGACAAGTGAGTACATAATGCATGTTTCACAGTTCACATTGAGGAGGATATTAGCTATAATGCTATACAGTAATCAATCCAATTTCAAATGTAGTCACTGTAGTGCATGGTCTTGCCTTCGATCGATGAAGCAACATGCCAATATGCAACATCAGCAATCGGCATAGAAATGTCGACATCGCGTTGCGGCAATTAAAGGTCGCCGCTAAAGAAGTCTATCTATAGTAATAACTGCCAAACTGAATGGCAGAGATACGATCGGTCTAGGACCAAAAGTAACTTTTATAAACATTAGCCTAATGAGAACTGAAAGAATGAAAAAACACATTAAAATTTAATGATAAAAACAAAACTTATAGCCATTACTGATTGACCAGTGCGGAGACCAAACACGCATATATAGGCCTTTGCTACGTTAATTGTAGTTTAGCGTTTTAATCGCTGAACTAAATGTGCCTTAAGCGAATTCATTTGTTTTATCTGCATGTAACATGCGCAATGCATTGCCACTTCTGTGCCACCGTGTAGACTACCAGCGCCGAAACCACGTCCACAAGCCTTTATGTGAATGGTTCTTTTAGGCTGTGAGAAAGACAAAAGACCACCATCGTCGAACGCTTTACTCTATCAACTTCAAAGTGTCGCTTTATGCTAATAAAACAAGCGTATTAAAAGAGACGCCGAAGATGGGTGCATGCGAGATGGTGGATAAGGGGCTGCCAAAATGACCGATATGACCCATAGAATAAAGGGCGCGGCCGGGCCAAATGGTTTGTGCAGCATGCTGTGTGAATTAGTGATGGTCGATAAACGATGAGTCAATCGTGTTGTGAGTAACGGAACGAATAAACTGCACGAAAACCGATACATCAGAGCCCGGTATAATTGACGCCCATTACAGATCATCACGTGACGTGCTGCAGCCTAACTTCAAAGACTGAGTCGCGAAACATGGGCGGAGTACATGCAGTCGTTTTACGTATCTTATAGATTAAATTCGAGTTTCCACAAAATTGGTGACAAATTAATTATACAGAAGGCAACAACGAAAAAATAAACTTTGAAAGAAACATAGTCGTAGCTAGAAGCGACCGCTGATCCCAAACCTCCACCGCGAATAGCGGCGCCACCCAACGATGATGTTTTATTTAACAGGCAATCACGTCCAGAACACATGCTGCAGATGTTTTATGCTAAAACGTTATCAGTGATGAAGATAGGACGCGGCTACATGCAAAACTAGAAATACGGGGCAGAGCCCAACGTGAGACCGCCCGGCTTTATAAGTCCGACTGGGGACACAATTTAGGGGAAGTGCGGGTTAAAATTCCGCTCGTAGCAACGTCACACATCCCGAACGCAGTTACATTGCCTACACAGCACGTGCAGTGTTGATCGTGGGACAACCTGTGCGCCGATAACTTTTTTGTTAGTGGACCAAAGTTCGCCATTTTTTTGCGCTGAACGTTTGAGGGAGGGACAGCAGTTGATCAGTTATACATCTTTTATTCACCGCACTACAGCGGTAGACAAAATACACAAACAAGAAATACAATTCGTTTTGCTTTTCCGATTTACGATAGGCCTATGTTAATTCTTTCTTGATATATTCGCGATCAAAGTCTAAAGTTGTCCGACATTGCGCCAAATGTTGGACGTTGTTGCCCTCCCAAATTTCAGGGATGCAGGCCCCCAAAAAATTGTATCCAAATTATCACGCCTGCCTCACGGCACGTCACGTGGAAAACTTTCGTGACGTTACTGCTCTTAGGCCCAAAGTTATAGGCGCACGCACGCTGAATTTTGGGCCAATTTTTGCATTTATCATTGTAAAAAAATTGTTGGGGGACCCCCGTCCCCGTAAGTGTGGGTTAGCAAGCCTTGGCCATTTTCTACCATATGTCAAAATTTGACGGGGCACCGGGGGCAGCACCCCTATAGGGGCCGAAATTGAATCGCCGAAAAATGATTTTGGGTGGGTGAACATGGGCGCCTATAACTTTTTTGTTAGTGGACCACAGCTCACCGTACCCCTTCTCGCCGAACGCGGGAGGAATCGCTGTCGATCACATGTCTTTCTGATTTTTGATATCTAGGCTACATCCGTTCCGGAGATATTCGCGATCGAAGTTTGAAGTTGTCCGAAGTCGTTCCAAATTTGGCATGTTTCGGCCCCCAACTTTTTGAAGGGAGGGCCCCACAATTTTGGGACCTAGATTATCAAATGGAAGAACCTTCGACCACGTGGCAAAGTTTCGCGGCGATCGGCCGACGGAGCTCGGATATCTTGTGGCGAAAAAAAGAAAACAAACATCAGCAGTAAAACATAAGACCGCCGGGAACTACCGTTCCGGGCGGTCTAATAAAAAAACAGAAAACATGTGCACAATATTTGTGTTCAACAAATGTGTCATTTTTGTTTTACATAATGCAACCACGACCTATAGTATAGCAGCACTGTTGCATGCGTGTTAGTAATTTGCAGCTGGTTTTCGTTTCGCGGTCGTTTGTCCGTCCGTGACCGTAACAGACAGACAGAAGGCTGTGGTTGTGGTACAGTCTAGGTGTGACAGTTAAGTGACGTATGGCTGGGCAACGAGGTGCAATACGACCAAACACATACATACACGCACACAGAGAGAGACAGAGAGAGAGAGAGATGGAGACACAGACAAGCAGCAGCTGAAGTCTTCATCGCTCGTCGTGACGCCGGCCTCAGTGGCGTATTGAGAAACGTGAACGGGCGCCCGCCGGAGTAGAGGCCTATATGAGAATATTACGCTGGATCCTTGGTCTTTCCCTGAAGGACAGGAAAAGGAATGATGACATCCGTCGCATCATTGGTGGAGTAGCATGCATTATGGACAAGGTACGCGAGGCCAGGCTGAGATGGTATGGGCATATACACCGTGTCTCAGAAAAAAAATCTGTGCCAGTGTTATTTTTTGAATAACTCGGTGAAAAATTGGCCGATTTTAATAATTTTTGGCACGCAACATTGTGAAGGAAATTGACGTAAATGATTATAGTTTTGCCCATCTCACCTTAATACTGTTGCTACACTGCCTTGTGAAATCCAGAAATCGCAGTTTCGCAGTTTACAACAATGAATTCATACTGGGTAGCGCATGCATCGGCTCAGAAAATCATTGTGAGTCCATAAAATCATTGAAAATCGTTACTTGTTTAACACTAATCGTATCCACTTTGAGGTCGTGTTGCCAGACATACATACAGTGTGCGGTTGCCCACTGCTTGGAACTCTTTCCGCAGTCCCATATTCGTCGATGTTTGAAAGCAAGTATATATAGTCAAGTCCTCTGCACGTCTAATTTTTCTGCAGAAATTCTGTAAGAAACTTTCGTGAACTGTAACCTTTTAACTGCCTTAAACTGTCGACCAACTGTTTGTCGTCTGCAGTAAACACCAGCTTGCTTGACTTAAAGAAAAGTTGAGTTGGAAAACTGATGTTGTCTTTACCGTCTGAAACACAGATCCTTACCTTCTCGCAAAGTACCATCTGAGCTCTATTCCAACTGTGTCAAACGAATCCTCAAGGCAGACGTTCATGGACAACGGAGTCGAGGAAGACAGAGAAAGAGATGGACCAACGTTGTCAAGTACAACATGGAGGGCATGTGGCTCACGGTGGAGGACACGGGGAATCGTGCCGAATGGAGAAGGAGAACCCGTGTGGCTGACCGCTCACCAGAGGGATCCACAGCCTGAAGGAGAGAGAGAGAGCTAAAATATTTTATGTGAGGCTTGGCCTACACTCCCTTCCTCTTATGATTAATTTTTCTGTTTTCGTTAAATTTTTCACCTTCAAATGGGAGCCGACGGGCGCAAGGCGTCGCTAAATACGCCACTGAATCGAGACGTCGTTCTGCGTGCAGCAACTGACGCGTCACCGTTTACAAATAGTCCTCGTTGTGTGGCTGCTCGCGATCGAGTCACCAGCTGGAAAACCCATTCTCCACGACCTGGAAGGGACATAACCCGCTGTCAGGCTGGCCGGACGGACACAGTATAGCTACTAGTTGTGCATTACAGCGGTCAGTCGATCGCTCAGTCACCTCATCATTCATTAACTGGCAGCAGCATGGTCAGGGCGACACGTGACACGGGCACTTGTTGTGCTGATGCGCAGACCACACACAAACAATATTGATTGAAAGCAACCACATTAACACCAGCAAGTTATATATAGTGCACCTGCATTATTTCTGCATTACGTAGATATATTTGTATTTGATTTTGATATAAGAATCGTACACGCGTAGTTCGTTTGGGAGCAAAGCAAAAAACAAAAAAGAGAATACATATAAAAAAGAATCGGCATCAGTCAAAAAAATGCAGCAAAATCGTCGCAAACATGCATCGTTTTGAAGTTCGAACACAAGTATTGCTCAAGTAAATTCGGGGCTGATGCTGGAAGTACCGCTCAAGATAGAAGAACATGGAGAGGACTCGTGAAGGAGATGCCGTTGCGTGCTACTGCATCGCCTGGGCACTAAGTCAAGTAAGTCAAATTCGGGGCTATATTAACTATACGATAGTAGGCTATCAATACTGTCGAAATAATGTGCTGAAACATTCCTCAGATAGAAATGCAAATAGAAAATTAAATTGAAGTCTGAAAATTAAATCTCACACTAATGTCAGCTTTCGCTATTTATGCGAATCAATTACAAGCACAATACATAGCCAGTTCAAAATTATGAGCGTGAGACGATGATTTTGCAATGCTTTCAGAATAAAATAAACTACATAAGATCAAATGTTTATGCAGAATCGCGAACTGTGATTCACACTATATGCCCAATCTATTTGTCTACTCAACCAGATTAACTTGCAGGAAATGTTGGAAAGAAATTCACATTGACCGCAAAATTTGAATTAACACACAAAAAGCACGCATTTAAAATTATTCAATGAAAGACATTCTTTCTTCTCAGTGTTAACAATGTCAATATTAGGCGACGTCATTCCTAGCGAAAGTTTCGTAGATACGAAAGAGTAATTTTCAGTCACATATACAATTTTATATCGAGTGTCTTCTTTAACTACACTGACGATAACATTTGTGCGAAATACGACCTTGTTTTCCTATTTCTAACGTTCCTGGATTTTTCTCTGTGTTTTGTGTGGAAAGATGGTGAAGTGATGGCGAATATCTTTCATCTCTATAAATCTTTCACCGTCATCATCGGCAGCAGCAGCAGCAGCTGCTGCAGTAGCGGTAGCGGAGATCAAGCTGTAGACTATTTATCCAAACCACGTCTCAGCATCGCAAGCATATCGCCCACGACGTTGTGTAGGCTTAGGCATTTTATCGCAGTTAGCACGTCATTATAGAACACAATCAAAACATGTTTCTGCACCGGTATATACACAGCGACCGACAGTGCATGATTCGTAAACACTGTGAGAGATCTATAGCCCACACAATGCAGACGGTAATGCACACTGAACTCAAACAATTCCGCGGTGGCCCCTACAGTATCTCGCTCAATATACACACCATAAAATTCCCGCTGACAGGTTCTGTGAAAACAAAGCAACTTGGTGCAACAGTTATCCACAGGAGAAGATACAGCATTTTATTTCGAGAGTTTTAGTTCTCCTGATCTTTTGCGACATCTCGTGTTGCGATCAATGAAGTAAACAAGACTGTTTTCAAGACAAAGACCCAGACTTTTCATGTATCCTAACATCAGATGGTTCATATATGAGACGTACACGGCGAATTAATGATGTGAAATAAAACAAATTAAACAATGCCCGCTATACATGTAAGACAATGTCGTGATAAAATAATTGTTACTTGGTTCCGTAACTAGAAATTTCAACTATAGTATCGAAGTATTAAGTAGTAATAGCTAGCGAAAAGTCTGGAGGAGTTGACTTGTTATCAAGACCGAGACCAAGACCAGAACTATTTTTGTCCTCAAGGACTACATCACGACTCGCCGATAATGTTTCTGGTATTTATTTTACGTGGGCAAAATTATGCATTAGGCCTATTATATACTATGTGCAACTTCAGTTCCTTACTTACTTACTAGGCAGGTGCGCGCTAGATGTGGCAAGGATTTCATGATCATCAGTGCACAGGTACACTATGACACACACGCACAGACACACATACGACTTGCATGTGGCTGAAACAGCGACTACATGGTGCATTAGATCAGCTGCACCGGTGCACGGCATATACAGGGTGGGCCAAAAAAGTGACACGCTTTTGCTATTTCAGTTTCCTCTCTTGTTAGATGCACTATACTTGCAAATTGTTTCGTTACTCGCGTATCATTTTCCTCAGTGACGTCATCATTACGTAGTTCTTCGTCTGCCGATGTAAACAAGTTCTGTTTTCGTGCGAATAAATTGAACTGCAATTTCGTCCCGTTGGTCGGATTAACTAACGATGAACGGAGCTTGATTCACAATCTGCGTGCGGAGAAGCAATGGGGTTCCGAAAGAATTATGATCAAAATGTTTTCAAATAAATGAACACATTTAAACTGTGGGTAATTGATAGCAAATGTTCAAATTCTTCAAACCACGGTTCAGATAGTATAAATATCTGGTGTTTTGCACTTTATCTGGCATTATATTGACATATTTGAAAAAAGTGTTACTTTTCGGCCCACCCGGTAGGCCTACTGCAGCTCAGACACTGAGCAGTGATCTGATATAGTCTGCTCACAGCCTGACTGATTCTTACAGAGCAGAGCAGCGCTATGTCTGCAATTATTTGCCAACAACCAGCACTGGCAGCGCGCCGGCGTTCATGTGCCGTATCGAATTAGCGGGCCGTGCCAGCAGTCCGAGCGCCCGCCGGTACTTCGCACAACCAGCACGATTGGTTACCGGGAGTCCGACACAGATTTCCAGATAACGCTTCCAATGAATTGATTCAGCATCGACCGGCGTCGGCAGCTGCGTGCGGGCAGTGGAATCAACCACCGGCGGACTACAATCCACAGACAGCGAGAGCTCTTACATCTGATTCATTGCCAGTGAGCTAGGGGTTGCGGTGACCCCGCAGTGGGGTTGACATTTACCAGAGCTAGGGGGCCGCTTCAATGAGCTAGGGGGTCGAGTACTTAACAACTGAAAAGGCCAAGTTCTTAAAGCTGATAAAAACGTGCAAAACGTGCAGAGAAAAACATGGCAAATGTCTCATAATAGACGTCGGAGTCGCCGTGCTGCCTGCAAATCGAGACTTGAATGCCTCGATGGAAGGGGACATGTCAACATCAGCTGGCAATTGGTTCAACACCCGGACAGTTGCAAAAAAAGAAGCTGTAGACGAAAGCGTCGATGCACCCAGCTGGAACACAGAATTTACAAATTTACAAAAATGTACACAAATCTACACAAACGTTTCCCAAAACTAGAAGTACTTGTATAGTTACACGGCGCCGGCCGGTAGGCCTATAGTTTGTTCCAATGATTAACAAACTATACCGGAGAGTTAGACTACAATTACTTCTTGCTTCAAAATTATCTGTATAGCTACAGAAGTGATGTTGGTGTAACGTTATCAAAAACCAGTCCAGATAATAATTCCGACTACGCCACAAAATATGTGTGAGATCGTAAGTTACTGATTCGCCGAATGACGGCTAATCTTTCTTCGTGCGGATCGTCGGAGAAAATCGCGGAACGACGCAGCGGATCGGAACGACGCCATTCCGCCTACCGGCCGCGATGCCAACCTGTCCGTGCCTCGGCGGACTTGCAGAATCCAGATTAGTGGTTGGACTGCGGCGCCGACGTATTGCTATTTAATGAAGAGTTGGCTTCCCGGCTTCATCATCATCATCATCAGCAGCAGCAGCAGCATCGGAGCATCGCTCTCCTGGCCGCAAGTTCCAGATGCTACTGCCGTAGTGTGGCAAGCAAGATAAGACTGACAACGAACGAACGAACGAACGAATGAAGTCTCAAGACGCGTGCTACGATAGATTACACGACGCTCTGACACTTGCATTCAGTCCTGCTACTGCTGCTGCTGCTGTTAACAAAATGGCATCCGCGTACGGTGCTCGACGTGCTATCGGCTGACATGTACACAGCTGATAACGATAAGACAATGATGCCACTTCACTTATTAATTGATCTGGACAATATTTACTGTCGACTTCGACCACACAGCGGACAATAATTATTATTTCGCGGCATATTTCGACGCTGTTAATGCTCAGTAGCGCGGACTGATACATTGACCGGTGCATGCAAACTGTACATATATGCAAGTGCGTTATCCAGTCTCCGAAGCACGGGAAGGGAATGAAGACAATTACTGGGATGACGCAGAGCACAAAGGGCCGCAGATTGAGGCCCAAGTGGCCGAAAATGAAGGCCGTATGCCGAAAGAGTGATGGATTTTTCTTGACGTGGGACAATGAGCCCTTTCGACCAGTTATGGAGTCCGCAGGAAAGCGCTGTCAACTCCCCAGTGGGAGAGAGTCGGTCATGTTCCAAAGTTAACCACGTTATAATGTCAGGTGTAGCCGTCATAACTGCTAATAATAGTGAAAACACTTTGACTGGTCGGTACTCCCTCAAAACCCGCCGGGGAGCTTACAACGTGGCATCAGACTCCTATATCCCTATAACAGTATAACTGGTAAGAAGGGACACCCACCACACTAGCCTATATCGACCTTCGGCTTCAATTTTCGGTCTTTCGTCGTCGCCAAAACTCTTCATGTTTCTTCATTTTCCACAATGCATTCAAATTGGACAGTGGACAATCAAGACAGGAAACACATCCAGTTCTGTTTTGCACTCGTAAAATGGAATATTTTTGTATTCACTTAAAGTTCGGGTAAAATGTGACATCGACACAATAATAGTAGGGGCCTAAATAGCAAATTTTCAGCAAGCGGCTATTTTATTTCGAAATTAAACAGCTAAAAAGTTCGCGTCCTCGATCACGGTTAAGCAACGGTCTATATGGGCTTAAGACCTGTAGTAATGACCTTAATGCTCTGTATTTTTTTGTAATTTTGCTGGTTCCAATCCAAAGATGGGACTGAACCCCGTGTTTTCTCGTCAATGCCGGTATCGTTAACTGACGAATGTTAGCCGAGGATTCGCGGAAGTACCTGTCAATCATCATCGACCACCCACAGCGTGCGAGACTCAATGTCGGCGAACATCAAAGACGAGACGTCACTCGACAGGTTCTGCGCTAGTCTCGAGACGTGCTGATATGTACAGTTAGTTACCGACGACTCACAACATTGGCTGACATGCACAGACGCATCTGCCTCAGCCACGACAGCGACGGCAACGCCTCGGTGCGAGACGATTCGCAGACAGACAGAGCATTTTTTTTCAAGAAATTTTCTGGACTCCACAAAATGAGGAAGGAGTAGGGGCTTCTTACCAAGTCCCCGTCAAGCTGACAAGGTTAGCCTGTTATACGTTTACGGCGATTTTTTTTACGAAAAAAAATGCGAATTCATCCCCTTTGATTAGAAGGTATAGGCTAAACTCTACAGTGTACATTATCGGCTTATATTTGATTTAAACAGAGCTTGTAAGCGGTCGGATTCCGCACGTTCAAATTTGAGGGTACCGATTTTTTTCCTGTTCTGACTAAAACAAAATTCTGTTGGACTTCACCCTTAAACAGGGTGGTATTTGTAGGGGGGACATGTCCTGGTCACTGGAACTCCGGATCCCCCCCGCTGGAATTCAGTTTTGTGTCCCAGGGTGGGATGGCTAAAATCCCCCTCACTGGTACTGGTAAAACTGCCCACTTGCCCTGTAGGCACAGCGCGGTTTAGCGGTAGTTAAGTATGTAAACGTTTTTAAATGTTTTCCGTTGTTTTATTCTCATTTCCCTTATAAGCCATGTAGCTATTGGCATTCCCATGGGGTTCCCATGGAAATCATATTCCAGTGTGATTTTCCATTCCCATGCACACCTCTATCCTGGACCCCTTAAATGCGTATTTCGTCCACAAAATGCACCAAATTGCTCACATTTGCACCTATGTTTTTTGAAAATTTTCCCGAGGTAAAATCAACGGGCCGCACAGGGCCGGCCCGCGATTTTTCGGCCCGTGCAGGGGTCTATCCCGAAGGGTCAAAAATCGAGGCCGAGAGCGGGGGTGGGTTTCTTGGGGCCGTGAGTCCGGCCGTGAGGGCATGAAATAGCCGTGAAAATGCGTGTATAGCTATATAAATGTCGTTAGTTTTACTACACACAGTTATTTATAATGCACTGCATAGGCAAGGCAACTGGCAAAACAAAGGGCGACTTTTGTCATCTTGGGGGCCATGCATGCACCCCTTGCATACTCAGCGATAGAAAACTTTGGACAACTAGCTGCGGTTCTAAAGTTTTATGGAACACAAACACGCCGGCCAGCCTGGGCCAGGGTTGGGAGTGTGAGTTTAGCTTTACATCCTGCAGTTGCGGTTATCTTTAGAGCTAAAATCATAGCTCAGAACTACACTAAGATATGCATCGTTAAATTCAACCTCAAAAAATGCTGCGATCGGACCTGATGAGAGAGCTCAGAAGACTACCTAAGCATTGGCGTCGTGGCAGGGGTGGGCGGAATTGCGGATTGCCCCTCCTCTGAATTTTGGGCTGTCGGATTATTGTCTGAAAAATTTCTTTTTTTTGTCGAAAAATTTTGTCCAAAGTGCAAAATTTTGAGCACCAATAATGTCCTCTGTCGGAAATTTGCAGTTTTCTATAGGAAAATTGCAACTTCCTGCCCCGACTACTTTTTAACCCACGACGCCGCTGTCCCTAAGCGATATTATAAGGGGAGCAACAAAAAAGTAGTGGGGAAAAGGTATGAAGGTAAAAGGAAGAGGAGGAGGGTAGAACAGTTTAACTCCGTATGTAGGCTACAATATAGGCCTACTGGTTGTAGGCTTACCTGGAAACGCGCCTGTGAGAATATATTCATTACGATTCACCAGGTGGCAACGTCGGCTTGTTTCGACTAATATTGCTGAATGTCTAGGACTGCACAATGAGTCGAAAAAGAGACAGTCATATATGACATATGACCGTTCTTGCTATGGTTTCTTTCCCATGTCCCTCACTTTTCGCACTAAATG
>Ga0209052_1000626_pt1 | contig 11427 bp, 7 predicted proteins | sample WorMetHEROISLAND_2_FD_187409 | JGI IMG/M metagenome (GOLD analysis project Ga0209052, IMG submission 187409) | Marine gutless worms symbiont microbial communities from Max Planck institute for Marine Microbiology, Germany - Olavius sp. 4 HERON... | ecosystem: Host-associated > Annelida >...
GGGGACACCGTGGAGAGAGATCGACGCGCATGTACTCACCAGCACGCAGCAAACGACTTCAGTCAAAGCCGACGTCTTGCTTCTTTCGCAGCGTTCAACGTCGAGTGGGCGTCGGCCAGTCGTTCCATGCAACAACCTCCCACCTTACGACAACGCTGAAACGTGTAATGATAATGATAATGTCAGACAGGGACGACTTACAGCGGAGCTGACCAGTCCAACAATAAAATGCAATACAATAAAATAACCAGGCCTACATAAAATCGCTGCATGGATAGGCCAAGTCATAAAATTTGCAGAACAGATAAGTTCTGAGTCTCCGCTTGAATGTATCGGTGTTACTGATGGTGCGAACGTGCAGTGGCAGGTCGTTCCACACCTTAGGGGCCGCCACGCTGAAGGCGCGCTCTCCAAACTTCAAGCGTGTCCTTGGGGCTTGTAGGTCCGACCGCGTGGCTGAGCGCAAGATGGTGGAACGACCTGGCAGTGTTGAAACTGGTTGAAGAAGAGTTGATATGTATGATGGAGCTCTGCCCGTGCCAGTGATGGTCAGATGAACTAGCATGCATATTAGTTTATACTGAATGCGGGCCTCAATTGGCGACCAGAGCAGTTCGACGGCTGCCACTGTAACATGGTCAGGTGAACGTAGGCCGTACACAAGTCTCACGGCGGCGTCGATGACGCGCTGTAGTGGTGCAATGGTTGTGTACGGCAGTCCAGCGAGCAGAGCATTGCCGTAGTCGAGCCGTGACAGCACGCATGCGCAGACGAGGTTGGCGGTGACGTCACGGACCTGTCTCAGACGTCGCAAGTGGAAAAACATATCTGCGTCGTCTTTGTGATGTGCGCTTGCATGGTTTCATGTGTGGTTTCAAAAACAGATTAGATCAGTACATATATGTTGTATGAAACTGATTTGCATATCACGTTCCCAGACACGCGAATTAATTGGAAAATGACGAAGGATAATTAACACAAAATCTGGTATTTCCTTGTATTTTTCATACTAAAAATACATAAAATGGCACAGGTCTCAAACAAAGCAAAATTCCACCCACCAAAAGCGGTTACCAGTGTCAAGATCTGAAGCATTGCACAGACAGTCAGCAACGAGTCGTGGACGCACAGCAGATGTGACACGTACAGATTAAAAAAGTGATCATTAAAGATTCCATCACAACCCAAACGCGTCGCTACACTACCTTGTAAAATACAGTCAGCTTCAGAATCGTGAGTTACGAAGTAACGGTCAGTGTTCTAAAGAGGACTATAATTCACGAAGCGTTTAAGATGTGATCGGATCTTTAACAAATCGCGAGTTTCAAGTTTACCACTAATTTGGCCATTGAAAGAATTTTGAAAATCGGTTAATATTTGGTGAAATTACGAGCGTCAGAAAGTTAGGGGCTTACTTTTTATGGTTCACCCTTCACACTTCTTATTTTCCTAATCATACTTGCAATATCACTGACGAAAATGCAGCATTCAATTGTACCATAACAATTGCAGTGCAAATAGTACATCCGCATCAAACCGATTGCTATCAGCAAGGAACTCTCAAAACCATTTCTGTTCCACTGTCCAAATATTACCAAATGCAACAACCATCATTAAAAAACATCGGCCTTTATTCTGTAGCAAGCAACAAAGCAGACAAATCAACCAGAAAACCTTTGACTCAATTTGCGACACAAAACAAAAATACAAAAAAACCCAGCTATCTGGAAATTGTACAGAAACGAGCTAAAAAGCAAAAAAAATATCATGCGACTGGCATCACTGAGAAATTCTGATATCAGCAAACCTTGCTAATATCATAAACTTACAGAAAATAATAAACCGACACAAAACTGATCCAAATCACCAATACTTAACAAATATTATATTCACTCCATGCTTTCTTTCCAAGACGATGAAACAGTAAGAATGACAAAGCACACAAACTATGAAGATGAACTACCGATAATGTGCTTCATGTTAAAATATTTAATACTATTTCCTATCAAATAATTTCAGACCGAAAGACGTCATTCTTAGCCTAAACCAAGAAGAGTTTTGTCACCGTTTTTTTTAATCAAATACAAACATTACTTAATTTTTTTCAAATCATATAAGAATCACACAATAATAATGTTAGAGTATGTTAACCAGCTTTTTGAATTTTTATGCAGCTTTTCTTCTGTATATCCAAAAGCAGTTAAGGGATAAGAATTTTTACAGAATTATATAAGCACTGCTGGAGATGTCACTAACGCAAAACTGTAATATTGAGTAAGCTGTTTTACCTAGTAATTTAGCTGACACTGGATAATCAAACTAACCGATTATGAATAAAGCTCATTTGTCTATTGGACAGTAACTCACTCATTCACTCAGTTACTGTTGAACTAAACCCTCGATGGCACTTATGGGAAAACTGTGTTAATGCAAAATAATAAACCCACACAAAACTGATCCAAATCACCACTAATTAGCAAATACATCCACAAATATATCTTTCTAGGATAAAGTTAAGCTGTACAGAGAGAACTTCTGTATAGAAATTTGCACCAATATTTTTACTCAGTACAGTGCAGTGGTCATTGTAATGTTCGACACCAAACGATTAACAGTCACAGCAGCCTACGTACAAATCTCCCTGAAAGACGTACATCAACTTCTCATAAACACTAATATATGCATGCAGAAATGATGTCGATTCTAACATGCTACGGGGCCATTTTTAAAGATACAATGGCCAGTTGGCGGTCAACTGGTAGTCTAAATCATCCGCGTCTGTAATGAGTTGCTTCTAACAGCAAGCTTACAATCATCAACAAAAAACTGCGATGCTGCATCAGTCAGCTGAGTATGAAAGTAGTAACAGCCGCGACACACGTACGACACTGACAGACACTACCACTGCATTACCCAACGACATGAAAGACAAACCAGATATCGCAAAGAGATGCGTTATCTCGATAGGCAGCAGACTGACTGCACAAGGCTACAATGTATCACATACTGCAGCATCTTGCACATTTCCCATCATCAGCTGCACTCCGCGACTTCACAGAAACGTTACAGAAATGAACAAAAGTAAGGCGCAACTGTCTCTCGGCGTGCGTTAACGTCAGCAGGAGGACACAGCTTCGAGGACTGCTTAATACTCACTGGGCGACTTCACTTTTTGACTTAACTTTCGCTGAGCCAATTCGCTGAGCGAAAGTTCGGTCTAAGTACCTACTTAAGCCAAAAAGTGAAGTGATTTCGCTGAGCGAAAGTCTTGCGTGCAAAAGTATGGTCTAAGTACATACTTAGACCGAAGTCTAGTTGAACTCTGGTCTAACTAGGTACTTAGACCGAAGTGAACTGACTTGACTTAAGTCAAGTCGGCTTGACTTAAGTCAAGTCAAAAAGTGAAGTCGCACACTGTCCATCTACAGCATGCAACGCTAGGTGATGTACATGCACAGTTTGGTAAACATTTTGAAAAGGGTTTCAGATTCCAACGTTCCGTTAATGACAAGTTTCCTTACTGCTGCTGACAATTCAAACAGCTACGAGCAAATGACACTGTTTATTGGCAATTTTGTTTCGTTTGTTAACAGTATTTAGATAACGTCGTTCTCTAACATAAAGCAGCACCACTGATCAGTGAGGTGAAGCTTAGGTCTACTCACGGTTTCACATTACTTTTTCGATGTTGCTTGCCAAAAATTACAGAACAGTGTTAGAATCTGTATAAGTTATTATGCAAGACATGTCGGCTCTTCTGTAGACACGAGCAACATACAAAACTGGTGAGAATGACAAGACCACCGACTACACATGCATTCTGGACACATGCGGAGATTTCAAACAACAAATAATAATCGTACACAAAATAATAACATCAACGCACAATTTAACAGAAACAAGTACGAAGCTAACCATAATGATGGATACACAGTAAGGTGGATCGAAAAAGCAATCTGTCCTTGATGCACTGTAATCATACCAGAATTTTTTCCTTTGATGCAAAAAAACATGTTACAGCAACTGATGATGATAGATTCATCGGAGTAAACTGTTGATGAATGCAATACTACAATGTTATGTTGCTTGATGATGACTTACAAGTTTCTGCCTGGTTTTTAGCCGACCGCACTGTGTAGTACGGTCGCACTTATGGTACGATGTTCTGTCCATCTGTCATCTGTCTGTAACGTTTTGTATTGTGGCTAAACGGTACGTCGTAGAGGGTGGGCGATGGTACCGTTGGATAGGCTGTCAATAGTAACCATGTCCCTAACTGCAGCTGTTTGGCCGCAATTTGCAACACCAGCATTTCTAGGAGGTACCGGACGTTTAACTTGTATCGGAAGTTATGTAAATAAGCAAGTAACAACGTTTACATTTCGGACGCAGGCAACAACATGTTCGAAACATCATACTCGGACAGTTATACGAGTACGGTCGGCTAACCATAGCAACAACTGGGCTCTTGTTCTACATGCCTTATTCATTTACAAAATAGTGATTAATCATGCATTATTTTTTTTCATAACTAGAACACGGCAAATAAATCTACAGAAATCGAACTCCAGAGTAAAATGTGTTGCCACAATGCAATGACATGAAATGCACATGTATTTAATACTGTGGTGATTATATAATTCCAGTGAATCAAGAAAAAAGGTTTTCAACCCATTCTAATACACAGCAGGACACAACAGAACAATGCTCAACGGTGTAATGCCACCAATGACAACTGGATGGCGAAACTTAGTTAAAAGATAATAATACACAAAACGGTGTTCAGAAATATCATAAACGTGTAAGGCCACTCGGTGAACGTTGCTGCAACATCTCACGATAACGGTGATTGGAAACAGTGGATGGGGACACTGGCACAGGAACGTTACATAAAAATATCAGAAATATCAATAATAGGAGGGGCATTCAAAAAGTTTTGCAACTCGATCTGTTACAGTGAACAATTTTTCACAATCTGTACATAAGTAAAAACTGCGTTCTTTTCTTACTCTTTTGGGTTTGTTGTTCAACCAAGATCCCGTATACGGCTCGCAAGAACCACTAAGAGGCTAATGTGACCTGCGGTTACATCGGGGTTGCGCATTGGGCTGAGCCAATACGGCCTCAGCGCTGGGCAGGTGTAATAACCTGCCCACACCGAAGGTAAGGTAAGGTAAGGGTTTGTTGTGGACGTGAAGTCACTGTAATTTACGAAGTTACAGAGTGTTATATGTAAAGACGACTCTGAATGTTAGTGCCAGGAGCACGCAAACCTGGACAAACACGTTGGCAGCAAAAATGCCGCACATGCACTGAACTGTACGGTGACTATGTGACTAATAAAAGACAGTGATGATGATCTCCAAGTTGCAAAACTTTCTGAACGGCCGTCGTAACTGCATGTCAACAACACGCACAGTACGTTGCCGATCAGAGCAAGCATCATTCACGCAGCGTCACTGTTCTTAGACGTGGTCTGCGCCAACGGCGAATCTTCCTTGTTATCCGGAGGAGCTTTTGACATGATAGGAAGAAGGTGAATGCAATAGACGTTGATAAGTCGAAGGGCGGCCGGCTCAAAGGTGGTCTGAAGGCCGAGAGTGGATTCAAAGAACACCGCAGCTCGCTTGTAGTGACCCTAACCAACGCAGACACAACAACTCATCAATTACCGCCCACCTAGCTACACACATACAGCCAAAGACGTTCTATTTTTAGCTGCTAGACTGGTAGCGTATTGGCCAGCACCTATTCACGCAGTGGCACTGCTAGCCTATACTGTCCTCACGTGACTTCCAGCTAGGCTAGCAGTGCTACAGCCAAAGGCGTTCTATTTTTAGCTCGGCTACAGCCTTAATGAGAGCCACACTTCATTGACAAGAAGAATCGAGATACCGTACTATTAATTGAAAAAAATTAAAAACTGCAATTTTGTGAGCGTAATTTAATATACAGGCCATATATACAATAATCGTTAAAAATCGATAATTAAAATAGCTAAAAATAGATGATCTTTGGTCGGCTATACTGTCGTCACGTGACCGCAGGCAGTGCCGCTGCGGAAGGCGGAGCTGCAAGTCTATTTTTACAGCACTTACTCCTTCTGAATTTCAAGTGAAAGTCCACTTTTACACTGCTACCACACAAGCAATGTGTATGCAAGATATGTGTCACTTTCTGGAAGTTTTTGACATTCAGTGAGCTGGATCTGTGACGTTTTGAAATGAAAATTGCCACACCAGTTACTCTTGCCAAGGGTAACATTCACACCACACCAGCTACTCTTGCCAAGGGTAACATTCACACCAATTGTGGTTTATCATGTCCTTTTGTTTTCAAATTAGGAGCCCATAGCAGACTGTAGCCGTAGCAATTATTGTTTCATATCACTAATGCATTTCTTGTTATTAGCTGGTCGTTATTGTATATTTTATGTGATAGGCCACATTGTGGTTTTTTATCAGTATGTATCATTCTATCTCTGTATGTGTAGGCCTATGTATATACGTACCGGTTTTACTACTTGTATTTGTCCAGCATTTTATGCTGTAATTCTCCTAATAAACATATTATTGATTTTAATTTGAGACAGATGGACGTCAAGACCCATAATGCAGATACCAGGGCAGTCACATAATAATTAGTGCAATTATGACACCAACAACACTGCCCAATTGCTCACACATAAATAATCAAGTACATGCCAAATTTAAAAAAAAACAAGATCATCAAGCCTTGCTCAAGGCTAAGTACTGTCCGCGGCTAGCCACAGCATCATGCACACATCAAAACACAAAAAAAACCCACGTGACCTTGACCTTTGACCGATGACCTTGAAATTCAATAGGATTGTAGAGGTTGTCGAGGTACATGTGAGTGTAAAATTCCACCAAGCTAAGTGCAGCGGTTCGTGAGTTATCAACAATGCACTAGATTTCGGACAAGCCAAGACTTTGATCGTGAATATCTGTGGAACGGATTAAGCAATCAAAAAGCGGAAAACGGCGTTATGTCACCACGACCTTAAAATTCTTTGGGTTTCGTGCAGTCGTCGAGAAACATGTTCATGGACATTTCATTGAGCTAAGTGCAGCGGTTCATGAGTTATCTTCCATACAGAGAAAAAACTGAGCTGAAAACAATACATGTCCGTCGCTACCACGCAGACAGCAGCGACTCTGAAAATGAGTAAGAAAGCTTCACTGCATACTTTGGCTGCATAGAGATTGGCGAGCATGAAGTGCACAGCCACGACGTCAGGAGACAAGTCCATGGCCAGTATAGTGACATGTACAGCCTCATCCAGCATGTTGCACTGATACAGCATGCTGGCCAGACCCAGCAGTGCTACGTCCTGACCACACACGATCAATGCACACACAACGCAGCGGTTAGGTGTAGTACAGATCAATGCACGGGGCAGGTGGGTTGCAGGCCCAGGGCCCAATTCACAGATATTGTCATAAGATTCATCTTATGATATGTCTTAGGACCATCACAACGCAGAAGTTAGGATATCCTAAGATATACTACATGTCTTCTTAAGTGAATTCACAGAACTTGTCTCAAATGATCACAAGATGTGTAACTCTTAAAATATGTCGTAAATGTTCTGTGAATCAGATCGTCATCTTAAGATGACCGTAAGTCTGACAATTGTCTTAAGATTATCTTACGATCTTCTGTGGATCGGGCGCCTGGCTTAGAAATAAAAACGTGCTGGGCTGAGCCCAAAAAAATTAACGGGCCAGGCCGAATTAATCCAAAGCTACAGTCAGCGATCAAATTTTTGACATTCCAAGCTAGCCCAAAGAGCTCATATCATATGAATAAATGAATGGCCATTTAATCATTATTATACAATATCAGTTCGTTCCACAAGCCGATAGTCAGCAGCAGAATTCTCGATTTTGAAAAAAAGCATAAACACGCAGGTGCTGTAATGTAAAACGTAATGTAATGTAATGCAATGTAAAACGGGCCACACCATTTAGAATGTGAGATGAAACATCATATATATGCTTAAAATTTCTTTCACATTAAGACAATGGAAAAGCTACTGAAATTAACATCAAGAGCAAACTGAGTTTTTATTGGCATGCCAAAAAATTAACAAAAACACACAAACGGATGCCAACAAAGACAAATTAGTTGTAATACCTTGGCATTGCTTGGAGCCAGGTGGTACGCAGCCAGTAGACAATTAAGAGCAAGATCACTACGACCCTGGACGCGCCAGTACAGCGAAGCCAAGTTGTTCAGAACCCACGACGTCGAGTTCTACATTACAGCATATAGCAACGAGATAATTTGGTAGCATAGAAGTGATCTGAGACCTCAAACCTCAGCCGAGAATGGTGCTGCCACCTAGTGAATACAAATCACAATACAACTACTGCAACTGCAATTTCTCGTTTCTCTGGCGCATTCGTCTCCCCACATAAACACTGACTAACAGGCTCATAAAACAAAACAAAAACAAAGTACTAGCAAATCAAAAAAATCACCTGAAAAATATCAGATTGAAAAGCATAATAATTAAACATCACACAGAATGCCCTGAAACAGGTATTACACATCTCAGAACAATATCATACTTACAAGCTATAATCATTCATTAAATTAAATTAAAGTTATTTGCGGATTTGTTCGCCATGGCAACATCTAGTGGCAAAGGGAAATTGTTCCAAGGAAGGCAACAGTTCTTGGTAAAGTCAACAAATCAGTGAATAAAGATTGTAAATTGATGAATTCTTATAGTTCATTAGTTTCAGTATCAACATATAAGTTTATTCCGAAGTATCGTACTTGTTTGAGACTGTGGGCGATTCGACGGCCAATCAACGGTAGCGACGATGTTTTCCGGTCGTCATCAACGAGGCCGTCAAAGTCCTGCATGATGCCCATCAGCTCGGTCTCAACATGCTCGGCCCTCAGGCTGGCTTGTATGTGACTCCAGTAGCGCTCCAGCCCGGGGATGCCGCCACTCACTGCTGATGGTACTTCGCAGACTGGCACGGCATCCGGCAGACTGTTGTCTGGCACGCTGAAGTCCAAATGCTCAACAGGACTACGATACACAGCAGCAATAATATATACATCTCTACTCACTAGAAATAACTCGGCAAACATAAAAAAACTTAACCAATCTTAACTAAAGATTAAACTGTTACATGAAAATTTAACTGTAACCGATAATGCAATTTAACAAGTGAGAAAGTATGTAAGTGATACAGCATCCTAATACATGTGCACATGCTGCTCATCTTGTTGGCCCTGCGCAGTCTCAACTAATTCTTTTGCAGTATAAAATTATTAAATTCTCTTCATTACCAGCCTCTGTCTCATTTCAATACCAAACTAGAAGAGATTCGATCTCAAACTTCCACCAAGTGTATTGGTCTATTTGTAAACGACGAGATTTCCACTGCTATAAACTGACAAACTGTATTTGCACTGAGTGACTGAGTGATAGCCCTATATTTTCCATGTAATACTCCTTTCATACCATCATCATCATCATCATCATCATTTTACCAATGTATGTATCTTTTTTAATCTTTTTTATGCTGTACTCTGCGTACGATTTTAATTAATAATAATAATGCCGCTTGACAAACAGAACAAAGTGATGGTAAAGAACGTGGGACGATCCAAAATCCACCAAAAATCCACATCACCAGCAACATCTAATCACTTCCGTCACAGGCTATGCCCAACACCTCATAAAAATTTTATCAAAATACATTCACAACGTTTCGGTATATCATGCAAGCATACAAACCGACAGACCAAACACATATCTCTGTATGCCATTCTTCGGCAGAAGCAATGAAGACCAAAACTTCACTTACTTGTCCACCTTCGTTGAGAGCGAGATGACGACGGTTATAGGTAGATGGAAGTCGATGGGAATCTGAATCAGTTGGCAGTTCTTGTAGGAAGGCATCTGGACGAATTGGCGCAGACTTCGGTGACGCAGCGGATCGGCAACGGACGACAGCGGGTGACTTTCAATGGCGAACGGCAAACCAGGAATGCGGATCTCGGAGTCGACTGGCACAGGCGGTGGAACTACTGGACTGGGTGTCGACGTTTCATCGTCACTACTGACAGCAGCACCACACGACGTCGACTGTTCATCACTGGAGCACTTTGATCTGCCGCCCGTGCCAGTGCCTCCATCTTTCCGCTGTTTTCCATACGATAAACTGTCGAATGCATTCACCTGACAGAACATAGCAGGCAACGTCAAACTGTGGAAAAACATGGACATCAGTGCCAAGGACAATAACAATCAAAGTATGGACAAACATACTGGAACAAGGAAATGCGTGAGTGAGTAGTTTCTGAACAGGACACAAGAGGCCACTTTGTGCCTCGACAATGTTAGCAGTAACTGATTACATCAATAAAACTAGGGTGCAAATTCAACGCTACCGAGCAGCTATTTTAAAACAGATGATTCCAAAAAGCAGACTGTAACTGCACAAAAAATGAAACAATTTTCTTACCAACTACACCGAAAAAGGATCCACCTTGTCTTTCCTGATAACATTGATATGTATTAACTTCTGACAAGAGTTAGTGCAGTTACACAAGACACATTACTGAGTTATAACTATATTAATATTAAATCACCCCGCGTGGGTCCGGGGGTGTACAATAGACCCACTCCGTTTCCTGGACAGATGGCGTAAGAGGCGCCTAAACCAGGCTTTTCGTTTTGTATTGGTATAGTCAGGTTGCACGTGTATGCGTCTTCTGTTAGTTAATATTACGTTTGTGCATGTGTACGTAGGTAGTACATTATTGTATTTTGGGTTTTTTTGCATTGGTTTGATTGATTTTGCTGCTAATTTTTGTTGTCCGTACCAGTGCAAGTGATTGCCTGGAGGACCGTCTCCGAAATGACCTATAATGTGTTAAACCTTACTCACTCACTCATGCAAATTTCCTTCAGGACACATCTGCCAAAAAAGATTATGAAAGTTGGCGAACAGACACAGAGTACAAACAAAACCATGCTAAAATATCAATATCAACAAGCGAAAATGCTAGCCAAGTGCCGACATAATATGCGGCCGTCCGCCTAGCTATGTGTAATCGTCCACTGCACTGTCCAACTGCAACGGTAAAGCTAAACCTGACCTTAAACCTGACCTTTGACCTCTTGAGCTGAAAATTGGCACACCAGTCACTCCTGCCCCGGGGAATGTCCACACCAATTTTGGTTTTTCTACTACGCCTTTTTGTTTGACGTCTTGGTGGCTCAGTGGTTAGGACGCTGGCTTGTGATCGAAAGGTCGAGAGTTCGACTCCCGGCCTGTCCGCTACCGAGTAACAACTCTGGGCAGGTTGTTCACACCCATGTGCCTCTGTCACCAAGCAGTATAATTTGGTACCGGCCAAAGGGCGGTGACGCTC
>Ga0209052_1000628_pt1 | contig 11417 bp, 11 predicted proteins | sample WorMetHEROISLAND_2_FD_187409 | JGI IMG/M metagenome (GOLD analysis project Ga0209052, IMG submission 187409) | Marine gutless worms symbiont microbial communities from Max Planck institute for Marine Microbiology, Germany - Olavius sp. 4 HERON... | ecosystem: Host-associated > Annelida >...
CCCCCCAACTGAAGACACCTTCCGCCGCCTATGGTGAAAATGTATGTATAATGAATGTACATTCCATTGGAAATCTTTGAAAATTCAATATTTATTAATTTATTAAACGGCCTATTCAAGCACTGTAACAAAGTCACTGAAGCTCAGCTGGTGGCTCACCCAGAGCTGCCAGACACGGCAAGCATTGATAAACTGCTTGATGAGCCGCTTGTGACCAGAGTGTCGGACTTTGGCTTCTTACTCACAGTCAACGGCGAAGCATTATCTGCCTTGCGTTTCTTCACTGCACAACAACAACAAACGCTAGCTGTACCTCACTCATGCACAGAAGCACACGGAAACCCATCTTAGGCTACGGAGCGTCACCTGCCATATGGGATCACATAGTGTTACCTGCCACCCGATGGAGGTAAACGTGCCCCACCTTAACCCGAGCCAGGGAGGCCAGTACTCAATTTACCTACCCCAGACGGATGAAAGGCTGAGTTGACCCGAGTGGTTGGCCATATACCAAGATAGTTCACCTGTCCAAAGACCCATTCACGTGCTAACTAGGTCCAGCATAGAGCAACTACGTTGATCAAACACACTGTGTCACCACCAGACCACGCCAACACCCGAAAAACTGAAAACAAGAAACAATCAACATTTCTGAAACGTAACGCATCCATTTACACGGTCACTGAATATAGTGAGAATCTTCTGTTTGCTAACTAGCATTTACTATGCAACAACAACAACAACAACAACCTTTAGTGCTGTTATCAGTGGCTGACTGTTGACTAGACGGAGTGGATGGCCGACTGCCCGACGTCTCAGGCTTTGAAGTGCTGCGTCGATCCTGCTGCGTACCAACAATAATAAGCACCAAAGTAATTTTGCAACAAGCAGAATCGCCCCTTGTTTCTATCTGCTAGGTGGCAGCAGCAATTTCAATTGCATCCTTTGGCTGGGGTTCAACCCTCAAATATCCCCTTCCCCTGGAAAGTCAGGGACCCCCGTTTAACACAATATGGCATTGGACCCCACAACTGTACCAGCCAAATGGCATGTAAATCCGTCGAACGAAGAATGAACGAATGCGATAGACGACAGATGACAAACAAACAGACCATGCTACGGAGAAAATGTGTAGGAATAGGTGGAATCGCTTGCGCTGCAAAGTGATTTCATCTAATGATAATAACACAATTTACTGCATCGTAGACAGAATGCTACATCACTGATCATATAACACAAATAACCAGCTGAGGCACACAGGCCACGAGTACAGCAAAACACAGCATGCAAGGTTTAGCACTTAGCACTTACCAGAGTTATTTATTTATTTATTTATTATATGGTTTATACATGCGGTAAGTCATTCACAATATCACTGTGCCTGGCCGCTATTAATGCAAGTGACCGGTTAACCAACTAAATTGATTAATACAGGATGAAACAACTATCATACACATAATTATAACATAGGACAAACCGAAATATTACAACTATTTACGAATTTAATCACTGGCCCCACCGGGAATTAAACGTGGAACCTTTCGCATTAAGATTACCACTAGACCATCCCACCCAGAACAACAGTAATGAAATAGACACAAAAGTTCACTAACATTTCAATAGTCATATCTTGACATCCGACAAATGTTTACTGAATCAACACTAAACAATAAGTTCACTCAAAGATGACGTCAGTCGACAAAGTCAACACCAACCATCATGAACAGCGCAGAAGCAAATTTATTGTCCTTCTCTGGGTCCGAGTCTGAATCTGAATCAGAGCTCGTGTCACTGGAATCTATGCACACCACCACGGAACACCGAACACACTATATGGCTAAAATAGAATGAAGCAATCTGCTTTAAACATAACAGCATCATCATCATCATCATCATCATCATCATAATCATAATCTTATTAACGCAACTTGTCAAAACGCAAGAATGTGTACAATAATGCAAATGAACCAAGTCCATAAAAGTTAAAAAGTTCAGAATGCAATAAAAGTATGTAGTTAAAAACTTGACATTTGCACAGCCAGCACAGTGACGTGTTCGGAAAGCAAAAGTGTATGCATACGCTGAGATGGCATGGATGGTTGTGGCAGGAGGGTGTGCAGAACACGGTCGGAATTGAAAACGGCACAAACAATACAACAAAATATCAACATCGGCCGTTACAAAACAGCTATATTGACACGACCGCCATAATTAAGCACAAAACGGACAGAAGAAAATAAAAATCAGCAGAGTCCCACCTGAACCAGCCTTAGCTTTGTCTTCTTTGAGTTTCGACTCCTCGTCGTCTTCCATTTCATCTTCTTTCTTGTCTTCATCTTCCTCGTCCTCGTCAGCGGAGTCGACAAGTTTCCTCAGCCCCTCCTCGTCCTCGACGCCTTTGTCCTGGTACTTGTCCGACTCGTCTCGGCCCTTGTCATCGTACATCTGCTCATCATCACTGTCCACGGCCCACAGCACATCAACTTATACATCAGTACAACTCCGATCCACAACGTCAAACTGAAACTCTACTCTGAGCACGATGTCAAATTCTACTCCGAGACTCGGTCTCATGAGTCACGACACAGCTGAAATGACACGCATTTAATAACTTGAAAAATATGTGTTCTACGAATATCGGCACTATACGGTTGAGGGTGTTTTATACACAATTTTCTCTGACTAAATGGTAATAATCTGTCACTTATGGCGTGATATGAAAAAGACGTACTTCGCTTTGCAAACGGGCAAACATGCCACACCGCAAGTACCACAATAATGTCAACCACAAAGTAAGAAAGAACGCTGGAGACCTTGAGCTTCCTGAGATGTAGTCGACCTCTTCACCTTCATCAAGGTCGTCACTCTCTTCCATCAGCTCTTCATCGGATTCGCCATCCTCCTTTCTCTTCGACTTCTTCCCCTGTTTCCTGCTTTCCACGCTCTTCTTCTTTGGATTCTTGTCTCGCTGCTTCTCTGCTCACACAACACAAATCTAGTGGCAAGAAAAAACTAGGCTTTCGGAAAAGTTTAGATTTTAAAGTTTTTACAGGTTTTTAGGTTTTAGTGTAAAAAAAGACTAAACACAAAATTAAGACCGAGAAAGACATCCTAAACACCATTCTCCATGTCATATCGTTTTTGTTGAGTGTACGATGTGACGTCAAAACTCATAAATCACAATTAAAATATTAAATTTAATGTGACTTGTACTGAAAATTGCACAACAAATAAATAACCTAAAACTTGGACTTCTCGGTTTTTTAGGTTTTTAAAAATGTAAAAACCTAGGTTTTTCACACCAATTTTCCAGCTCTGGCTGGCAGACATCACAGAATATAATCATGCATTTACTCCAAAAAACGAACAACGAACTGGAGCCCTACAGTGACCATGTCCACATTCTCTTCTCTTTCTATCTGATTAACACACAATATCTTAATACGTGTGTGGCTTGGTAGTCTAGCGGTAGCGTGTCGGACTAGTGATCGCGAGGTCGCAGGTTCGACTCCCGGCCGTTCCACTGCCAGGTAACAACTCTGGGCAAGTTGTTCACACACGTGCCTCTGTCACCAACCAGTATAATTTGGTACCGGCCTAACCGCTGGGAAGGTAACGGCAGTATATGGGAGAGGTGTGACCTACCGCCCTTATAACTGAGCTGTGTTTGCAGGTCACTGCCGGCTCAAGGCCAGTTAACGGAGATGAGCACCGAGCCCTAAGGTCACAGAGCTGTGAGAGGGTGCTGTCAACTATGGGCGACTTTACCTTTACCTTTTACCTTAATACAACATCTAACACACAGGCGATTAGTATGAAAGAAAGTGGCATCATCCAAAATACGTTCACAACAGTGGGTTCTTTCACCTTTAAATTTGAATTTGATCTGCAACTACGCTGATAAGCAGACTTCCGAACATACATCACCAAATAATAAAAGCTAAAATGCATTAATACAGCACACGCATTTATCCCAAATGACAACGGTGTGAAAATCGAAAAAAATGAGAAAAACGACACTTTCTAGACTAATCTATGTACACAACTTACACATCATACTATTATAAGTCTAAAGACAAAAAATGCTGATTAAATCATACGAACCTTCGTCATTTTTGGTTTCTTTGCCACTGTCGTCATCCGCATCGTCGTCATCAGAAGACTGACTCATCTCGTCAAATTCAGATATCAGCTTGACAACACAACACAGCACAGCACTGTCAATATACACAAATGAACAAGCAAAACCACACGATGGTCTGCTACAAAAAACGATTTAAAAAAACACCTACAGCATCATGCAGACGTGAAATTTCATTATTTGCTGGGAGGAAAAGTCAAAAAATGTCACAGACGGCTTGGTGACGTAACGGTAATTTATGATCAAGAGGTCGTGGGTTCGATTCAGTCGCTATCAAGTGGTTAGTACCGATGACTGTCTAGTGTCTGTGGATGGGTAAACCATCTCAAAATATAATCAACCAACAAAATCAAATCAGCCGTCCATCCCTCTGTGGTACGTAAATCGAACTGCCTGCCTGCCTAGAGTTAAGGTAGGGTGCATTCACCTGTGTTGGATCCCATATGGCAGGTGACGCTCCGTAGCTCTGAGGCGGGTTCCTGTAAAAAGCTATACACACCTTTAGCATTAAAAAGGCTAAAGGTGTAAATCGCTTTTTACAGAAACCAAATGATTAAAGATGCTGTTATGATGCGTACCAGCGATTTGTCGGTTTTGCTTGACTTCTTCTTGCTGGTCTCGCCTTCTTCCAACTCCACAGCTCCTTGCTCTTCATTCTTCAACCGTTTGCGCAGCATCACGTTGAAATAATTCAACGTCTTGTCACGTCTGTAACACACAGCATTGTCAATCAATCCTGGCAATCAATCAATCAATCAATCAATCAATCAATCAATCAATCAGTCAGTTCAGTATGATAGTTTATGTTCACCCAGTTCTAATAACAAGTAGCTATCACGAACGTGCTAGTTCACTTTTCAGGCGGCCACAGAAGCAGGATGGTGACGACAAGTCACAAACGGCTGTTGGAAGTGAGTTCCAGGCTATGGGACCGGACACAGAGAAGCTGCATGATCCGTATTGTGACAGTTGATAGCGCGGGATTCTCAAGTCAATCAATCAGTCAATCACAATTGCCTAAGTAGCAAAGCCACTTCAAGGTTAAACCATCCGGCAGTTTAAACTCACCGAAAACTCACCAGACCATGCTTCGCCAGAATAACAGAATCAGCCTCAGTAGAGCGGCATCAGTTGCCAATTAGCAGACCCATCCACGTCTTAAAATCATGAAAAAAGACAATAATATCATCTAGTTAAAACTGTCAGATACCGAAACAAACACTGTCTATTTTAAGAATGCCATGACACTACAATCAAAACGATAATGCTCTGAAAAACACCAAAGATATATAGATCATCAATGTAACAAGTTATAAGCACATAATCGCATAACAGATATGAACAATTTGTAGTAAATGGTTACCCAAGCAGCAAAAAATACTATTTTACTTCAACTACATGCCTATACAAGTCGTGAAGAATGAGACATAGATTAACATCAATGCAAATATACACAAACAAATTATCGTACTTATTATATTCATCTTCGGCTTCTTCGATGTCGAGATGTCTGTATCTGATCTGTGGAGCAAAGCTATACCACTCGTCAACTGGATATGCCTCAAATGCCTTGGCATCAGGACACTGCATGAAAATGAAAAATGATGCGTTCTCCGATATTCCTCCTTCGCGGGTTCCTTTGAACCTAGACATCACAAAACATTCACGACTCATTAACTAGTGACGTTCAGACTGTAGCATCATGCACATGTCAACGTTTTACTTGATTCTGGCTGCATCAAAAACAAGCAAAGACGTTGGTATCAAGTATGCAGTCATCCAGAGATTTTCACCATCATATTCATTTATTTAAGGTTGTCAAACGCAACCATACAAGCAACAGCAGCCCAGTTAACACGAGTTCAATCGTACAGCAAAACATTCAGTTCAGTCCAGTCTGTAGTATGCTGCAGGTAATACGCAGAGTTAGTACGAATATTTGTATAGCATACGGACGAGAAACTCAGTAGAAAGGTCAAAGAAGCTAACCTTTGACCTTTTAAGCCAAAAATTAGCACACCATATGGCAGTTTAAAGACAAAGTACTACTACTTTATATGTGAAGTTTGTAGGCCCCTATATGTGTTACGATACTACATATAACAATGTTTGTTTATTTTAAACTGAAAATTGGCACACCGATCACACCAGCCCTCAAAAACGTTTACTCTAATTTTGTTCATTTTACATCTTTCTGTTTTCGAGTATGCGACCGACAAACGGACAAACAAGATGCAAAATGTGGCCTATACAATGATCACATAACAAATCACAATTTATGTACACATCAATACATTACGATAATTAAAACTTGTAAAGCATACATCTTATCTAATGTTATAACATGAATAGTAAAACTCCACTGTGGTGAAAAACAAAATCATCAATCGTTTAGATATCCAAAAGCTAGCCTAGAATGCTTACAGTTACACATTACGTTACCTCCTAGGAGGTTTGCCGGGCCCTGCATTGAGGTTCAGCAGCCACGGCTGTTCATCGCTGTTGTACTTCTTTATACGCATTCCAAACTTCTTCTTGCGAGCTTCCTCGCGCTGTTCACGCCCGTACTCGCTGCCGGCACCGAACTTTGGCATCGTCTCAATGTCGTACGCCGACTTGAAGTCACTCAAGTTATTTTCACGGCCAATCTTTGCCTATTGCACCGACACACAGCTCACTGGCTTGGACACACACTGAAAAGAAACTATGACAGCATTGCCAAACAAGCACTACAGTGGATACCAAAAGGTCACAGAGAAAGACCAAAGAACACCTGGAAGACATTTGGAGAAAGATATGTGTACAGCAAGTTTCAAATATAGCTGGATGAAGATGGAAAGAAACTGGATGGAAAAAAGTGGTCTGTTGCCGATGTTTCATGGATACGATACGATACGATACGATAGATGATTTGCACTGGAAAACTGACAGGCAAGCTGCCAGTTTAATCTAGCACACGAACTAAACGAAAACTAAAAATGTTTTAAATGGAACTAAAAAAGTGAAAAATAAAAATCAAGAAACAGACGGTTATGGGAGAGATAAGAGACCTAAGACAGAAAAAAACTAAAATGGAGGAAAAACGATAACTGAAAACTAGAAGGTTAGTTAAGTAAGTCATACAGCTCACTGCACAAAGTTTTAGACAACTACACAGCATTTACTACGAAATTTATAAAAAGAACATATAAGACAATTACAATGAGAACTGTCAAAGCAGGAAGATGTTAACAAAGGTGCAATTCACATGCAAGAACTTCAGGTCTAAAGACTGATTACGGATGAGAATCACAGATAATGTGTGATACTGTAATATAAGATGTAATACTGTAATACCTGCATAATATGCAGTAGCAGCAAAAAAGCATTTGCCGTTCCTTGCAGCTTTAATTGCTAAAGAGACTTTCATGCAAGTTTACTGTTCACAATGACAACTGATTGACAGTTATCAGTAACATTCTGCCCACTGATGACAAAATGATGTGTGCGCTGCACACGCAAAAACACTTACTGTATTATAGAATATACAACTACACAATAATTATAATAGGATAAAAATTTTCAGCTGCAATAATTAATGAATAAATAAATACAAACTGTTCCGCATTTCGTCAAGTCCACATTGTTTGCTGCATTGAACTTCATGATAGAATACTTCTTCTTCGATTCTCTACATCGAAAAACGTATCACATGATATTTCTCATAACTGCTGCACACAACATACTACGAAAATACATGAAAACTCAATGCACAAACAAGGTGCGTGGCACACAAATAAGTGGAAAATGCATGCTTTATGTCAGTGGAGGAAATAGAGTTTTAGAAACGATTAGTTTCAATCATTGTAGTAGAAACTGTCACTGCAGTGATTGAGGCTAATCGTTTACAAAACTGCCTGATTGCTCAATCTACATAAATCATATATGTATGTTCCACATTTTGTGCACCATCCTGCACATTGTTTTGTCTAACCAGTCAATTTTTCAGCAGTTACTAAGTGAAGTGACCAAATTATGCAGAGACCAAGTAAAAGTTTTGGAACTATTCAGGATGCCTTTTTTGTAGGCCAGGGTTCTCACTCCATGACCAACCAAAATTCCTAGACTTTTCAGGATTTCCAATATCCCCAACCTATCAAGGACACATACAACATACACTCATTCTCTCTCTCTCATTCCCGATCGGGAAGGGGGTGGGTTACACCCCAACACCCCAATCCTCTCCAGGAAGCTCCATCGGCGTTGCGGATTGGTTGGCACTCCCTGTCTGGTTCTAGTTAATGGTCATTCCATCATCACATTACTGTCATACTATTGTGTGCAAAACCACAAACCAGTATGATACTGTCACGTTGCAGTAGGACAGTTTGATGACAAAATACATGGAATACCAGCATGCACGAAACTGCTGTATGGAATATTCTATTCGGTCCGAATAGTGTATTCATATTCGGCTGAATAGTAATGCTAAAAAATACACCGAATACTAAAAATATGTGCTGCACTGCCACCGTTCGTTGCTCCTGCATTTAGCCTCAAATACGAAGCTCTGCCGTTAAGCTGGAGACAGACATTAAACAACTGACAGTAAGCAGCTGTGGGCCCAGTAGTCTCAGCAGCCAGCCTTGCCTTAGCAATTTAGTTCGCTTACTGTCAAGATTATAACGTAAATTTTTGTTAGCGTCGTTAATCCTAGTCGCATTCGTTTAACATGCAGTGGTAAAAGCATGGTTTAATCCAACTTGTGTAAACTTGTGTTAACTATTCGTATTCTATTCTTCTGAATAATGGAATAAATTATTCTTATTCGGCCGAACACAAAATCTGCTATTTGGTACAGCCCTACTATAAACAAATGTACTTCAGCAAGCATCACTAAAAACAACACAACAGATAAATACTCACGCTGGTAATCGAACTGAAAATGTCGTTACCGGCACACCTGATGCCTGTAAAATACACCGAAATAACACAAAAGGCTCATTAATACAATATACAACTCCACCCAATGTAAACATGCAAGTTACAGCTTGTCAAGTTATGCAGCACACAGAAAACAATACTAGTTTCCACATGAAATTTCCAACAATTAGTAGGCTATAATTATTACAATCATAATACATCAATGCATATAAAGACCACAAAATAAAGCTTTACTGGTATAAATTTTCAGCACATGCCTTTTAAGCATACTATCATCAATTTCTCTTAGCAAACTGCACTCATTCTACACTTTAGCAAACACTGTACAGTGTACACTAAATTTGTACGAAAACCATAAAATAAAGCTTTACAAACTTCCAGCACGTGCTTTTGAAGAATAATGTCACAGACTTATCATAGTAAATTGCACCAAACTGACAGTAAAGAAAAACATGCGACGCTTACTTGTGCCGAGGTGGACATGATGTTCTAATTGCTTGGCAGCAATCACAGCATAACTGGTTCTAGTAATTAACACTGCAGGCACAAACACAAGACACACAGCACTGTAATCACAGTTTCTCTATCTCAAGTGGTAACATTATCTACCACAAACAGCACATGGAACACGTACTGGTAAAATGTGTCAGCATCTAGTGCATTATGGCCAACAGGTAGAATGCACCATTGCACCTAGAGTCTAAATGTGCATAAAGCGTCTACACAAGTGCATCAAAATATGCGGGAGAGGCTTACAAACTGGCCACGGGACAATAAGACCTCAGTGGTTACTGCCAAATGTCATCTCAGAGAAATATAGCCCATGAACATGAATATATGAATTTGAATATGCTCCGTTAGGTGCCTTAGCCTCAGAACAAGAAAAGACATCATCACCGTGTCAACATGATATGTGTACGTGACTATCTGTCCAGCTGCCAAATAACATTGGGCGACTTCACTTTTTGACTTAAACTTCTGCTAAGCCAATTTGCTGCCTACTGACTATATTACTATTGGTGAATATGTATAAATTGTATTTTCCATTTCCAGTATACTACCCATAGTCATTAGTGGCAGTACTGTCCAACAGTACTGGCCTGCATGGCAGTTGTCTGTTTATTACACTAATGTACATGTATATGTCACCACAGCGGTCTGTCTGTGATTGTATTAAAAGAATATTGTATATTGTATTAAGTGAAACCTAGAGCTGAATGCTGAAGTCCAGACTTAGACCAGAGTTCAACTAAATTCAGGACTTGCCAAAAAATAATTAGAAATAGATGGGGAAATAAATAAACAAATTACACTTCAACTTGCTTATTTAATTGCCGCAGTGATGCAAACATCGTAGTGAAGTCATTATGGCATTTATTTATGATACTCTTACTGGTTTAATTTACTAAACTATCGGTATTGCTACATGTTGTAACTCATCGGCATACTTTCTGACTTAGCCTTTTGCTGAGTGGAAGCATCGGACTTATGGTGGCTCAGTATTCCTAACCCTAACACTAACCTTAACCCTAACCCTATTTAATTACAACTAAAAAAATTCATAAGTCTGATGGCAGGATTTGAACCCATGACAAAAAGGTTGCAAGCCGTGAGTGGCGTTTCTGCCTACTCGGCATTCCGGTCCGCTATTCTGAAGGTCCACTATTCCGAAGGTCCGCTATTCCGAAGGTTTACTATTCCGATAGTTAGCAAACTACACAGGTATCATCTGTTCAACTTTGCCTACACTACACTCCACACTCCACTGTTGCCAACTTCCGACCTACAAAAACGTTTACTAACTTCGCTTAGCCTAGTTATGATATAGGTATTATTTCTGGCTAAGGTATAAACCAAATATAATCTAAATTTAATAGTTTCAAAAATGCTGCAAATAAACAGTCACTCAAACATTCCGATTCTTTAATAAACTGTCAATTTACTTCATTGCCCTTATGAATAACCAAGGTAAGTAGGCCTATGGCTTAGGGTACACGAAATAAAGTGGTTGCAGCGTTGGAAGTATCAGTGACAGGAAGGCAGTGATGGTAAAGACTGTATTCACAGATGTACTAGAAAAGAAAAAACACTTATCTACAGCAAAAAAACGTACAGTAGTGTAAACAAAAAAAAATGACGTTCTAAGTGTTTTAAACCTAAAATTCCTAATATTAGGTTATGGTTTCTTGAAGCTCCGATCAACAGGTGTTCACTATTGCGTGTCACTCAATCAAATTCAATCAATCAATCTGGGATTTTTAAAGTGGCCTAAGTAATACAAACTACGGCTAGGACTAGGACCACTACAAAGTTAAGTAAAGCCAAGTCCACGGAATAGGAGGTGGGTTTTTAG
>Ga0209052_1000629_pt1 | contig 11404 bp, 5 predicted proteins | sample WorMetHEROISLAND_2_FD_187409 | JGI IMG/M metagenome (GOLD analysis project Ga0209052, IMG submission 187409) | Marine gutless worms symbiont microbial communities from Max Planck institute for Marine Microbiology, Germany - Olavius sp. 4 HERON... | ecosystem: Host-associated > Annelida >...
AATGGCGAAAATGACTTCGAAAAACGATTTTGCATGGGCCCCTATGGAAACGCTATATATAAAGATCGACGGAAAAACACGATAAGCGGAGTCGGGTAATATAACTCCTCCACACTAGGCCTATTGTTCACAGGCTCATTCACTTATCACGTTTAGAGACGTCGACATTGCACTGGCCGTGATACCCAGCTCTAGCCTGAGCCAACGATTTGAAGTTGAAGCATATACACCGTGTCTCAAAAAAACTGTGCAAAATTGTTTTTGTCACAAGTTTGTCAAATGTCTACCAAATTTGATAATTTTTGGCACACAGATAGCACCGAGTTTACTGTTTACGTGAGGTGCAGTCATTTTCCACCTCACCTAATTAGCGCCAACACACTATACCGTGTTGAGCGCAGATGCTTCAAATTGTTACATAACGCTGAGTTGTTGTCTGCAGTAAACTTAAATTTTCAACGACATAATTAGCATACAATAAACTAAAATGTGTGTGGTTTATTTAGCATAATTTTGCGTTTGTATAACAGTTACTTTTCAAAATTGTCAGATTTTATGCTCATTGTGGCCCGCGTACACGGACACAAGCGCGTTATAGACGACGACGCCACTGGCTGATAGCGGCATCAACGATCGACTGCATGGTCAAACTGCGCCCACTCATCGATCGGACGTGTTTGAGTTCATCAGCGGCAGAAATAGTGAGTGAAGTGAAGCACAGCAACAGCAGCAGTTTGTGCAGTAGGGTGTCAGCAAATGCGACATACACGGTGTCCCCCAAAAAACCATCCCCGACATTGTTTATTGTAACTTGAAGAAGGATTGCCAGATTTTAATAATTTTTGATACAAACATTCCTGACACAACTGGCCATCAAACGACCATTCAAGTTCCCGCCTCACCCAATGTGTGCTTCTGCACTACCTGGGGAAAACGAACACATGAAATAAGCGTTGAAATGAACCAAAAACGTTAAAAAAAAACATCCCCGACATTATCGTTTGTAACTGGAAAAAAGGATAATCAGATTATAATAGTTTTCGGTACAGGTATTTCCGACACAACTGGCCACCAAATGACCGTTCCAATTTCCACCTAACCCAACGTTTGTTTTGCACTACCTGCAAAAAACAGAACAAGCAAAATATGCGTTCAAATAAACAAAAAAAAACGTCAATTTCTTCTCTCCGCATCTGTGAACCCCAAGTAAAGAAAGTAATTCAAACGTGAATTTATAGAGCGCATATAACGTTAAAATTAACCTCTAATGCGCTAACAGCCCTAACCTCGGTCCGTTTGCGGTGTCATGCAGCAGCGAGTCTATCGGACACCGTTTAGGAATGTCGATGAACTCAAGAAGCGACTGGTTGAGGTCTGGGGCAGAACATTATCGACACTGCTATCAATAGATGGAGAAAGCATCTGCATGCCTGTGTTTGCACAAAGGGCTGATGTTTTCTGCAAACAGTTGGACAACTGGACAGTTGGATAAACTGTCAGCCAAAGTGACACACATCTGGACAAAATGTGCTTTCTGTGTTATTTTAATCAAATAATCACACTACCTTGAATAAAAATGTAATATTTCGCTTATTCCGATTTCCCCAGGTAGTGCAGGAACAGACGTCGGGTGAGGTGAACAGCCATTGGGTGGCCAGTTGTATCAGGAATATTCGTACCAAAAACTATAAAAATAAGTTAATCATTCTTCAAGTTACAATTGATAATGTAGGGGATGTTTTTGGGACGGTGTAGAATCTGTTACACAATCTGTAGCAATAATTATCGTTACACGAAGATTACAAACGGTAATTCAGAAATTTGTACTAATTTTATTAACGCGCCAACATTGGTCAGCTATGGCTCAGAATGGGCCTAGGACTCGACTCAAACGTTTTGTGGCGCAGCTTTGAAGCCGACGTATAACGCAAGCAGTGCCCCAGTGTACAGAGAGAGAGAGAGAGAGAGAGCCAGGCTAGTTAAGTAACGTAACGTTTTCATAAAGAAATGCAGCAATGCGTTCAAGGTGTGGTCACTGTGGTGGAATATGGTTTACTGCAAATTTTCTGGAGTACTCTGTATTTTTTTTTAATTTGCAAATATTAATTCGGTCAATTCATGCATAACAGACTGATCACGTTTTGACCAACGGCATATTTAGTCAACAGTAGCATTCGAAGTGCTGTAACTGTGATATCCATTTCCGATTTATGAACCACTGGGTGTCCAGATTTGAGCATAAATTATTGTAAACTAGTCTAAAGTACCTTTGGCTGCGTACGTAGAAACAATTGGTAAAGTCATTCCCACATGCAGAAAGTGGCCAGGTCAAGTAGTACCATTAAATCTTTCACAAACTTAAAACTTTAAAAAAACATTTACAAAGAGAAAGGTGTCTACAGCAATATAGGACAGTGTTACCTGCTACCGAACACAGGTGAATGCGCCACAGCCAGGCAGGCTGGTACTCAATTCACAACAGTCACACATACCTATCCCAGAGGGATGGAAGGCTGAGTTTATACTTCTTCTAGACATAAACTGGGACCTTGCCTCATGTATACAACATCTTGTTCAACATGCTCTTGTAATTTTCAGCTAAATACAATGTACTGGTAATGTAGGTGTATATTGTGTATAACAAGTCAACTCAGCAGCCACAAACAACATTCATCAAAATGTTACACAAATACGGATACAAACATGACAACCATCAGTAATAACGGAGCCACTACAAGTAGCATAATATGCTAATGACAAGATCCCACGGGTGAAACAAACACAACCAACTCTCTCTAAACTTTCAACAACATGCTGCAATTTGCTGCCCACTATAGCACGCCAGTCCCACTTAGTACTGTAAAACACTATTTTAGCTGCGTTTTAATCTGGCGAATTTGGAGTCTAGAAATTTCGCTGCGTTTTAATTTGGCGTTTTGCCATGGTCTACTTTGAAAGGTAAAGTTTTAAGTGACTACTGTAGCCACATGAACAGAATTGTCTACTAGTATTTACTGTCTGCACTATAGGCTAATTCAGTGAATGTTTGCAGATTTAGTGGTAGTAGTAAAGAGGCCTACTAGTAGTTTGGGCAATCCGAAATTTCATGGGTATTTAATTTCGCGATTTTAGGCTATTCGCGAAAATTAGATGCACGCGAATAATTAGTGTTTTACAGTATATCATTGCAGAATTGAGAACAGCATACGAAATACCCACAATATGTCTACTTTCACTAAAATGTTTACAGATTTGTTACAAAAAGATCATAAGTTGCACCGTTACAGACGTAACACCTTGTGATTTCCACGAGTCCGAATTTTGTGCAGTTTTAAGAAAGTTTAACTGCAAAAATGTACAACACAACATTAAAAGTCTGCCAAGTTAATTCTTATTATGCCACTATACACTATATTTCTAGAAAACTGGTGACCTGCATTAACACCAAAATATAGTGTGAAACATAGCATACAGGGCAGTGCACAAAAAGTAGAAGATACATGCTTTATGTAGATCGAGCGATCGGACAGTTTGGAAAACGATAGTTATGGTCATTGCAGTGATGGCTTATTTATGCACCAATGTGTGAAAGGAAGTGTGTGCCAACTGACTAAGTAAAAATGAAATGGTTCTACTGAATAATCCAATTAGCTGATTAGTCATAAATTCACGAAAAGTTAACCAACCATTAATGAATCCCTACCTATTAGCAATATTTCAATGAACAGCTGTTCTGTTAGACTTAAGCACAATAAATTTACTGATTGGCACAAAGCAGGACAAATTATTTAAGTCAAGAACTGGACAGCATGGCTGTGAATACTTCAGACAAGTGATACATATATACAACTGCACAAGACACACATTGTACCGTACATTTCTAGTCCTAGGTATCCTCAAAAGCAACATTTACGCTAATATACACAGTTTTCACAAAAAGCATCAAAACGTTAAAAACAAGATTCAACGCAATTTTTGATGCGGCGTGATTAGCAAGCAAGACTCTAATTCTAGAAGTAAAATTAGAAATCGACACATTTTCAGCACAAAATTAATGAGTATATGCAACTGCAACCGCTGACCAAAATAGCGCAATGAGGTAGTAGTGCACATCTAGGTCCAAGTAAACCGACTGGAAAAAGCTGAAATATCTATATCAAACAAAAGTTTTAACCACCATATAGGAACCACCATTTAAGACCTTTAAATGCAAATTCAATAAGTTCAAAATTCAAATTCTGATTAAGATCCATATTCACAAGCCTACCAAATAATATATTTTAACTGTAACACTGAAAATAACCATCAATATCTGGCAATGTAGCTAAGTACCGGTACATTAATAGCCAATTACACATTTTTTAGTAATTTCTACATACCACTCAGCTATGGCAACACTAATACATTTAACTCCACAACATGTCGTTATGATTACAATTCACACAAATCACAGTTGCAAGGACTACCATATTGGTACCAGCAATGTATTTAGAAACGTTAAAACTGGGGCCACGTGTACATTGATGGGCATTTTCAAAAGTGCTACATTATTTGTGCTTAGAACCGCTTGATCTGATTCAAAGTGCAAATTAGGTAGTGCTAATTTTTTTTCCACTGTCAATAGTGCAGGCCTATGTCCTTCAGTGTTTTGACAGTGTTGGTTGGCTGGCTGGCTGGCTGGAAGGATGTCTGCTCTGTACAGAGTGTTCCCACACAGTGTTACTGTATCACCATAACAGCGTCGATGCAGCATGCCATCTCCAAGCTGTGAACACTGCTGATGTCACAGAACCATGTCCCCTCAAGGCCAGATGGCTAGACAGCCCATGCAGCCATCAATTATGGTGATCTATTTTGACAACACTCCGTGTCCCAGTCAGTAACAATGTCATTCCTCACTGCTGATGTTGTAGGCTGGGTGACAGACCAGGATAACCACTATCTTTCAAAAAGGGTTTTCCATGACCAAAAAATGAAAATCATGACATATTTTTTCAACGATACACGACTTACGAATGCATACCAGAATTAGCAGTGACAGTTCCAGCTGCTTGTACTAGTACTGTCAAGAAGATAAAACCACTCGTGTATTTACTGATTGAGTGATAACTGTCAACAGGATCAAATTACAGAATTTCTCAGTGCAGTTGCAAAAATTCCATATAATCCATGACATTAATGATTATGCTTATTTTCCATGACTTTCCAGGCCTGGAAAATGGTGTTCCGAAATTCCAGGACTTTCCAGGACCAGAAGTCACCCTGACAGACAGCAAGGGCATTTGACCTGTAATTTTGACGGGAACTGGTAAATCTGGGTTTGCCTGGAAAACTACTGCTAAAATGGTGTGCATTAGTGAAGACCAATGCATGCCTGTTGCCATATACTGATACAAATTTTTGGTTTAAACCCCATTATACTGGTGGACAAAACCACAACAAATGTAGAATTTTCTTCACTTAGAATAGTATCAATTTAGTTTACCTGTGAAAATATATAATTATGGTCCCAAGATTAACACTTAGCACAGAAATTTATCCATTCACAAACAAAAAAGGAAAGTTAGAATCTTTGCTCGACTCACATGACAAAAAAACATCTACTACCACATTCACACACACACACACACACACAAACTTGCACAGACAGTAACTACACCAAGCATGACATTTCTTTCCTCGTGAAACACCCCTACCATCCGATCAATGTCCAAGTCACGAAAATCATATGTGCAAGTAGCCACAGCCAGCAGATGTGTGCATAGGCTGGCCTGGGCCTGGAAACTCCCTCAGTCAAAAAAGGTCGGGCTGGAAAATCAATGGTCCAGGCCGGAACAAACTGAGCAAAAGCTACACTTGCAGATCAAAATTTTCAGATTATGAAGTTTGTCCAAAGGTCATTTTAATTGAATAAACGGCTCACCATTTAATCATTTTCATATGCTATCAGACATCAGTTTGTTCCATAAGTTAATGGTCAGCTGTAGATTTTGAAGAGATAGCAACGAAACTCCGACCAATGTAACGTCAGCAAAATGTGCTCAAAAATGAACAGGCCGGACTGTGAAATAAACTCAAGACAAAACGAGTCGGGTTGGGTTGAACAATTCCAGCCGATGCACAGGTCTGACAGCTAGCATCTGTCATCTGTGAGCCGACACAATAGAACACAGCACAGAGACGGCAATCATCAGTCCTCACTAATCAGCTATCATCGACCACGGCATCATGCACACACCCACAGCTAGCGCCATCTACGTAAAGAAACGGCGAACGACGGACGAGCAACGCAACTACTGATTAGGTAGCAATCATCATTGTCCAGCTGACAATTCAGCACTGACCAATCATCGACAGACAGCGGCAACGACGACAGCGCGGCCGGCCAAACATCAATCAAAGAACTCGGCTTAGTTGCCGGGCACGGCTTCTGCGTCGTCGTCTTTACCTTCTGACGTCCACAGCTGTAAGCAATCCACATGTACATGTTGAACAAATCAAACAACTGATAACTCCAGCCAGCCTACTCACAGCAGCCAGCACAATGCACATGCGGCTTGCAACGACCTCAAACTGCAAGCTGTAAGTAAGCATTTTACTATCAGTGACCTTGATCTGTGACCTTCTGCGCCTATTTTGGTTTTTCTGCACTTTTCGTTTCAGAGTTAGGAGACCATACGGGACAGACAGACGGGTGGGCAAGACCAGTAATGTGGGCTACTAGGACAGCAGCATAATACTTGTGAGTCAGTAAAGGCCGACATATTACGTAACTGTTCCGCTACTGTGCTTGTATGCCCACAGTTTGAGCAATATGTTCAACAGGATAGTAACCATATGACCTCAGGGGCATCTCAAGATGTTAGCATTCTGATGCAGCACAAGAAAATGCACATATTTGTCAGAACTGTGATCAGAAAGTAAAGGAAAAACTACACATAATCTAAGAATTTGGTAATAAGCACGGGAGAAACGTTGACAATAGATGAAATAAAATATTTTTTTACGCAAATTTACCAATATAACACACGAACAAATTAGCAGACGGCAGCTATGAGATATATGAATACCGTGAGGTTGTCACGCAATAGCTGCATGATCAGAGTACTGTCTTTGTATGAGTCTTCATTCACTGAATCCAGCTCGGCTATCGCCTCATCAAATGCCTGCACAATCAACTATCTGCAGTAAACTGACAAATACCGTGCAGCCAGCATGTCAATTATAAAGGCTGGATTTAACCAAATGATCCACATGCTGCACAACTCGTGTCATCAAGTACAGCCTCACATGACTGATTGCCAACTTATGCAGCAATGCTCAAGTTTGGTTTTATTATGGTCTGTGGCTACCACTTGCAGCAATGCTAAACTAAGCAGAAAAATGACCCTGCAAGAGACAGAAATATCGTTATTGAACTAAGCACTATCAATTCAATGGCCATCACTATGCCAAAGATATCATCAGGAAGTGATTTGAATAAATATGATGTATTTTCCTCAACTGCATCTGAAAGAACTGTCTAGTTAATGTATACTTCAACAGAACAGTATTTTAGTCAGAAGCACACTAAAACGTTAGACGTGTGAATGACAACTACTTCGAAATCAACTATTCACTTTCATACTGAACTGAATATTTTATCACATAATCAAATATGAATAAAATGTTATTCTAGTATTTTTTAGAGTTATTGTTTTCAAAAACTTACTAAAATGTAGTTAATTCGTTCCGACTGGTGGACAGGCTTGGCTGGCAAGTGTAAACTGGGTCCATCTGAATGGTTAAAACTGGTTATAAATATTTTTCGACATCTAAGTCATGTTGGTAGAGCCGGCATAACCTTATGACCCCACACAAAATTTTGTTTGCACTGTATGTCTATTGTCCACATTTTATAGACTTCAGATCAAAACTGGTGGGTTAACAGTCCAAAGTCCCATTTAGCCAACTACTGGTGGGAAATATTTAGTGTAGGACCAATGCCAAATGCTTTCACTTCCGAGTGAAAAGTGATCGTAGAATGCAAGTTTCAAGTAACAAACATTATCACTTTGTCAAGCAACCATCCTTGAAACAGTCTGCCTGCAAAATATACACTAAACACTAATGAGTACTTTTGGTAACTAGCAGTCTTACATAACATAACTGGACTGTTATTCTAATAGGACATGATCATTGATCAATCAATCAATCAATCAATCAGAGTCGCTTTAATAGCAGCGCTACTTCAATGATGACTTCGAAGTGTGCTTTCTGAAGATCCAGGTTTTGAGCAAATGAGACACTAACCAACGTAACATGAATCAACTGGTGTACCATACAATACACTCCTACAATGGCACATTCTTACAAGACAATGCAGTACCTTCTTGGCAAGTTCACATGCACGGTCAGGCGCATTGATGATCTCATAAAAGAACACGGAGTAGTTGAGTGCAAGTCCAAGCCTGATTGGGTGTGTCGATGCCATCTCCTTCTCCGCTATATCAAACGCATCCTGGTAGGCATTTTGTGACTGAGATACCACATCTGGAAAATGTACAAAAACCACATTACAGATCTCAACCATAATTGACAATTTGACAGTCACTTGTAACTCTCAAACTCTGCTCAAGTATTAACAGTTAACAAAATGCAGCAAGTTGAAAAACGTGCCACCAAACTTTTTTGTCCGTATTTTTGCTAAATACTGATCAATTTGCAAAATTTTTCATTGGAACACGCTGAAAAAAATTGCGACAAAACTGTCATTGAAGATCCCACCATATCTTCAATGCACTGCAACACTACTGTGAAAAATATAACTTTTCAAAAATTGCACCAACTAAGCACTACAATGGCAAATTGAAAGCGCACGAACTACTAAAGAAATGTGATTGCGTAGATGAAATTGTACTAAGTCAGTAAGTACTACAAGCTACTAATTCATTGCTCAATACACCAAGTAGCACAAACTGGATTTGTACATATCATTTTTAATCACAATCTTGGTTTACATGTAATGCCTGCTAAATAACTGAAAAAGGGGAGCCCAAATAAGACCTGGTAACTTATATTGATTCAAACAGCTTATGGCCTGTCCCATGATCATGATGATGCTCAAAATGGGATCAATCAAGACGAAGAAATAACAGTAAAAAAGTTTATATAACAATTATGACTACGACCACGACAGAGTGATCGACATTACGACCACGACTACGATGGATAGACAGCAGGCGTGGCCACAGCACATCAATCAGTTCTAAACTGAGCTCCAAACTATGACAGATCGACAAAATCGTGTTTCTAAAACTTTTTATGCAATTTATTATATGCCATGTGTTGGTATGCGAGAACAGCATTACACATTATTAATACATTTATATTTACTCAAGACCTATTACTGCAGCTGTACTTGTGCTCAAGGCCTTTGTCCATGCGACCAAGCACCTCTGACAGAAACTGTGGAGGCAACGTGAGTAAACAACTTGCCCAAGGTTGCTACCCAGTGGAAAAGTGGCGCGACCCAGGAATTGAACTGGGGTCCCTGAGCTCGAATTCCAAGTGCGCTAACCACTAAGCAATAGAGCCACACAAGGCTCTAGCGACCTGCAAATCGACAGTTTGCGTTCGAATCGAATACAAATTGAATCAAAAGAGATGTGCGGAACTACAGATTCATCATTCCAATCCTCAAACACAGAAAACAATACCGGCGTACGATCACTGATAGAGCTAGCGAGTCTGTATACTGTACCACTAAGTGCCGTAAATGGTTTGAGTTGTTTGACTACGACGAGCAGTGGGCAGGCACGGCCGATTCGAAAATTTTTGAATCGGCCCGTGACTTTCGAATTTAATCGAATCGGAACATCCGATTCGAATCGAGTCAAATCTCGAAGCTTCGCAGGTCCCTACATTCTAGGCTTCGCCATCTACAGCTAAGCAGGCAGTTCAAACACAAGCTGTAGACTGTAACTAGTGACTTGAAGCTGCCATCACCGAGACAGCGAGGGAGCATCGGTAACTCGAGTTTACATGGAAAAACTGTGTGCAGTGAGTGAGTAGTTTTACATCCTGATCGACACATTTTGGTCATATTGGGGATGGTCACACCAGGCAATCACTTGCACTGGTACTGACAACAAAAATCAACAGCAAAAAATCCAACAAACTAACACAAAAAAACTGAATTACAATAAAACTACAGACACTGACTGACCAGCTTTGTCAGCAGACTTTGCAACTTCTGCCTTGTAGCGGTAATAATCTCCCTTCATTTTCTTATAGAATACTTTACTTTCTGCAGCAGTGGCCTTCACAATGAGGTAATTGTCAAGCAGGCCCTGTACACAACACATAGCAACTGTTAAGACAGAATTGTTCAGCAAACCATGCCAGTCAAATGCAGCCTAGCTGGCCAACTGTTGGCTAGCTAGTACGCACCCTCTGCGCAGCCTAGCTAACCAACAGTCCCACTGTCTGCTGTCAGCGACTGTCGGTAGCTAACGTTGGCCCTTTAGTAGCTTGCAAGTAAGCAAGTTGCAACGGCCAATGCTGTCACAGGCTGACTTAAGTGATATGTGATCCATCATAACATGATGTAATTTTGAGTGCCACTGAATACTGGTAAATCTGGGGTTGAAGAAAACTTGATGCAAAATTTGGACTTTTAGATTTTTTGGTTTAAAAACTTGTTTTTGGACACTAATTTTCCACTCCTGTTGTACATAGAAGTCTGTCCCTTTTCAGTATTTTTATGAATACTGTTTCTACCTTCACCAAGTTCCTCTCATTTTTACTTCCAAGGCTGGACATTAATTAATAAACGGTTCTGTTATCTGTAAAATCCACAATAAATACACCACAGCTTTAGCTGTATAGTACTTTAGACTGCTAGGTAACGGTGTCTATACTGTACATGCAAACTTAGCTAGGAGAGTTGGCTATGCTAAAGTTGCTAGTTTGCTACTCAGTAATTAGCTACTACTTACTGTTAACTTATTGAACACTTAATAACTAATTACACAGTAGCAAATAAAAAATAACGAGATAGTAAGTAGTGATTTCTATTACGGCACCATCTGGTGAGCAGTGAGCACGGGCAAAACTAACTGCAAAAGGCGGCGGCTGCTGCTGTCGGCCAGCTACGCATGGCACCAGCTGACCGACAGTCCGCCAGCTAGTACATAGCCAGCTGACTGTCGGCCGGCTAGAGACTACGTTTATTAAGACTGTTACAGTGACATTACAGACAAAAACGCACATAATCATTAAAAACTGCGAGATCAGAAGTGCAAAATATATCACGATATGCACATATCTGCACATGTGTGCTCAGAAACATCATTATATCCAGGAAAATACGCTATTCAGTTTATCACCATTCCCGAAATGCATAATGTGTCTTAGTTGCCAT
>Ga0209052_1000630_pt1 | contig 11394 bp, 4 predicted proteins | sample WorMetHEROISLAND_2_FD_187409 | JGI IMG/M metagenome (GOLD analysis project Ga0209052, IMG submission 187409) | Marine gutless worms symbiont microbial communities from Max Planck institute for Marine Microbiology, Germany - Olavius sp. 4 HERON... | ecosystem: Host-associated > Annelida >...
GGGGGGAATTGCCCCCCCCCCCCTGCATGCCACGACGCCACTGTCTGTGTCAGTAAGCTGTCAGCAATCTGTTTAATGCAGTGCCTGATGAGGAAGGAGGATTGTTGGCGGAAAACAGGAGGCTGAGAGAAGCGAGAACGTGTAGAGTCTGCCTGGACGCTGAAGTCAATGTGGTCTTCCTTCCGTGTGGTCATCTCGTCTGCTGTGCATCGTGCGTTGGTCTCGTCCAGTCTTGTCCAGTTTGTCGCACCGTTATCAGTGGCACTGTAAAGATTGCAAATTTTTCATGATACAGGCAGAGGTATCGCTTCTTGTCAAGTTGGAGGTTGAAAGAAGAGAGAACGTGTAGAGTTTGCAGTTTTAGCAGTTTAAATTGTTTTAAGCAGTCTATGGGTTCTGTTGATTTTTCGGTATTTTTGAATTGTTCTTAATTGTCCGTTTGTTATTTTAATTAAGGGCGGCTGTCAGTGTTCCATAACCTTGTCGTTCCTGTTCTTCACTTGTTCACTTGAATTGTCAAATTTTTATCTTTGTCTGTGGACGAATTAAATGATTGATTGATTGATTGGACGCTGAAGTCAATACTGTGTTCCTTCCGCGCATCATGGCGCATGTGGTCATCTCGTCTGTTGTGCATCATGCGTTGGTCGCCTACAGTCTTGTCCAATTTGTCGCAAGTTCGCAACTATCTTCGGCACCGTGAAGATTGCAAAGTTTTCATGATACAGTGAGAGGTATCGCCTCTTGTCAAGTTTGCTCCTATTGTTAAAACTGTAGCGCCTTTATTACGTGGCCATCCTAACAGGCCGCATTAACGGTCTTGCCCGTCCATCCGTACGTCCGTCTGTCCCGTGCGGGCTTCTAAAGGCGTGGATAAACCAAAGCTGGCGTGAACATTTTCCACAGCAGGAGTAACCCGTGTGCCAGTTTTCAGCTTGAATGGGTGAAAGTTAAGGGGTTGTTTCTAGTTGTTCACTGTATACACGCTGTATACACAAACTGCTGTAAGATACGTTCCGTTTTGATCACATATGCTTCCATATGTTTCGCAGCAATCATGTAAGCTTACGCGTAGCTGTAGTGAGCCTAGTGCATTGCACCGCGAACACTGTGATACGTATGTGTTTACGTAGGCTACGTGTGTCTAGAAGGAATTGCGTGTCACCGTCATTCCATGCACGTTCATGACTAGTGTGAAAAGGGCTATACGATGTGACTAAATTTAAAGGACAGGGTGACGCATAAAAAAGTGGAACGTAACGTGCATTACGTGTAGAAATTTGTCGGGATGTGGACAATCGGGTAGTTTTTGGAAGCAATTATCCTCGATCACTGCAGCAATCGAAGGACTGTCAAGTTTTAATCAGGTGCATAAGTATAGCTTGTGTCGATATGTTACATGAGCTTGCCGCATGTGTGTGATGTACACGGTATTTCATATGCATTGGATGCGTCTTGTAATTAGGCCCACTAGGAAGGTTGTGTTTTTGCCGCGGTTTATTGGTTGGTTTGTCAGTCAGTCAGTCAGCAGCAGTACTAAACAAGGAATTTGAACTAAGTTCGATCACGAGACGCGCGACAGCATCGGTGCTGCCACCTCGCGATTTTTCAGGCGGTACCCCTCTTCAATGCCCTCGTTTGAGTAGAATTTTTCACCCAGCAGCACGAAATTCGGTCGCGGAAAAAGTAGAAACTTTACGCTATCATAAGGTGAAAACCCGGAGTCTCTATTTCGCTGGGGCTTGTTTCGGTACCGGGACGTGGCACCAGGACAGACTGACGGACGGACGGACAGAATTACGATAGCTAGTACCCGCTTAGCATTAGGCCTACGTGCTGTCGCGCGTAAAACCTACATGTGAATGTTCTTGAAATCCTGCGAAAGTATAGACTTTATTTAGTACATAAAATCAACGACATTTTTGGTCCAACTTGCAACGTGCTGTGGAAGAAAAAAAAAGGATAAAATTGCTAGGCTATACGTGTTGTTTCTCACCAGCTCGCTGCGAGGTTTTTGTCGAAGTACAGACGCAATAAGTCAAAACACGAAATACGTTGCATTTAAAATTTTTAATAAAATCATATTCATATCAGATCATATTTATCTGGTTGCTAGATTTTTCCAGCGTTCTTGCAGGTTTACACTCTTTGCGTGTTTGTTGATAATGTTTGTTCCTTGTTGATATATTCTTTTTTTCTGGTCATTTGTTCATATAGGCCTACATCTACTAATGGTTTAAACACAAAACCAGTGCGAAAATGTTAAATTTTTTTTGGTCTGCCTGTGGCATTTATTTTCAGGGTGTATCTAAGCAAATGAGTTAAATTCAGCGAGAAAGTATCGATCGTGTTCGAAATATATAGACCTATCCATTTCTGACATTTGCGTTCATAGTTTTCTATTACCATGATCGCAGGCACTTTTATTATTATTATATTAAACATTTTATTGGCACCAAAGGTATCTGATACTAATTAATATGCGATTGTTTCATATCGAATTGTATAAAAACGAATTGCAAGAATCACACAGTATAATATCAAATGTGTAAATGCGGACTGTGGACTTACACTGTGTGATACAGAATTGTAGTGCGATCAAATGCGTGGCAAAATGTCACTGAGAAAAGTTGTTCGGACGAATCTCTACCGCGTATTTTACCATTCGCGAGGTTGTGAAGTGTGGACGTATTTTCTTCATCGGTCGGCTATTTTTAATGAGTAAAACGTAGCGTATTTTTTATTTTTTTTATGCACTGCCTTTAACACTGCCGCCGACTTGACAATTTCGTGCTATATATTCTTGCCTTTCTTGTAAGGGGCCTTATAGTACATATGACGCACGTTATATCAATCTTGTCGCTCTGTCACTTGCAAATACTCGCTGTCGGACAACAACCTTCATTCACTGTGACTTTTCCAAAAATTGCGTTCAAAAATTGCCTGTTGTCTTCAAACGGTGCAATAAATATAATTTTATACACCGGTGCCTCCCTACGATTCCGTGTGCGTAGGATTAACATTGCTTTCTTGTGTCTTTTGTGACAGTCTTGTGTGAGTCTTTTGTGGCACAGTCTTGTGTGAGTCGTTTGGTCGACATTTTGCCGATAATCTCAACTTCAACATGCTTAGGTATTTGTAAGCGTAAAAGACTATTTTTTTGTGATTTTTTGCATAATATATTTGTTAGCAGTATAGCGTCTTATTTCTTTTTTACTGTCCGCGGTAGCGACGGACAGTATTGTTTTCGTCCGACTTTTTTCGCTGTTCGCACGATAACTCATGAACCGCTGCACTTAGCTTGATCAAATTTTGCATGAACATGTACCTCGACAACCTTTACAACCCTATTGAATTTCAAGCTCATAGGTAAAAAGTTAAGGTCATTTCTTCGTTAGTGGACTAAACTTCACCAAATTGTTTTCATCCAACGTGGGAAAAACGTAGTTGATAATGCCGTTTTCCGCTTGTCGATTGCTTAATTCGTTCCAGAGATATTCGCGATCGAAGTCTTGAGTTATACAAAAGCTAGTGCACTGCTGATAACTCGTGAACCGCTGGACTTAGCTTGATGAAATTGGGCACGCACATGTACCTTGACAACCTCTAGAACCCTATTGAATTTCAAGGTCATAGGTCAAAGGTTAAGGTAACATATGGGTCTTTTGTGCGTTTTTGCGTGCATTATGCTGGGTGCTATACCCGCGGACAGTACTTAACCTTGAGTAAGGCTTGACGATCTTGGTTTGTATTTTTCCATAATATTTTACCGATCAGTGTCATATGTTTCTGGATAATAATAATAATAATAATAATAATAATAATAATAGTAGTAGTAATCAAATAATATGCTAGGAGATTAACTGTGATTATTAGGCTAGCCAATAAACAAAAAAAATTGTCATTCACGACGCAACGTGACACTCTGAACTTTTTGTGGTACAGGTTTAGTAATTGTCTGTTACTCTGCTTCAACTTGCAAATCCATCTACTTAGTTCACTCCGTTTTTTTAGCTTCAACGTTACAGTTGTGACTTCTTGAGTTTTTTTTGTATTCTGATTGTATGGGCTAGCATATGATTTTAGTATAGGTTTTGTTTTTAGTATAGTCTACTTATACATGCGTTACGTCAGGTTTAGGAAAAGTCATGTCACCTGTCACTAAACATGTCACAAGTTTCGTCTACTGTTGGTTGAGAGTTTATCGTAACAGTAAATACAGTGTAGGCCACAAAGAACGTTACGAATAAAATGGCTTTGATTTGTGCCAAATTTGGTGCCGATCTCAAGTTAGGCCTACAATCTGTAAAACGTGTAAAACAAAGTGGCCCCGCTTTTGGTCTACCCTGTACATTGAGGATGAAAAAGCCACTTTGCTTGTGCTCCGTTTTCTCTTTCTTTCGGGAATCCACAACACTTCGGCTTCTTCAACAGCACTGACATTTTTTAAAATCAAGGCACGTTTTTAAAATCAGGTGTCGATGCATCTGGTTGTAACATTTAGATTCCCGAGACGTAGATTCGGCCCATACTACTGAGATGAATTTTTATAAGTAGAACAAAATGAAAGTTGGCTTCTTCGAGCAGTCCTTCCCAAAGGAGAAAACACCTGGCCTGTCGTGCATTGCATGCTGTGCCCAAGTCGAGACGGGATTGGCGCCTATGGCTTGCAGAACGCAGTTTAACCACTGACTGTTTTCACCAACTTAGGCCTACTTCCTCTTGTCGCCGTTTGCATACTGCGATACGCATGTAAAATGTGAATAAAGAACACAACGAGTAAAATACGTATAGTAAGCTTTTAATGCGGCGTGTAGCCTATTAAAACCATAGCTCTCATCGGCATGACTTATTTATAGACAAGAATTTCAGTGAACACCGGTATGTTTGAGATAACGATGCGCGATATTAGCATTCTACATGTGGAAATAACAATCCATGTTAGCAAAGTTAAACGGTGTCGATGAAAGCTGAAGTTGCTCTTTAGTTACGACTCACCCCGTATACTCGTATACATTACAACATCAAACCTTGCCAATGACGTAATATAAAATATAAATAAAGTACAACACCTAAATCAAAGCATTCCATAAATAAATATCACAAAGAAACGACGTGACTTACGGTAGATCACGCTGACCGCTTGTACAGTACTCGTAACAAAACACGGAATGGAGAACGACAAAAAGTTGTCGATTAATGCAATGATAGTTCCCATGCAATTAATTAGCATTCATTTTGACGAAGCAACGTGTTAAGTCGCCCAATAGCGCCAGCAATACTTATGACCTGCAGCCTGTGTTCCAGTAAATCCAGTTACGTGTAGCAATCCAGGGCTGCATGTGATGGGAACAGTGTGTAAGTCTTAACCACTGGGCCAACTAAAGCGTGGGTTTGAAGTACCGTTTGCAACTGTTAGAACCACTGTAGTCGCTGATGAGGATGTGCAGCATGATTTAGCAGAAAAAAGTTACCCTTTCCTGCTCAATTTCCCACTTTGCTTTTTATTTATAGCCATAAGACTTATACCTATAAATGAATGAGTAGCATAGCAGTGTCAGCTGGGAAGGCAATCATAGGCGTGGTGTATTTTTTGTCGCCTGAGCGTACCAGTAAGTAAATTACGTTAACTCTGACATCAGTGTTTCCGAGATGGTGAATTAATGATTATGCATGTAGAGAAGCGTGTAAAACCTAGAGGCAGAGCACAGGCTAATTAAAGGCATTATTTGTCGGTAAAAGTCTGCAGAGACGTCTGAGATTACGAATTATTACGCGACTGCGTGACTAAGTAAGTTCAAGATGTTATAGAATTCTGCAGGTTCGACGGTCGCAGATAGAACAGTATTTACATTTCCCAGTGACGTAAACAAGACTTTCTGCACGACCAAAACTATTTCTTTTGTAGAACTGAGGCGCCTCGAGACTAGTCAAGACGTTGGCTGATATGTCCTAGACTTTGGCGAAGCTACGCGCTAAGCTGTCAGCAGCGGCGACTGAAGAGTCCCTGAATCTGTCTGGCGTACGCGTCTTGCTGGTGACGTCCTGGGCACGCAGCAGGTCGCTCGTGACGCTCGGTCGACGGTCCATGCACGCGAAATGCTACATGTACTTCACACGTCCTGACATCTCTGTCTACGAGGTACTCGGCGTCGAGTCTCTGTCCCGGGACAGTTGTGAAAGACTGGCCTCTAGTGAGTGAGCGAGTGGTTGGTGCCGCTCGGTCGACGGTCGACGCTGTAGTCCAAGTCGGCACATCGCATGCTCGTGCGTCGCCGATCCACGGCGTAATCACAGCCGAGGCGGGCGCTGCGCCGGTAGTGCAGTCGGTCGTCGGTGCTCGAAGGCTGGCGCGGCGGCACCGTCGACACGGCGGCGCCGGACACAGACTGGGCCAGTAGAACGCCGTTCGGCGACGGCTCGCCGACGACGCCGGCCGCATCGGCGGCGTCCATGCCGCACTTGCTGCAGTGACTGCGCAGCTTGGGCTTCTTGGCGCCGCCGTGACATCGCACGGCAAAGCGTAGCTCCTCCAGCATGTCCGTCCAGACCGAGCTCTGCAGCCGCACGCACGCAGTGAAAATCTTTATTCGTCATCACTGGTAGATACGAATTTAAAAAAGACACAAATACACAATATACGACAACGAAATATATAGAGGCATGCCTCACATGGCTATCAATGTCTTAACGATAAATTTCAGACACGATGACTCTCGGACAACACAGATCTCACACAGCGCCACTTGATTATCCATTATCCACTTTGAAAACAAATCTTAAGACTCATTTTTTAACAACTGTCGTTTACCCACACGCGTAGCTGTTTTTTTTTCTGCGCCTGCTATTCGTTATCCTAACAGACTACGGCACGTCACCAACTGCGTTAATAGCAGTAGAAAGAAGGATATTTCTCCTTATTCGCAAAATGCAAAAAAAACAAATACAAACAACAAGAAAAACAAACAGACACACACAAAGGTAGAAAATATAGGACTAGAAAAAAACAGTCTTGAAACACGTGAGGAATTATCAAAAGTACAGGAAATACAGGAGTTTTTTAAAATATAAATCAGTTGCTGACGCTGAGTGACATCGTGGTCATCAGCTGAAGTGTTTGCAGGGACGTCGATCCATATGGGACAGGGCGGACACGTCCCCCCAATATTTGGACTGGGGAAACATTAGCATGTCCCCCTCAATATCTCTAGAGTAATATCAGCTACTTTTTATCCATGCAATATTTTCTTGATAAGTTGAAAGAGCTTTTAGTCTTTTTAGTCTTTAGCCGACTAGTGCAAGGAGTCGTTGGGACTTAATCTTCTTGATTTCACCTAGACAAACAAAAATCACCATTTCATATTAAGACTTCATGCCATAGAGTAAGTAAGTAGTTCTTAACAGCACATCACATGAGAGGAGGACAGTACTCACAGTAGTGGGGGGGTTGATTGGCCACTGTGTATCACAACGAGCAAACAGACGCATTGTACCCAGCATTGCACACGGCAGAAAACTTCCCACACAGCAGCGTCGTAGGTTACAAAAGTGCAGGGGGGGGGCAAAAAGTTGCAATTTTCCGACAGACAGCTGCACAGTTCCAACAGAGGAGATTACAGGTGCATAAAATTTCAATTTTACCCCTAAACTGCCCGAAAACAGGGCATTTTCAGCCCTACATTTGGTATTTTTGGAAGAAAATTTTTCCGACCGGCTAAAATTTAGGGGGCAACTGCCCCCCCCGCCACTACTCCGATACTTACAATATCCTTCTTTGCAAGACCGTCTTCAAGCTGCGTGACGCGCGACTGCCATGTGGACTGGTTGTCACGCAGACAACGATTGAGTTGCTTCTCCTCATCCAACTCAGACGTCATCTTACTCAACTTCACCGTCAGCTGAGACAGCAAGCAAACAGAATACACCTCCTGCTTTCACTGGTTCAACGCCGACTGTAGCAAACCACTAATCCAGAGGCGGATCTACGCATGTTCGGCCGAACAGAGGCGCCACAAAAAGGGGCCCCACAGAACAGAGAATGTTGGACGGCAGCGCGACATTTGCAGGTATGCGAGGGCCTCTTTGTACTGAATTGCGAAAACTGAACTTTACGACGTTACCTGCTTATTCAAAACAGAAAATTCATGTGAGGGCCTCCACATTTTTACCAAACTGGGCCTAATCCGGTTCAAAAATTGGGTCCTATACTAATCGACTAACAACTGGTAAATAACAGAGTACTGTTAGTTACGACCCTGGATGAATAAAGACAGAGTCTGTTTGCTTGTTTGTCAGCTGAATTACTCAAAATGGTTATGAATGGACTCTGACAACAGTTCAGCGCGGCTCAGGAAAGAACTCACTGGATCATGGTAACAGTCCGGAGTATAGTGTGGACGCTGCATCTTTTCCCGGATTCTTTAACATTAGGAGATAGAGTAAAAACCGGTACTTTACAGCGTATAGCGCAAATTCCATTACTTCGACTTCCCCAAGACAGCCCCGTGCCACGTGTCACGGGGAAGTTGCGGACGTGGACCATGCAACGCGAATGTCACGGGGAAGTTTCGGGGTTTCAAACCATCGCGACATGTCGAGATGTTTTGGAAAAATCCCGTGACAAGTCACGTTAAGCACAACCTTTCTGAGCCACGGGCCACACACGTGGTTTCAAAGTTACCGCTGCAAATGTTACAAAGATAAGAGACCATTCGTCAGTTGCTGTCCTAGCCTGGCACGTAGGTGACTTGGTGGCTTAACGGGTAGGACGCTGAACTTACGATCAAGAGCTAACAATTTGACTCCCGGCCGGGTCACTATCAAGTTCTGGATGTGTGACTGTCTGCAGTGTACTCGTATAACCAACCACCAAGGTCAACTCAGCCTTTCATCCCTCCAGGGTAGACTAATCGAGTAAGTAAGTAAGAAGTAAGTAAGTAAAACGTGGACTTATAGAGCGTATAACGTTGAAAATAACCTCTAATGCGCTAGAGTGCCAGCCTGTCTGGCAGGGGTTAAGGTGGGGTGCATTCACCTATGTCGGCTGGTGGCAAATAACACTGCAGCAATGTGACGCCTCACACAAGTGACAGACCTTCTGTATCTCTGTCGATACTAACATACAAACGATGTAGTTGAAGTGACCTTCTGTTTGTCCTTGGTGGCCTGTGTCAGCTGTTGTTCCAGCCTCGCAGCGTCATCCAGCAGCTGGTTCTTCTCACGGTTGACGCCAAACAATTGCTGCTCCAGTCCCGACATCTCCTCGCCAGCCTTCCTCACCTTCGTCTCCAACTCATCCACCTACAGCAATCACCACAACGACCAAAGTAATTTGGCAAAAGGCGGACTAGTCGTGGCAAGTCCACCCAACTCGTTTGTATTCGCCAGGTGGCAGCAAAGAACTGACACTTCGGCTGTATTTGCAATTGCATGTTTTGCCTGGGGGTTCGAACCCAAATGTCCCCTTCCCCTGGGGGTCAGGGACCCCATCTAACACAATGTGTCACTGGACCCGGCATCTAAATCTGTCGAACGGTTTAAGCAGGCTGCTGCACGAATGTAACAGACAGACAGACCACGCTACGAAGAAATGTGTAGCTATAGGTGCAACGCAAGCATCGCAAGAGCGATTCCGCCTAATAATAATAATAACAATAACGACAATACTAATATAATAACAACAAATAATAATCTGTTGATATACATAACGCCATGGAGCCATAGCTTCAGTGCCACGGACACAGACACAGATCGGTAACCAAAGCTTCGCGGCAGCTGGGCCGTGGCAGTGGAACAACCTGCCGGTTGAACTAGGACAGTGAAACATCACATCTATACACACGTTTAAACGACTACTGAAGAAGTTTCTGTTGGGTTGGCGCTGCGACGCGTTGTGACTTCTTGTTCAAACTTAATAGTAAACTTAGCTACCTACCTGCCTACATACCGATCAGTCTACCTACCTACTAAGTCTACTAAGTCACAGTCAACTACAACGTTCTAGCATACTGGGTGTCTTGATGATGTAACAGTTACAGCGTTAGACCTGTGATCAAGTGGTGATGGGTTCGACTCCTGGCTGGTCCGCTACCAAGTAACAACTCTGGGCAAGTTGTTCACACCTACGTGCCTGTGTGGTGCACGTGGTCTAGTGGTTAGTGTCGACTCGTAACTTTCAGGTTATGGTTCGATTCTCACTGCAGGTCATTTGCAAGCAACATTGAGCAAGTTCCTAACTTACTGCATGCTCAGGTCAACTCAGCCTCCTACCCTTAGCGGGACTGAAAATAAGTAGTAGCTTACGAGCTATGAGGTGTAGGTCTAGTGGGGTTGATTTGAGCGGTGGTATGTCTGCTGGCTGCACCGCGGGTCCAACTCTTCATTACTGTGAACAATGAATGGCCGCACAATGCGCCACGGTATCATTGGCTCATGCCAGTCAGCTGCCACGTCCGAGACAAGGTGTACAACACAATGTATTACGACGCAAATATGACATACAAATCCGTCCAGAGAACTAGGAGTGATTCGGTCGGACCTGTCGTTGTGACTGTCGTTCCACATTTTCCATTTTCTCTTCAAAGTACAAACGCTGCGACTCGAGCTGACTAGTCAGTAGATACGTGTACTAAACAGAACACACACCAACTTGTCTCAACCACTCACACACTGTGAGCCAAAGTCTAAACAAAACAACTATCTCCTGTCCCTATCTTCGCTAAATACTGTCAAATTTTCAAAGTTCGTTCACTGCTAGACTCGGCAGAAAACTTGCAGTAAAACGTCCATAACAGATCCCACCACACCTGAAGAGTGTAGCTGCACTACCTCGTGAAATATTGTTGCTCAAACACTGCTTTGACTGAAAGCACAACGCCCGCACTTAGGAGAATATAACCACCTTCGTCTTTTACACTTCTTTTTGTTTTTCACCACCGGTAGTAAAGATCACAGGCGTTAAAAACTTCATAGAGTATATTATTAATATTAAATTAAGGCTGCAACTAATTAAATTTTTTAGTGATTAACCTATAAAAATTAATTAAAATCAATCGATTAGTTCCGATTAATTTCTGTAGTCAATCAGAAAGGCAATGAAAACTGCAGAATTTAACTACTGGTTGTTGTTATCTTTTGCAAACTAAAGTAAAATCGAAAAAGTGATGATGATGCAGTACACAAACTATGTAGTCAAAGCTCACAAAGTGCAGACTGTTAAACTAACACTATACAACTACAAATCTTGATGACATGTCTTATGTGAAATAAAATTAGATTACAACCGTTCATCATCAGTCATTTTAGGCTGTTAAGAAATCCAAAACTTTAATCAAACTTTCTCTCTCTCTCTCTCTCTCTCTCTCTCTCTCTCTCTCTCTCTCTCTCTCTCTCTCT
>Ga0209052_1000631_pt1 | contig 11394 bp, 7 predicted proteins | sample WorMetHEROISLAND_2_FD_187409 | JGI IMG/M metagenome (GOLD analysis project Ga0209052, IMG submission 187409) | Marine gutless worms symbiont microbial communities from Max Planck institute for Marine Microbiology, Germany - Olavius sp. 4 HERON... | ecosystem: Host-associated > Annelida >...
CCCGAGACAGTAGTCGACACGGCTGACGACAAAGGCATGAACCAGTGTGGCGACGGAGTCGTCATCCAGTGATCGTCGAATGCGGCGCAGTTGCCTCAGCTGGAAAAAGCACTTAGCGCTGAGTGATGTGACGTGCTTGTCGAGTGACAAGTCTGGAGTCAACAGAACACCCAGCACTCGTACGACTTCAGCTGCATTGATGTTGACCGCGCCGAGCGTCAGAGATGGACCGCTTCCAGGAACCTTCAGCAGACTGTATTTGGACCCAACCCATATCAATTCGGTCTTCTCTTGGTTGAGTCTCATGCGCTTGGCACTTGGCAGCCATCCAGTGTTCAATAGCGTTCACACACTGCTCAACGTACATCCTAAGGTCCATCCTGGCCCGCTGTAGTCAGAATGTGGGAAAAATCGTGGTTGGCTTCACGTTGATCAGAGTGTTGGAGACGGACGATTTCCGACCGAGGCGTACAGGTGAGAACCTTCGTCTCCTTTTCTCTCGCCACTCGTTCGGTGAAACCCGGACGTTCCCTGGCCGCAGCCAGTCAGTCTTCCTCGGTCCTCTAGCCGTAGAGGGGGAAGAACGCCGAATATTCAGTCACTTAATTTCCCGCTGCATAAGGATCCTGTATATAAGCTTTGTAATTGTCGTATTTGTCTCTGAATATATTATCCTATAAGAGCGCGTTGTTGCGGCTATAGAATAAACCGAGTTTGTCATTTTTAGCACGCACGTAGCTTTAAAGTATAAAAACCACGCACGATGGAGTCTAAGAGTCTTACACTCATGCGCACGCACGCACGTCTGCAGAGCACCACGAACATTCTAAACAGTCATTGCTACATTACTTTTGATACATGTAATCGACATTAATTTCCATTTCAAAAAGTAGTGTAGCGACGCCTTTAAAGCGTGGTGTTTCATTGAAAGAATTACGAAAGTCGGTCAATATGCCCATTTGATGCAGTTAATGACAAAAAAAATTGTGGCGGGATTTTCTGGTGGTACAGAATAGTACTAAGAATTTGGGCTACTTTGTTGTGTGCAGCCTGTTTGTTTACGTTTACAGCGCTGTTTGACATGTCAATATCAATCCTCTACTGTACGTGTTGCATACAAGACCAGTCAATCATTCATCATGGTCGAATGAAAAAACTCCTCCATAAAGCCACTGGTTATTCACAAGCTGCAAGCAAGTACATGTGCACCTTTCACACAACCAGGTCAACTGAGTCAAGTTCAGTCTTCTCAGTCTAACTGTGTGTAGCGAAAGCGACTAAGGAGGCTGTGTTATAGCGCCAGTCGATTTTTGTTAGCTGGATATTACTCAAAAGTCATGAACGGAGTTTGATGAAATTTTGTGTAAGGGCTGGGCATAACCAAAGAGGAAGCGACTAGATTTTGCCAGTGATCGGGATTCTTTTGTGGATCATTATTCAGCGTTCTTTACCACCGACTCTTAGTCACCAACCATCAGGTCGCTTAGGCCACAGAAATCACTTGTGGATTAGCTCTCTTTTCTCACAAGGAGATTATCTAAGCACACTTGATGATCAGTGCATGCACACAAGAGGGGTGAACAACTTAATCCACGTGCTGCGGCGGCGCCAATACAAGACTTAGCGTGTAGCATCAGCTGCATTCAAGTGCCTCATTATTACGAGACATGTATAGCGTTATCGTCACTTTACTTCTGCGATTCAAAGCCAGTTTAGAACACATCTACTTTACGCAAACTGCAGCCTAGCTAGACACACTTGATCGCTGTATTAACGACGTTTAAGCACAAGGTGCGCTGCAAGCTTAGTCACACGCATAAGCGCTGAAGACAGCTCCACAGATTAACCACCAAGTCCATCAGCCGCACATAATGTACCAGTAGCCAATTATGACGACCACGTCTGTGATTCAAATCCTGCCAAGAATCCACCCATCCACCAGAAGCCGAGATCGTGTTGTCATACCGCAGTAATGTATGTGCTTAATTCAACTAATTATAAAGTTGCACACTAAACAGCTCCACCAAAAACCAGTATTTTAGAAACTAAGACAGACATGTTCATAAATTTCTCACGTTCGATAAATATGTCATTGAAGTATTCAGAACAAATGGTGAGTATGTTTTCTAAGCTCTCCAGCTACTGCTAAGTGCTAACAATGTTACAATCTAGATCTCAATCATAGCAAGGAGGCATAACTTCTCAGGGCCTCTGAAGTATACAAGCTACGCTCCACACATCGGCATAGCGTTGGACACAAGAACTAGAACAAGAGCCCAGCTGTCGCTGGGGTTAGCCGACCGTACTCATGGTGCACACTCGCAACCAGCGTCCATAACTGTCCGAGTATGATGTTTCGAACATGTTGGTTGTTGCCTGCGCCCGAAATGTAAACGTAGTTACTTGCTTATTTACATAACTTCCGATACAAGTTAAACGTCCGATACCTCCTCGAAATACTTGCATTGCAAATTGCGGCCAAACAGCTGCAATTAGCGACATGGTTACTATTGACAGCCTATAGGAACTTACCAACGCCCTATCCAACGGTACCATCGCTGACCCTCTACGACGTACCGTTTAGCCACAATACAAAACGTTAGAGACAGACAGACGACAGACGGACAGAACATCGTACCATAAGCGCGACCGTACTGCCCAGTACGGTTGGCTAAAAATGAATGGCTTATGGATATGGAGTCTACGGTGACTGCCTGAAATCTCAAAAACAATCTGCTATACATTATCCTACTTATAAATGACAAGCCAGAGAACCGTTCTACTGAAATAACCTTTCTTAAACCCTCTATAAATTCGTTACGTATCTTGGCAGCATTCTTCCTAAGAACGTGTTGTCATACAGCAGTAACCTGTGCTTAATATAAAATGGTATCAGTACTTTTGAAATAGCACAAAACTCACCATGCAACACTGCACCAAGTCCGAAAAATAAGCTATCACTAAATACAAATGGACGTTTATGTGCCGCCCGCCATCCAAAAAGAACGCGTGGGCCGCTCCGCACGTTCACTTTTTAGACATTCGAGCAATAAATGCTCCAGTTTCTGCACGTGACAAACTCGCTCATCTTTGTTGTTCAAACGTCGCCTGGAGCTGGAGCTGTTCAAAACATTCTACATGACTGGTGGTTGTACTGTTATATGATGCTGCAGTTCTTTTCACTACATGTCACATTGGCTACGAAATGAGAAACAGCGATAAATGATAACAACCTGCAACAGCTCTGCAGCCAGTTGCAGTCACAACTGTTCAATCTCTTGGACTATCTAATTACGGTCACCAGTGTTCACAGAACGTCATTCGGCTCAGAGCAATTTCTATGTGTTCATTAAAACAAACGTGGCCTTGGTCTCGAGACCGACTCAAGACAGAAGACTGCAGTCCTCATATAGCCTCGGAAATGTTAAGTTTGTAGATGGCATTGTCTGGCGGCTCAGAGCAAGCCTTGTCTGCGAAGATCCTCGTAAATCTTCTTGGTCACAACGTTGCCAGCTGAGTCCTCAAACTCCTCCTGCAATACATCGGTAGACTCCATCAATTATTCGATCAATCCACCAATCGATCAACCAACCAACCAATCAGTCAATCTGTAGATTTGCAAAGCGTCTCTTCAACAAAGTTCTCAGAGTACGAGTAGGCGCATCGAAAAGCCATGATTCGTTTGTGACACATGACGCTATATTATATTATAAATGTTTTGATTGATTGAGTGACTGATGACTTAAGGTGTGAGTTAAAGCACTGTCTACTAATTGTTTAAGTTCAGATAGAAGGTCGTTCCACGCAGTTCCACATTCATTGTTATTGCTGCAAATATTCACTCACCTGTGTTCAATTAAATTTTAAACAACTTAGTGATGTACATATGTACATCAAGATCGTAGTGGTTTAGCCAGTAAGTTTCAAGCACTGCTAGCCCATGATCGTTATTTTAAATTTGCCGTGCAATGTATGTTCCTTTAGAAAATCTACTGTATGCTACATTTTAATACCTCCAGTTCCGGCCTCCAGCGTTCCACTTCTTTACCAGATTTAATCTTCTGCCAAACTGCAAGAACACATCACAGTGAATCAGAAATGGAATAAAATATAGCTGCATTCATTAAATAATTCACTCTACAAGTAATTAATAAATTCTTGCATCAAAACTTGTTAGATGCTGTCTGCAGCACAAACAGTTGCAAAAAAAGAGATCCAAAATTAATGAAATAAAATAACCAGACAGTTCTTATCATTAGTATTTGTTTGTGAATTTGCATTAAAGACTCAAATCATTTCCAAATTAGATTCAAATAACCAATTTTCCACACAGTCGCTTCTGGATAGATCCAAGCCCCACAAGCAAACTGTTGCTAGTTGCTGGAAAAGACTTTTTAAAAAGCTGTACCAATGGACACCCTTCCAATTGCCCACACAGCACCATCACAACACTGGATGGACAGAAATAACCATGACAAATTTTGTTAAAAAAAGTTCAAAGCAGAAATAATCACCACATGCAGTATGTCTATGACAAAAGAGACAAACGAGCCATTTCAGAAGCGACCAGTTAGTCACAGAGCCAGAGAACTGAAGTCACTCTGCTCGTGCGTAGTGACAGAGAAATTTACAAAAAAAAATTCTAACAGCAAAAATCTCAGTGAAACTGACGTGCAATGGCGTCTTCAATGAGTGTGACGTTGGCAAAGTGCGCCGTGTTTGGAACTCCCAGACACCGCATGCCGTGAGCGTGCCTCCACTCCTGCACACGTCACAACCAAGTTTAACTGTTAGCAGCATTCAACACTCCACTTCAAACACTGAAGGCCATTACAGAAGCAGTCACAATCTGGAGTGCATATGTTAATTTAACACTCACTTATACCACAGACAGGCACAGATGGCGAACTCTTGCTGCCCATTGTCCTGACAAGGACGGGAGGATCTAAGTGCTAAGTAAGTAAGTATACCACTCCAGACAGTGGAACATACAATGTCATGCAAATTCAACATGATAAACTGCCACTACACATCACATTAATGCCTATTATAACTTAATTCGTTTACTTACCTCTTGTTAACTCTTACAATTACTTCAACTCCAAAATGCTGATATTATTGCTACAATACACACAAATTGTAGAACTATTCAACGGGTATTTTCCGGATGCAACTGACTGTACTTTGAACTTTATTTCTTTCTAAAAATTATAAATCTTACAACAGTGACCAACTGACCACGATTATTTTACTGGCAAAAAAACAGAAACTAGCAGCTGAAGGCAACGTACAGCGAAGTGCCGTTGGAAGACTTTCGGCCCACGGTACGTGTGATTGCCGCAGATTTCACACGTGTAACTGATGTTGAGTCCATGCAGCTTGTACAACCAGTACGGTATCGGCTGTACAGTACAGACACAGCACAATGTATACAACCAACCAGTCAGGTCAACTCAGCCTTCCACCCCTCAGGGGTAGGTAAACTACCAGCCAGTCTGGCTGGGGTTAAGGTGGGGCACGTTCACCTGTGTCGGGTGGCAGGTAATACTGTGTGATCCCATATGGCAGGTAACGCTCCGTAGCTCTAAGACAGGTTTTAGCCTGATTAATCTCTCTACGTCTCTACGAGGCGACGTCTACGCTCTGCAGCCACAGACACCGTCGTCGTTCCGCCGACCCGTCTCTCCACTGTCGGCGATAGAGCTTTCAGCGTCGCTGTAGCCCGTGCGTGGAACAGCTTGCCATCAACTGCCCTTTCTGCTTCTTCGCTCGAAATTTTCAGACAACGCCTGAGAACTGAACTTTTTTGCGCAGTTTCATGTCACCTAACATTCAGACTATTCGCAAGCACTCTGTTTAACTCTTCATACCTCGCCATTTCGCCCACTCTGTTAGGTGTCCTTGCAGTTACTTTGTGATATTACGACACCTAAAACTAATTCGTTCCATAACATAACATAACATAACATAACATAATTAACCGTATAGTCTTTTACGTGGATACAGTAGACAGAACGATGGAGGCAATAGCACAAAACAGACCAGGATGTAGAGAAGTGTTCTGTGACTTATGTTCCACTGGGAGTGACAACGTGTAAGTCAAGTAAGTCAGCAGAGCCGAGATCTATAGTGTTACCTTTCCATCCCAGCCAAGAGGCAGGTTCTTGGGATTGTACGGCACGTCATTATCATCATCAACATCCGAGTCATCGGAAGCAGGTTCGGCCATGTTGTCATCGTCGTCATCACGCTCGCCGTCGGTGCGCGCCTGCTTACGCTGCACGTTGTCACGCGTTGCTGCACGCTGCTCACTCAGCATCTCCGACAGACGATACACTCGTGCCTCCAGCGTAGCTATCTCCTTCTGTCTCTCCGATTCTCTGCAACCAATACACAACTAGAAAGACATGTTGGACCGGTGCCGACATAATATGAGACCGTCCACAACCCTGACCCAACCCTAATCTTACGAGCTAAAAATTGGCGTACAGCTATGGGGAACATTCTTACCTGTTGTGGCTTTTTTACATCCTTTCATTCTTAGTTAGGATCCTATACGGGACACACAGACGGACGGACAGGCACGACCCGTAATGCAGCATGTTAGACAGCCGCATAACAATGCTACTGCTTGATTGCCGATCCTAACTCAAAGCAAATGAAAAATCAAAACTGACGATAAAAAAGTGCCAGATATAAATGCTGCAAACGCTAGGACCACAGACAGTGCAGCTACAGGTTTGAGGCAAAGTGATATCCAGCTGCTTACAAAGTTCATCACTGAATGTGACAGTAAAAGAATTATCAATTGCAAAAAGTTAGTGCAAAAACAAAAAGGACAGCTTATACCTGGTCTTGCCGGCAGTCTTGCCAGGCTTGGACTTGGTGAAGAACGCTGGATCAAGATCTTCCAGTTTCTTGCCCTTGGTCAAGAACAACCTCTGAGCTCGCTCCTCCAGAGTCCTGCCAGACAAAACCGCCATTAACCACACAGCTACCATTGCATCAATAGCAGATACATCAGAATAAATAAACGTTCAAAGTAACATCCGCATATTCTCCACATGCTTCATAAGATTACTAAGAATAAATTCCTGTTTACAGTAACACCAGCATATTCTATCGTCACTGCTGTTCTCTAAAAATTTTTATAACCATCGTGACAATACTACTTAATATTCCGGGATTCTTGCTTCAAACAACACATCTCAAATTCTCGAACCTACAACATGAACACTGCCTTCAAAAGAAATGACTAACGTTCTGTAACATAGTCCAGACAATGCAGTCACATGAATACTCTGAATCATGGACTGCATCATCAGCTGAACAGAACAATGGTCAAACACAAACTACAGTCATTGAAATCTGCACAGCCATAGAATGATCTCATGGGCAGCACAGTACAAACTTGGCCAGATCAGGTAATAATATGACAAAGATGGCACAACAAAGAATGCTACAGACTGAACCTGACACGAATGAGTGGTGTGCTAACAGTATCTGATGTACACAATGTTGTTACATACCCGCCACATTTCAGACCAAGAGCAACAAGTGCTGACTTCAGCCGATCCAGACCCAAAGACGCTAACTCCTTAATTCACAGAAACAATGATCAGTATGAATAAATAAATTAAAACAAATACACACACAGACATATTTCACATTTCACAGACAACATACGAAGAGACTACTCAAAGCATATTTGACTGACTGATGCTGTGGCGCTATATATAAGTTGCTTTATTATTATCATTCTCTTTCCTCATAAACCACCATAAGGCCATAGTTGCAGAGGCAATAGTGGTCACGAATTATATGAAACTACAAAACCCTTTTGCTTGTCCAAGAAATTAATCTTGATGTATGCACGCTAATAACACCAAAAAAAATTATCTAACCATAACAAAAGACACATCTGAAATACTGGCTCAAGCTGAAGTTTGTCCTCATGTTTGATTTTAGCAGTCCTCGAGACACTAGGCCTACTGACAAGCTCACTTACTGAAAGTGCTGCAACATTAACTATTAAATGCTAATCCTAACCTCATCACTATCTCTGACCCTAACCCAACCCAAATAGCAGCCAGTTAGTCTGACGCAGTCTTGAACATAACTGGAATACAACTGAAATGGCGACACAAGGGAGCTGTAGAACAGGCCAATCAGATTCCTGACCAGGTGGCATAAAAGATGCCTAAACCAGGTTTTCACTTTTTATATTGCTAGTTAGCTTGTGTGCGTGTGAATATGTTGTTTGTCAGCATTAGGTCTGTGTATACGTAGTTTATTACTGTTATTTAGGCTTCTATGTTATCCATTGGACTTTTTGTTTGTTACATGTACCAGTGTAAGTGTTTTCATGGAAAGACTCAGTAAATCTCTGTATGTACATGTACTGTATTTTAAGAATAGTGTTCTTGAAATAAATGAATGAAAGTGTAGCTGTGTTACCTCCCATGAAGAGAATGCCGACAGGTCAAGATGAGCGCCAGTGTGTGTTAAAGCTCCAGCAGCTTCTTTCTGTTAACAATACACCACAGCAGCATCAGCACACAATGATAACTAGATAGATCTCGTGACAGTGCATATCTCTACCAAGCGAATTTTTACAAAATCGTACTTTAAACGCATTTTTGTGAATATGTTAGTTGATAAGAAAATAATTAATTAGAATTATTTCTTTCATAATGTGAACTACTGAACATCTATAACTATAGTGTTCATTGCTCTTGCTGCAAGCGTTGCTGGTGGTGACATAATGATGTCGTTATTGGTTACAGGTGACATGCTGCTGCGCACACACATCTAATGAATACACACATTCACTCCATTCACTTGGCAGACATAACAACACTTATACATCAATAGCATTAGTACATCTGTCTGTCAGCTGGGCAAGTTCAGCCGGCTGTGACAGCCTCTTGACTACAATCACATTCACACACAGTGTGTTTAACGACCAGTGTCACCAGCAACAACAGAAAACACCTGCATCAGTACAATAGTATCTGCTGAAAACCGAAATGATTTTCAGTCTCTGAATCTTTTAGCAGTGACTGAGGTCTGTTATTATGAGTTTGAATGCTGCACTGATGATGTGATGCAACCACCGTCTTCTTCGGTAATGGGGGGCACTATAAATTATATATATACAATATAATACGATATATGACATAGCCTGAATTTAAGTGTCAATAATTCAACAGAATACAAAGAATAATAATGTGTCAAAAAGGTTAAACAGAGTGATAAAAGACAAGAAGAGTTTTAGCCTGCTGCTAGATGATGCTCAAGTTATGGCCCTAAGAATACTGAGTTAACCAGCTGATCTAAGTTTACCTGAAAAAAATACAGTACAAAACAAGTACAGTACACGTAAAAAAATAAACTGTATAATCAGCAGAATATTTACAGGCCAGCCTGGAAACGTTCCTTCTGCCCAGTTCTTTTCAAACTCTTCCTGCACCTTCTGCCACTCCTGGATGAAGACAAAAACCAATCGCTAGAATTACTGTACCAAGCGTAGTAATAATACAAATGGCAATAGACATGACGGTGTTTATAGTGCTATCATCATGGCATGGCCAGTGTGGGAGTTCACCAGGTACATCTGATGAATGTAGTACACAGCCGGAAGGCCACCAACCTTCGGACCAAGTCAAACAGCTTGAGCCACAGATCCACCCATAGGCAGCTACACAGTACAAGTACAGTATCTGCATTCATCGTCAGCATTTGTTAACACCAAAGTAGACTCAGCCCAACAACCTGAATTCAATTCCAGCTGAGACTTTTGTAAATTATTCAAAAAATAAAAATTCAGTCAAAAATGCCACTAAGCTTCAGAAAAAAATGTCCCACATGACAGTAAAATATAAATTAACCAAACACAATGCCAAACGAATTACTTCCAGTCTGCTGTATAGAAGTAATATCATGGTGATAATAAAGTGGCTATGAAATCTAAGTGAAAGGTTCAACTTCACATCCACATATCAAGTTCAAAGAATCTGTTTTATGACACATTAATCAACAAGTAAGCACTAAGCTAGTAAGTAAGGAAGTAAGAAAAGCATTGATCTATATGTATGCAAGTGGCAGCGTCATTATCACACCCACCTCACTAAGACTCAGCAATGGCCTGACACGCAGTGCATAGTTCTCCAGGTATTCCAGCAAGCTCTCCAGATACCTGGTGACACCACACAATTAACAACATCAGACAATAAGATGATATATTTGTTAGAATGCAACCATGAATTGTTGAAAAGTTACAAAATGAAAATCGGTCGCTGATAGTCAATGAAACACTAATTAATACAAAAAAAAACAAAGCAGAAATATTCAAAACTTTAAGACAAGCAACACGGTACACAAGTTTGTCCATAATGAGCAGTTTTTGTCAAGCAGAAGCTGATATGGGTACATAGGCCAAAGCCATTACGAGCAGCTAATGAACAATCAAATTCATGAAAATCAATAAAGCTAATTGCTCTCATCTCTAGGATCTGCAGGTATACACATTACACCAGAATGAATTTATGCTTTCTTGAAAATTGACAAAAACTTAAGACTCAAAACTGCCATTAAAATGTGAAAACAGAGAACAAAAATGCAGTGCAGAAAAATGCAGGAGAGCATGCTGACCAATTAGAACAGAGATAACGACGGATAATTACGTTTTGAACGAAGCATTCTTGCGCTCCTTCGGCACGTCAAACAATCGGTCAAACACGGTCAGGTACGTCACGTAATCCATTTTCTGTAACAACACACAACAAGATCTCAGCAAACACAAGTTTCCGAAACATTCGTCAATGAGAAGAGCTTCTCAGCCTAATTTAGGAAGGAAGTAAGTAAGTAAATGAATATTTAGAGTGCACAATGTCAGCCAGTGGCCGAATCTGAGGCACTTTGGTGAGTCACTACATTCTCTCGATCAGTCAATCAATCAATCAATCAATCAATCAATCAATCAATCAGAACACATTTTATGCAGTGAAACATATCAGAGGCACAGAGGCTTGCACACGCACAATGCACAGATCTACCATTTATCAGCACTAACACCGACGCAACAAGCCATCTCAAAATGTTCTCCCATAGTGACTTGCTGTGAAAAGAACTTAACCACATGTAGCTAGTAGTAACAGTAGTAGTAGTAGTAGTAGTAGCTTGTCTCTGTGGCTCATTGGCACAGTGCGCGCTCAGCCTGAAACGGTTATCAGCCGGGCCTGGGTTCAATCCCCAGACCCGGCAAAATAAATTGTTTCAGGATTACTGGCGTAATGGCGTTCATGCTTTGAGGTTAATTTCTCGGACAGGCAAGAGGGTTTGACGGTGTCCTCTATAATCTGTGACCGTTAAGTGGTTATGGTGTGGTTATGG
>Ga0209052_1000632_pt1 | contig 11392 bp, 5 predicted proteins | sample WorMetHEROISLAND_2_FD_187409 | JGI IMG/M metagenome (GOLD analysis project Ga0209052, IMG submission 187409) | Marine gutless worms symbiont microbial communities from Max Planck institute for Marine Microbiology, Germany - Olavius sp. 4 HERON... | ecosystem: Host-associated > Annelida >...
TTTAGGAGTTTTAATAACAAATATTACAAATAATATCAATATGATAATCGTTTTTTAGCAACTATTTTGATAGAAAACGACCTATAGTTCGTTGCCATGAGCAACGCTGATGGACGGGGTTATTGGACAGCCTGTGAACCCCCGCCTGTGTTTGCGGCGACAGGCCTTAGACCTTCAACCTCACCCAAATCCGTGTCCAAAAATTTGTCGCTTATCCTGATCTGTGATAAAATTTTATGTGATAAAACAGGACGGCGCGAAGCGACATCCGCAAATCTTCAATTTTCAATTTTCATTCTTCAATTCCGGCTTGTCCGGGTTAGGTCCCTGTATGGCTGAAACGAAAAACCAGACCGCCGCAAAGAATAATGCCAGACCACGCATCAACCTGATAATCCTGCTGTTCCTGCTGATCTCCGGCTCCTGCGGGCTGGTCTACGAAATATTGTGGCTGAAAATGCTGAACCTGGTAATCGGCAGCACGGTGTTTGCCGCTGCCACCGTGCTGTCGGCTTTTATGGGCGGGCTGGCCCTGGGAAGTTATCTGGCCGGTCGGTTTGGCCGCAAAATCACGAATCCAATAAGAATCTACGCGCTTCTCGAAGGCGGCATCGGGCTTTATGCCTTGGCGCTGCCCGTGCTCATCGCAGGCAGCGAGCCCCTTTTCCGCTATATCTATCAGGAATTCGGCCCATCATATTATGCTTTCGGCCTGCTGCGCTTTTTCGTCTGCGGGTCACTGCTGCTGATTCCCACGGCCCTGATGGGAGCGACCCTGCCGGTGCTCAGTCGCTGGGCTGTCGACGACTCCGCCACCCTTGGTCGCAACATCGGCCTGCTTTACGGGGTCAATACCTTCGGGGCAGTGCTGGGATGTTCGTTGGCCGGATTTGTCCTGATTCCGGCCCTGGGGATTACCTGGACGGTTTACGGAGCCGCAATGCTCAACCTCGCCGTTTGCATTGCTGCCCTGGGTCTCGCGAAAAACAGTGCCCTGAAAGAACCGGCCGACGCCGGTACCGCCCGCATCGGGACAGGCAAATCACATTCGGGAATGCAAGAGAGTAAGGCAAACCAGGATATCAGTGATGCGATTCCTGAAGACCCCCCTCCCGCCGCGAGAGTCGTCATGGCGGCCATCGGGCTCTCCGGCATGGCCGCCCTGATATATCAAACTTCCTGGACGAGGGTGATCGCCCTTTCGATCGGCTCCTCGGTCTACGCTTTCAGCCTGATCGTCGCCGCCTTTATCAGCGGCCTGGCCCTGGGAAGTCTGCTCGCTGCCGCCTTCATCGATCGGATCAGAAATCTGCCGGTGTGTCTGGCATTGTTACAGGCTGCCATCGGCTTGACGGCTCTGGCGCTCGTCCCTGCCCTCGGCCGGCTGCCGGTTATTTTGGCTGAATCGGTATTCACGTCCTCGAACTCTTTTGCAAACATCCATTTGGCCGGATTTGCCGTCATTTTCGTCCTCATCCTTATTCCGACCTTGATGATGGGCGCCGCCCTCCCCCTGGCCGTCAAAATATGTACCAGGGACGCCGGGCAGGTGGCACGGTTTTTCGGCAGCGTGTATGCCGTCAATACCCTCGGTGCCATCCTGGGATCTTTGACGGCAGGCTTTGTACTGGTCCCCCGGCTGGGCACCCAGACCAGCATCCTCATCGCCGTAGGTTTGAATATGGCTGCGGCGGGAGCCATACTAGTGCGGTCTCCTGGCTTTTCAAGACCGAAGCTCGGTGCCGGCGCGCTGGCGGTTGCGGGCGTCGCTTTGCTGGTGTGGCTTCCGAGTCCGCGATGGGATGGGGCAATTCTGGCAAGCGCCCCCTATCTTTACAGCGAGGAATACCGGGCAACGGCAGCTGATGAAGGACGCGATATCGGCTCTGCAATGAAGGCCGGCAGGCAGCTCATTTATTTCAAAGAAAGCCTGCACGCCCTCGTTTCGGTTGAAAAAACTTCTCAAGGGGATTTGGTCCTGGGAATCAACGGCAAGGCGGATGCCTCGGCCAGGGGGGCGGACGTCCCGACCCAGTTGATGCTGGGACATCTGCCGCTTCTGCTGCACCCGAATGCCCAGGACGTCCTGATCATCGGGCTGGGCAGCGGCATGACCCTGGGCGCTGTCGAGCGGCACCCGGTCAAGGCGGTGGATGTGATCGAAATCGAAGCGGCCGTGGTCGAAGCCAGTCATCATTTCCGAAAGTTTGCCGGCAATCCCCTCGACGACGGGCGCGCCAAATTGATTTTGGCCGACGGCCGCAACCACCTGGCCCTGACCGGCCGGCAATACGACGTGATCGTCTCCGAGCCATCCAATCCCTGGATAGCGGGCATGGCCAATCTCTTCACCCGAGAGTTTTTCGAGTCGGCCCGGCGACGCCTGCACGATAACGGATTGATGTGCCAGTGGGTGCATGCCTACGCCATGTCGGCTGCCGATTTCAAGGTCATTGCGCAAACCTTTCAAACCGTTTTTCCCAATGCACTATTGTGGGAATCCAGCTTTGGACGCGATTACCTGTTGATCGGGCTGCCGCAGGACTGGCATATCGAGTCCCGGGCGCTGATCGGCCGTCTGACCGACGAACGCTTGGGCTCCCACCTGGAAAAAATGAATGTCAGGGGCCCGGCCGCTTTCCTCAACAAATTGATCCTCACACGGGAAGCGCTCGGTGCTTATTGCAAAGGATCCGCTCTGCACACGGACAACAATGCCCTGCTGGAGTATTCCGCCCCCAAAGCCCTTTTCCGGGAACGCTCAACGATCCTGATGGAGGAACTCTATCAGCACCGTTCAACACCGGGGGATATACTCGGATCTCTAAAATGGGCTGGAATAGACCCCAAAATCGAAGACAGTCTGTCTGCAATGCGCCGGGGCAAGCACGAAGTCCTGCAGGGATTCGTCCAACGCAATTTAAACGGTATCACCAAGGACACCGTCAGGCAATTCGAACGCGCGCTGGCCATCAATCCTGAAGACTACGACGGCACATTTATGCTGGCCAAGGCCTACTACGACATCGCGGCCGCTTATGAGAACGCCCGGCGACCGGCGGAGGCTATCCCGGCCTACCAAAAGTGCGTGGGCGCCATCGAAAACTTCATGGGAGGAGAATCGAAGCTGCTGGGAGATCACTTCGAACTGGATGTAATTTATGCCGCGGCCAACCTTCAGCTGGGGACCCGAGCCCTCAATGCCGATCGCCTGGAGCAGGCAGCGGCCGCCTTGAAAAAATCCATCTCAGGCGAAGTCCACTTCTCCGGAGCGCACAACAATTTGGGGCTTGTCTACGAGCGCAGGGGCAAACACGATGCGGCCGCCCAGCATTACCGGCGGGCCATAGAACTGGACCCGAATCTTGCTTCAGCGCATATGAATCTGGGCAACGTTCTCCTCAAGCAGAACAAACATGGCGCCGCGATCCAGAGCTATCGCCGCGTTCAGCAGTTGAAACCGGACTACGCCATCGCCAATTTCCAAATGGGTGTGGCTTATTACCAGCAGAAGCAATGGCGCAAGGCGGAAAAGGAGTGGAAGCACGCGCTGGCGCTGAAACCGAATTTAAAACAGGCCCGCCGGGGATTGAAAGCCGTGCGGCGCAAGATGAAAACGCGGTAGGAAGGTCTATGGTTTGAGGATTTAGGTTCGAGGTTGGAGGTGTTTTGAAATCGGAATTGGGAATGCGGAATGCGGAAAGGGAGAGGATGCGGCTTGCAGTGGAAAAACGGAAGTGGTATTCGGCGTTCGACTTTCGGCGCACGGCGTTCGGGATAATAGCCTTAATGCAGACGACCGGCCAGCTTATCGGTTCACGAGCCTACGAACTCAAGAACTCACCGGCTAATCAACTAATCAACTCTGCTAGCCGTCATATTCCTTCTTCAATTGTCGCAGGGTTTCTTCGAGCACCGGCAGTCGCTGGCGGTCTTGCGGATTGGTGGAATTTCTCTTGATTCGGACCAACGTTTCGAGACCCAATACCTGGATGGTTTGGTTTCTGAACTCAAGATCTACCGCGTGTTCGAGGAGGTCTCCATATGCCCTGCCTTCCTCAATACCGGCCAGGACATCGATAGGGCCGAGCCGGGTAGTAAACAGCGCATGGCCTTTTCCGGAAATATCGCCTTTTCGTGGCTTCATCACTTTGTCGTCGGGACGGCGGTGAAATGCGCCAATCGATTCAAGATAATCTATTAGCCTGGCGATGTTTTCGGGAGTTTGGTTGTGAACAATGTCCACGTCCATTGTTGTGACCGGTGCCCCCTGAACAACGGCGGCGAGGCCTCCGACTAAAATGAAATCGACACCTGCCTCAACCAGTCCCTCTAGTATTGCGCCGAGATCGACGCTGATCTGCTCTTCGCTGTTTGTAGGCATTCCTCAACTCCAGGATTGCCCGCACGGCGTTGTCGTTGGCCCGCAAGCGCTCCTCGGGTGACATTCTGAGGAACATGGCGACCAGTCCCTCGTCAACGTCGCCGGGGCGTTCAGCTTTCGTTTTCTTAGGCATTTTTACCCGCATATCCAATGGTCAGGAAAATATCCTTCGTATCCTCACCTAATACAACAACCAGTTGAAATCAAGGAAGTTTATAGGTTTCGAAAAAATTGGCTGACCACAATTGAGACCATCAGGTTCCCGCGTTGCCGCGCACTGAAAACCCCCGTTGACGCGGGATGACACATCTATCTTAATGAAATCAAGGTATGCCTCGAATGCCATGACACGCAGTTGATCAACTTGTGAGTTCATGAGTTCGTAAGCTCGTGAGCCGGTAAGGATGCTGGTCGTCTGCATTAAACATCTAGCTTTCAGCTCTTTCCCCGTTCCGCCCTTCTGATCTTCTCCTCTTCCCTCGTGCGCCGAAAGCCGATAGCCGAATGCCATTACCCTCATCCTACAATCGGCCTCTATCCTAAATCCTCAAACCGCTAACCTTAATCCTCCAACGGCACACCCTGCACCCTTAAAAATTATTTGATTATCCCTAAAGATTTTTAATAGTCCGCAACCCAGCAAGCCGCCTTTAATCATCCATCAGCGCAATCGATACGCAACTTCACTTATTCGCCTGCCGCCTGCTGCCAATATCTGTAAGCGATAAATTATATTCCATCGAAATTCACAATTATTTTAACCAGCTGTAATTATTTAATAAACTCTCTTGAAGGTTTACCCCGAAGGCTCTTTGAAACGTGATGGATACGTTTTCCCTGAATCGAACTCCACCCTGGATTGAATAAATTGTCTCGGCAGGCGGTTGCCGGCATATGACTGATGTCAAACGGCATGGATTTTGCTCTTAAATCGACTGCAGGTTTCATGGACAGACGTCTCGCCGGTCGCAGTTTCTTTCCATCGACCGCTGGTAATATCCATATGCGTAATAACTGAATTAATCTAAGGGCATTTCCATGAAAAACACCTTCCGGGCTCTTTGGCAGCAGAATCGATTGAAAATTTTGAATCGAACTGGAACCACAAATCGCGTTTCGCAGACCGCGGTGTCGCGCCGCCGGCTGGGCAGGGCAGCCGCGGTGTTGATGCTGACGGTTGGCTTGTCCCTGATTTGCGCCGCTCATTCGGCAGCGGCCCCTCCCGGCTGCCCCAACTGCGATTACCGGCGTCCGATCACCATCGACTTCGCCAACCTGGGTGGCAGCTGCGGCGCGGATCTGACCGGTTTTCCGGTCCTGGTTTCCATCGAAGGGACTGCGTATTTGAAAAACGATCTACTGGACGGCAAGGTGGAGGATCTCATGGGCCGTGATATCGCCTTCACCGATGACGTCGGCACCCCCCTCAACCACGAAGTCGAGCTCTATAATCCCAACACCGGCACGCTGGCGGCCTGGGTCAACGTGCCGACCCTGTCCGCCGGAACCAATACAGTGATTTATATGTACTACGGCGACAGCGGCGTGAGCGCGCCGACGGAACGTCCCAGCGACGTCTGGGACGGCAATTACTTAGGGGTCTGGCATCTAAACCAGGCACCCACCGGTGCTGACGGCGACATTGAAGACAGCACCGCCAATGCCAATCACGGCCAATCCGTAAACATGGCAGCCGGAGACCGCACGGAAGACGGCCGCATCGGCGATGCCCTGGAATTTGACGGGATTACGGACTATGTCCTGCTCGGTGATCTTGAAATTCACAACAACGACCGCTATACCGTCTCCGTTTGGCTCAGGGGGCCGGCCGGACAGAGTGACAAGAGATTCTTTGCCGAGGCCAGCACGAGCAACAACCGTCCGCTGTTTAACCTAGGAACCGACAATTCCGGAACCACGGGAAAAGCAGACCTTTACGTCAGGGACAACAACGGTCAAACTCGAGTCAATCACGCCAAAACAAACGATGCCGTGTTCGACGACACCTGGCACCGGGTGGATTTCGTGGACGACGGGGGGAGCTACACCTGTTATGTCGACGGCGTTGCGAGCCTAAGCGGCACCTACAATCCCAAGCAGCAAAAGGACTTTCACACCACTTCGCTGGGTGCCATCGCCAGGGCTGCGGTAAGCCATTATATCGAGGCCACCATTGACGAGGTGCGCGTCTCCGATACCCTGCGCGATGCCTGCTGGATCGAGACCGAATACATCAACCAGAGCAATCCGTCCGGCTTTTACACCGTCGGCAACGAGGAAGCGACCAATCCAGTGGTGAACACCTATACCATTACGGCCTCCGTGGATGCCTGCTGCGTCGACTACGGCAGCATTGCGCCCTCCGGTGCGGTGGAGGTGGACGAGGGCGATCCCCGGATCTTTTATCTACTGGCCGAGTCAGGCTACGAGGTGGATCAAGTGATCATCGACGGCGACGCGCAGGACTGGGACAGTGACCAGTACACCTTCACCGACGTCGACAACAATCACACCATCGCGGTCAAGTTCAAAGAAGCCACGGACGATCCGCCAGGAGACGACGAGGATTTGCCGCCGGGCTGTCTGGAAAATGAGACCGCCGACTACAGCTCGGGCTTTGCGCCGGATGATCTGGATCTCGTCAACTGCGAGGTCGATGCCAACGGCTACGTCACGCTCAACACCGGCAATGTCGCCGTCGACACCGACAACATCGTGCTGCCCTTCCGCCAGCAGGTGGCGGTCACCTTTATGTACGAAAAGGGCAATCACACCCAATCGGATTTTGGCTATATGCTGGGACATGAGGACCCTGACGCCAACCCTGCTCCCCAACGAATCGTTTATCAAAACATCAACGACAACAACAACAACGGCGTGCTGGATGTCAGCGGCAACAGCACGAATGACCGCTTCGGCGACACCAACGGCGACGGGGTGGTCAATGTATTGGACAACCGCGTGGTCCTCGGCATCTTTGATGCCGGCACCGAGCTGGTCTTCTTTCTCAAGCCCGACGACGAGGAATACAGAGACGAGGAGGAAAATCCGGTTACCGGTGAGGATGTCACAGACTTCGCCGACGAAAACGACAAGGTCTATCATTACACCAAAACCGCCTGGAACCAGAGCCGATTTACCAGCCGCGAAACAATATCCCGTCCCGAGTGGTCCTGTGAGCGGGCCTGGGGCGACCCCTTTGAAAAAACCTACAAGCTGGGCGAGGCTCAAGTCGCTTCCGGGGCCTGCATGCAGAATGACGGCTGGATGGACGCGGACGCCCTGGCCCGGATTGCCGCTCCGTTCAATTTATACTTCGATGCCGGTGATACCGCCTCGCTTTCCTTTGACTGGGACGATCGCTGGCCGGCGGTCATGGCGGGCGCCCCCGCCAACAATCTCAATGCCTGGGTCCTGGGCTTCGAAGACATCGTGGGCGGCGGTGATGCCGACCACAACGACCTGATCTTTATCATCGAGCGCGAGACCGGCGGCACGGCGGAGCTGAAGCCGGCCAAGGCCGAAACGCCGGATGATCCCGACGCCCACATCCGCGGGGTGACCCTCGGCGTGTGGGACTACATGCCGAGCGGCGCCTGCGCCGGGCTGACCGAAATCACCTACTTCCTGTCCATTGACGCCGGGGACAACTGGGTTGAAGTCAACGGCTGGGACGAAGTGTACACGTTTACGCTGATCGACGGCCACAAGATCATCGGCGACCCGGTCGCCAACTGGTCGGCGGGCACCCCGGCCTACACCCACCGTACCCGGCGCGTTGATTTTGCGGGGTTGGGTTATAGCGGCCGCGAATTGATCTGGCGCGCGGCGCTTAAAAGCAGGAAAGAGGGCTGTGAGCCCGCAATCATGGACATGACGCTGGATATGACCGTGGCCGTCCCCGGGCACATCGCCCGCGCCACCCCTGCGCTGCTGGCCAACGTGATGTACAGCACCAGCATGGAAACCCCGGCATCGGACTGGACATCGACCGAGCTGCGCGGGCATCTGAAAGCCACCCGCATCTATGACCCCACCGATCCCGATGAAACCGCTACCCAGGATCTATGGGATGCCGGCGCAGTGCTCAAAAACCAGATGGAGCCCAGCGGACGCACGATCTACATCCCGGATGTGACCGTGCTCACCGTGGACGGCGGCAGCGCCGAGCTGCTGGCCACCGGCGACGGGACGACCACCTCCTTCCAGGGCGTGCTGGCCCAATATCCGGTGCTGGCCACCACGGTGAGCATCGGCGACACTTACGAGACCTTCAGCGACCAGCACACCGACGAGCTCGAGGGCAGCCTGGGCGGCAGCGGCTGGATCAACCGCTTTACCGGCGAGTACCGTATGACCTTCACCAACCCGCCTCATCCGGGTCAACCGATTACAGCCACCTACAGCTACTTTATCTACAACCCGGGCGGCACCCTGCGCGAGTTCAAGGAGAACAACGTTCTGGCCGCCGAGCTGGGTATGGACGATTCGACGGTTATACCCAGCGGTTATATATATGATTTGGACGACGACGATGATTTCGACGCCGCCGACGCCAACTGGCTGGTCAACTGGACCCGCGGCTACCGGGACGGCAACGCCAAACTGGCCGAAAAACAATGGACCCTGGGGGCCCTGGACCATTCGGTGCCGGCGGTCGCCACTCCGCCGGCGCCCGGCACATGGTATTATGGCAGCGCTTTTCCCGAAGACACCCCCGACAGCGCCAACGACCGCGCCGGTTACCGTGCTTTCAAGGAAGCCCAGACCGGCCGCCGTACCGTGGTCTATGTCGGCGCGCGCGACGGCATGTTGCATGCGTTTGACGCCGGGGACTTTCGCTGGGGCGACAATCCCTGCACCGAGGAGGTTGAAAAGCGCGGCTATTTCCGGTGGACGGATCCCGGCGACCCGAATCCGGCTGCCTGCGCGGCGGCCTGCCCGGCCGGCTGCCAGCCCTACTACGGTATCGGTGAGGAGCTGTGGGCCTTTATTCCGGCCAACCTGCTGCCGCGGCTTAAAAATAACCTTCTGCAGGGCGACGACAAGGCCTACGTGGACGCCTCGCCGGCCCTTGCCGACGTATACACCGACGGCGCCTGGCGCACCGTGCTGCTGTCGGCCGAAGGCAATGGCGGCGACACCATCTATTGCCTGGATGTCACCGATCCCGACGCGCCCAAATTCATGTGGGAGTTCGCCGATCCCGATCTATTCCGTTCGCGCTCCTCGCCCGCGGTGACCCAGATCGGCCGTATTTACTATGAAGGCAGTGCCAAGTGGGTCGCCTTTTTCGTGTCCGGCAAAACCTACGACGACACCCTGTATCCCTCGATTTACGTCATCGACATCGCCGACGGCAGTCCGGTGGCCAAAATCAGCCTGGATGCTGCCTCGGACGGCGCCGGCGGCGTGCTGAGCGGCCAGCCTGCCATAGTGGATTCGGACGGCAACGGCTATGTGGACCGGCTCTACATCGGATCCGACAAAGGCCTGCTTTACAAGGTCAACCTGCCCGACTCGCCGGAATCCCTGAAGTTCGCCATCGGCCACTGCGTCGTGAATACGGATTTCAGCGACCGCGATGGCGACACGGTGTCCGCCGACTGGCGATACCAGCCGATTTACGGCTCGCCCGCGGTGGTCTCCAGCATCAGCGTGGATTCGACCGGTACTTTGCACTACGACATCCGCATCTTCTTCGGCACCGGCGACAGTCCGTACTACGATGAGGACATCGATTTTGGCAACACGCGTTATCATTTTTACGCCTACCGCGACACCACTGCCAAGGGGCAGTGCAACCCATCCGGGGTGACCCTGGATTGGTTTAAGGAATTGGATGCAGGCCATCGCATCTACACGTCGGCCTTTGCTGCGGCGGGCAACATCTATTTCGGGACCTCCACCGGCGAGACCGAGGACCCCTGCGACCTTAACGCCAACGGCGGCAACGGCTTCGACGCCAATGCCGGGATACTGTATGTCTACGACATGGACAACCCTGACGATACCCCAATTCGGGAAATCCAGGTGGGCAACGTTTTGGCCTCACCGGTGGTCGCAGACAGGCACGTTTACGTGCAGTCGGTCAGCGGCACCATCGACTCCTTCGGCGACGGCAAATACAATAATGCCATCCGCCTGGGCGGCATTCCCGAAATCGATATCAGCTGGTGGCGCGAGATGTTTTAATCCACGGATTTCGCAGATTTCACAGATTAAAGTTATCGCCGACCGATGCCGATATGCTCAAATAGCCAGTTTATCCGGTTGGATGCAGCTGCCGGCGCCAAGAGCGATCGCGATGACGCTTAGAGCGTATTTATTGGTGCGAATACTAAGATCGAAATTTTTGCAGCCGCAAAAATCAAAAGTCGGAATATGAATCTCATAAAAAAGGAGATAGGATTTACCCTGTTTGAGATGATGATGGTGATCAGCGTTATTGCAGTTTTCACCGCCATGATGACGCCGTCTTTTATCAGCTGGATGCAAACCCGGAGACTGGAATCTGCCACAGGTGACATTAATGCGGTGATTCGAGTCGCGCGGCTGAACGCGGTAAAAAGAAATACCACTGCCGTGCTTCAATTCGACGTGGACGAGGATAGTTATTTCATCACCGTCGGCGGGGCTGTGTTTAAGCAGGGAAGAATGCCTGTGGGTGTGGATTTGAAGGATGTTTCTCCGGGGGAAACGATTGTATTCGACAGCCGGGGTTTTCCAACACCACCAGTGGATATCGTCTTGCAGCAGGGCACATCCGGAGCGATCCGGACGATTCAAGTCAATTTGACGGGTGGTACGAGGATTAACTAAGTGCTCCTATGCGTAATTTTGGTAACGCATTTGGGATAGTATTTTTTCACCACAGAGCACACAGCGCGGCAGAGCCGCAACCAAACGGTCTCTTGGGTTGGCATTAATTAAATTGATATATTTGTAGAAACGCCAAAAAAATAAAATAGAAATGGCGACACACCTAAGGTATTGTTGGAAGCGCCA
>Ga0209052_1000633_pt1 | contig 11391 bp, 8 predicted proteins | sample WorMetHEROISLAND_2_FD_187409 | JGI IMG/M metagenome (GOLD analysis project Ga0209052, IMG submission 187409) | Marine gutless worms symbiont microbial communities from Max Planck institute for Marine Microbiology, Germany - Olavius sp. 4 HERON... | ecosystem: Host-associated > Annelida >...
ACAGATGAGTCCGAGGCTCAGGATGGTGAAGAGCAGACGTCTAGAGCTGCTCCTAGAGGCTGTATACTGGCTCACTGCATGGGACTCGGCAAAACTCTCTCGGTCCGTCTCTATTTGTTTGAAAAAACCTTAGGCTTTTAGGTTTTTTAAAAAACCTAAAAATAACAGAAGTCCAGTTTTTTACTTTTTTTTATTTGCTGTGCAATTTGTAATACAAATCCAATTTAATTCTGTATTTAATCGTGATTTTTGAGTTCTGGTGTCACGTCAGTCAGTCAACAAAAAACGATGTGACATGAAGAACATTGGTGGATAGAATGTTCTTCCTGGGTCTCAAAGTTTGAGTCCCGTCTTATTTGTACACAAAAACCTAAAAACTTTATCCAAAAACCTACGCTTTTTCCCAGGATTTCAGCCATGTTTTATACACTCTGACAACCAACTCCTCTCTTCTGCAGCCATGTCAAGGTTTGTCGTATCCCTGGCTTGCACATGTCGAAAAATAATTAATGTGCGATTAATGCAGTTAAAAAATTAATCGTTGGACCACACTGCTTGTTGTGCAGCTGTCCTAACAGGCCGAATTACCTGTCTTGCCTGTCCGTCCATCTGTCCCATATGGTCTCCTAACTCAGAAACAAAAAGGTGTAGACAAACTATAATTTGTGTGAACGTCGCCTAGGGCAGGAGTGACTAGTGTGCCATTTTTTAGCTCCAAAATTAGGGTTAAAGTTACAGTTGTGCAGTGCATCGTATAGTACACGGATGACTGCATAGTATGTCGGCACTGGGCCAATTCACTCATGTTAATAACTGTAGTAGTGGTAAAGGCTGTAGTAATAATGCTAGTAACCAGACCTGGCGTAGAGCAACTTTGTTGATTGACAGTAACAAGTTAACCGCTACACCAAATCGCCAGTCCACCGCCATCACTTGTCAATGTAGACATGTATTGTGTGTATGGCTGAACATGAATAGCAAGTAGTTCCTTAACTCGTGTAATAACAGTGTCAATAGTAACTAATTACATGGATTAAACTAGCGATACTTAGCTGCAATAAAGTAGATTGTGATAGCTATGAATATAAAGAAGGTTAAGCAGTGTTGCGGTTGTTGATGGTCCACTAAAACGTCAATTTTAAGGTATTTAAGGGTCGTATAGATGAGAGAGAAGATAAAAATTGGTGTAAAAGTAATAAAATGGTAAATCCCACACCAGTGAAGATGCCGTGCTACACTGTTGTTAGATTATGAACACGAGGACATGAGTATACACTGCCGTTCATTAGGTACAACTTTAACCCGAAGAGCTTTATTGTCAGAGCCCTGTATTATCTGTTATATCTAGCTTATGTTACAGATTATATCACTGCTTTGTTGTGTTTGTGTTCTGTACTTGTTTTATTGTCTTACATTTTTCATGTTTTTTTATAAACTGTGTTTTATTGTAAGCGTGTGCGTGTGACGTTTTGTGTAATAAGCTGCTTACTTACTGAATTACTTACTGACTTATGTTGCATTGCTGTAGGTGATTGCTTTGGTGCACACATTACTCAAGTGTCCGGTCATCTCTCTCAAGCACTGTCTTGTACTTGCTCCTCTCAACGCTGTTCTCAACTGGGTCTACGAATGGCACAAGTGGCTCGACAAACGAAACCAGCTCAAGGTACGTCACTTTGTACATTTACTATCAAGCAGCGTACGTTTAGTACAGCAATGTAAGATAGATGTGTGTAGAATTTACAAAAAAAAATATTACGAATACATTCAGATATAAACATCGTTAAATTATGATAAACCGGCACCATCTTCACCGGTCACCCTCTGAGTTGGATCTTATATTTGAGTCAAGAGTTACCTGTATTGACCTGTGGGTGGACAGGTGTGTGAGTTACCTGTATTGGTCTGTGGCTGGACAGGTGTGTGAGTTACCTGTGTTGGTCTGTGGCTGGACAGGTGTGTGAGTTACCTGTATTGGTCTGTGGCTGGACAGGTGTGTGAGTTACCTGTATTGGTCTGTGGCTGGACAGCTGAGTGAGTTACCTGTATTGGTCTGTGGCTGGACAGGTGTGTGAGTTACCTGTATTGGTCTGTGGCTGGACAGGTGTACGAGTTGGCAAGCCGCAATCCGTCTGTGGATCGCAATGATGTGCTCAGTCAGTGGAGAAAGACTGGAGGCGTTCTAGTGATGGGTTACCAGCTGTTCCGGATACTCGTCAGCTACAGCGGCAAGAGCAAGAAAACCAAACAGCTCTACGAATCGGCGCTGATCAGTCCCGGTAAGTTGATTCTAGCACTGTGTTGGGTGGTAGGGAGTTAGTGAATTGTCAGGGGTGGGGAAATCTCGTCTGGGAATAGTGGTTATTGTTATTATCATGCTAAAGACCACATAACTGGTTAGTAGCGTATTAGTACCATAGTATTTTGCTTGGTGCTTTTTGTTGCACTGCATTGTAAACTTTATATTTCACCATGGCGGCAGCAAGACACACAGACACAATATAAAGCCAAATAAGCAAATGTTCATGCACACAATGTTTGTAGAAAAAGCAAAAATCAAAAGAAAGGAAAATGTAGTAGACAAAATAGAAAAATACATGCAAACTAATTACGAACTGAAAATGGTGTTTGTAGTTTAGGTTCCCCAAACACATCGTACAAAAAGTTTGTTGCAGAATTATTAGATAACCACATAGCCTGTGTGAAAAGACAACTCTACGAGCATCAGTTTTAGTGGCTAACAGTCGACAGCCCGTGAAAGGCTGAATGTCGGTGATACACAGCCAACATTGTTTACAACTTTACACCAAACAGTTTCCAGAACATAGTGTGCCAACTATTGGGTTACACAGAGTGCATTTGTGCACTGTTATTACTGTTACCTTTCATTATTTTGCAGTTGGTATGAACAACATTGGCAATGCAACGTGGGTATTGGGTAAGAACGTTGTGAAGTATTCGGTGTTGTGGAATTTCTCAGTTCCTGGAGAACGATTAAGGCTGCAGCTTGCCTGCCAGTTTTCCAGTGAAAATCATTTATCAGAGTTATCATATCATATCATCTCAATGATGTCCCTGTAAAGGTAAGCATGTAGTTATTATGAAGGTTGTTATGATAAATGCTGGGTGGCTCAGTGGTTAGGGCGTTGGCTCGTGATCGAAAGGTCACGAGTTCAGCTCCCAGCCAGTCTGCTATCAAGTAACAACTGCGGGCAAGTTGTTCACCCCCATATGCCTCTGTCACTAAGCAGTATAATTTTGGTACCAGCCAAAGGGCAGTGACGCTCTGCGGCTGGGAAGGTAACCGTAGGTCTGGCATCGCACTGGCCATGCGTCACAGACTCAGTGGTCTATCCACCTACGGGCTCAATGGCCGATGTCTGGGAGATGAGCACTGCACCTAAGCCCAACGGGGTACGGCCCTTTGCCTTTGTTACGACACATACATTATTTGTCATCTAGTGTATTAGTGAATTGAGTGTGGTGCTGTGTAGGTGCAGACATCATTGTCTGTGACGAGGGCCATGTGCTCAAGAATGACTCGTCAGCACTGTCAAAGTGTGTCAATAAAGTGTCGACTAGCAGACGTATTGTACTCACTGGCACACCGCTGCAGAACAACCTCATCGAGTGTAAGTCAACTCAGCCTCCTACGCTCAGTGGGATAGGAGGTAGAATAGAATAGCCTCTTTGAGTGTGAGTCCACTCAGCCTCCTACGCTCGGTGGGATAACAGGTGGAATAGAATAGCCTCTTTGAGTGTGAGTCCACTCAGCCTCCTACCCTTAGCGGGGTGGGGAATGAGTGGGAATGGATGGGAAATCTCCTATCTGCAAACCGTGGTTAACTACATGTTCCACATATCAGAATTTCAACTTATGGAACACATGCTTTTGGACATGTCGGTCCATCTACTTGGAGCACTGTAAATTACTTGCTTACTTACTTACAGGTTGTGAAAATGTGTATTGTATTGTGCTACTTACTTACACACTGCTGCAGAATAATATCACTTACTGTCAGTCAACTCAGCCTCCTACCCTCAGTGGGGTGGGCAGTAGAATAGAATAATTACATGGAGTGTAAGTCACTCTTTGCTCTGTCAACTGTTCCCTGCCAGAGACATGAAGTTGTCCGTGTACTGCATTCCTGTGTTGTCCCTAGGTGACCACTTTTCCGAAAACTTAGAAATGTTGTGGAATTTGACAGTTGTTTGGGTAAAGTCGGGAAGTTGTCAGGAAAAAACCTGCGAGGAAACGCTGTCTGTTGCTCACTTAGGTAATAGGTTGTGCTCCATCAGTCGCTAAAAGCAGAGCAGGTTCAAGTTGTAGTAACTCGAGGCAAATTGTTCACCTGTGCAGGTCACAAAAGTAGTCGTGTTAGCTATAGTTTTCATAGTCTTTGCCGGCCAGTTACAGTACTGACACTCCACGTCACATCGTTTTTGTTGAGTGAATGATGTGACGTCAGAACTCAAAAATTACGGTTAAAATATGAAATTAAACTTCATTTGTATCATAAACTGCACAACAAATTAAAAACACCGAAAATTTGGACTTTTGAGGTTTTTAAAGGTTTTTTTAAAAAACCCCACGTTTTTTTTCAGAACCAGTTTTCCATCGCTGTGTGGGGCACGTGTCATGTGTACAGATCATTGCATGGTGAGTTTTGTGAAGCCGAGCCTTCTCGGAACGCGCAAAGAGTTCTGTAATCGGTTTGTGAATCCCATCACCAACGGCCAGCATCTCGATTCAACGCTGGCCGACGTGCGGCTGATGAAACGACGAGCTCATGTACTGCATGAAATGCTTGCCGGCTGTGTCCAGGTACCAGCTTCATTGCTTCCCTATTTTATGCTGCAGTCAATCAGTCAAAATACATTTATCCAGCTCTGTATGTTACGAACGAGGCACACCTGAGTTGAATAGATGGCAATGATGGTTTGGTTCAGTCGGTATCGTCCTGGTCTTAATCACTGTAAAGTTACTGTACACCGGGCCAGTCAGCATTTGGATGGACGACCACAGATGGTTCAAAGTGAACCGACTGTCACTGCAAACTGGCTGTGAGATGGTCAACTCAGCTTGAGAATAACACCTCCTGTTGTTCCACGGCAGGCGCAGAGAGCAATCCACCAACTGAGGCTCAATAGACTAACATCCACAGCTGAGTACCAAGCTTTTGTTGGACAGATTACGTCTCCGCTCAGTCTTCATTGTGACATCAGGGAGGAGACAGCTGAACATTAACTTCACTTCAGTCCAAAATGGGCAGCAGAACGCCAATGGTACTTTGATGACTCCATTGACATCACAGATGTGTTGCAGGACAGCGATAACCTCGTGGAATTCCTCATTTCTTCGGGGCATCAGCCCCCCCCCACCCCACATAGGCACCATCTCACAGGCTCATCATGACAACAACAACAACAGGGTAAACCATCTCAGCCACCCAGGTCAACTCAGCCTGGCCATCCATCCATGGGTAGGCACAGTGAGTACCAGCGAAAACAGGCATAAACGTGTGACGTACAAGTCTTGTATCATTGGTTCTTTGATATTAGTTGGTGTCTGGCTGAGTCTTAAGCAGATGGAAATCAGCAACCCGCCCATGGTCCATGTGGCTTGGGGTGTACTTTGTGACTCTATGTTTTACGAGTGGAAGAGGGAGATGTTGTATGTGTGTGTGTACGTTGTGTATTGCAGAGACGAGATTATTCGGCTCTGGTGAAGTTTCTGCCTCCGAAGCATGAGTACGTCATCTCGGTCCGCCTGTCCTCGCTGCAGATAAGTCTCTACCAGCAGTACTTGGACAAGTTCACGTCGGTCTCGTCACTAACTAGTGACGGTCCGTCGGCCAAGTTTCAGTGCGCTGGTCTGTTCTCGGACTACCACAGCTTGATGCACATCTGGACGCATCCCTACGTGCTGCGGCTTGATGAGATACGACAGGAGAAAAAGGTTGGAAACTTTGTGAATTTTCTTACAGTTTTGAATGTGTTTGTTATGTTGATCTATAGGAGGGCTGCTGAAGTTAACGATTAATCACAAGATTAATGGTTTAAAATTTTGGTGACTAAAACAACAACAATAATAATGAAAATAATGAAACGTCTAGAGCGCCATAGTACCATAGTTGTGAGCTGAATAGTGCATAATTTTGATGAACGAGATCGATACATTTTGGTCTATTTGTATCTAATTTTTAATTAATTAATTAATCGTTAACTTTGGTTTGGACTACACAAGTAATTAGGTCACAGTCTTATTCTCCCCAGCATCAGCAACTTAGTCCTCAGGGAACATTCCCAACTTTGGGTGGAATACGTCACCTGTGACATAATTCTGTTAATCACTTGTCACCAGCTTACCGTTTGATGTCACCGGGAAGCGGAGTTGCAAAGATAAATAAATGCATCACACAGTGTTTGCAATCAATCAATCCGGGATTTTTAAAGTGGCCTAAGTGATGCAAACTATTGCTGTGTGGACTAGAGAGAGGTTAAATGGAGTCCAGTCCAGGGAATAGTCAGAAGAAGGATTTGGTGAACGGATGAGTTTCGAGTCACTGATGGAAGGTGGATAACGACTCTGGAGATGTCATGTCGTTCGGGAAAGCCCGGTTGGCGACGGTTGTCAACTTGACTGGCGGCACTGTCAGACAGTTGATGCCAGCAGAACGGAGAGGTCGGCGGCCTGGCAAGTCGGCGACATAGTTGAGCGGACCAATACATTGCGGCAGTTGAGAACTCTTGTACATTTTATTACATCTGTCTGTTCACTTGTAGCCGCTGACGATGGATGACGATGATGAGCTGGAGTCGGTTTTGTTTACTTCATCATCAGAGGACGACGCTGATGACAATGCTGATGATGCTGACGATGACGATGATGATGATGATGATGATGATGTTATATGCACTGACGATAGTCCTGCCAGAAGCAAGACCACCAGATCCAGCGCTGAAGAGTATGACTTTTTTCGAGTTTCCTCGAGTGCTTTTAAAGCGTTTCTAGTGTTTGTGTTTTTTTTTCATTTAGCTTCTTTCATTGTAAGTGCTCTCTTTTTGAGCCTTGTTCATATCACTTAGGCAAGGCATGCTTGCATCTTTGTTTGCAGTTTATTCACCAAGTAAATTGATGATTGATTGACTGTTAAATCTGCAGACAGGTAAACCATATCGGGATATAACCAACCACTCAGGTCAACTCAGCCTTCCATCCCTCCGGGGTAGGTAAATCTAGTACCAGCTTATCTGGCTTGAGTTGTGGCGGGTCGCGTTCACCTATGGCAGGTGGCAGGTAACGTTGTGTGATCCCATATGAGATGTGTTTGCATCTTCACATGAAAAGCTACACACAGCTTTCACCTTTCACCCCTTCGGTCATCTAGGAGAACAGCGGGCACGTGGCATGAGTGGTGCGTAAGACCAGAGTAGTAGGACGGAAGTGTACCACTGATAGAATGATTCTGAAGTATTTGTTTTGAGGATTTGGACTGTTCGATTGCTCAAGCTTTTTGTACTGAAACTTTGTGCAGAGTTGAGAAGCAGGTGAATGGACTTGGGAACCACAGCGGCAGTGATACAGACAAGACCTTGTCCGATGATGTCAATGATGATGATGCTGGCAAGGCGGCACCTGGGCGTGGTGAAAGGACTGCGGCTAACGACAAGAACAGGAACAACGACGAAGATGCCGATGATGATGATGATGACGACAGTGATGACAGCGACGATGTAGTACCAGCCGTAACGAAGCCGAGGCCGGCCAAAGTGATTGCGGGTGAAGTCATCAAACAGTGGCAGACCAAGACACGCTCTAAAGGTCGTATGCATACGTTATCAGAGTCGTTTATAATGTCATGGTAGTTTACGTCCATTGTCGGTGACCGAGCTTTTCCAGTCGCCGCTGCTCTTGTTTGGGATGGTCTTCCCAAACATGACACCTCCGCACCTTCCATGGCTCTCTTACCATCCCGTCTGTAAACACATCTCTATCACATCTCGTATCTGCCCTTTTGTGATAGTACAGTACCCATGCAGTGACGCTAGTTGCTTTGGACACTCTAGTCTTCTCGGTTACTTACTTACTTATTTACTTTGTCTTAACGGTGTTTTTTGCATCAGCCAGAGGAAGGTAGTTGTTTTTTTTCTACGTCTGTCGGTCAGCAAGATTGCTTGCAACGTTATTGACGGCTTCTGATGTCTCAAGTAACAAGTGGTTGGTTGGATTTTGGTGATGATCTTGATCCAGAGTTCCCGGTTTTCCAGGAATCGTTTGCTCGGTCAACAAATGTAGGTCAGGTCAGTGTGTCGTGTCGCTAGGTGCCGGTGTGTGAGCAAGTAGGTCAGGTCAGTGTGTCGTGTCGCTAGGTGCCGGTGTGTGAGGAAGTAGGTCAGGTCAGTGTGTCGTGTCGCTAGGTGTCGGTGTGTGAGCAAGTAGGTCAGGTCAGTGTGTCGTGTCGCTGTCGCTAGGTGCCGGAGTGGAGTCGTCAGACGGTGACGCGACGACGTCTCGGCACCATGTGGATCAGTGGTGGAACAAACTGCTCAGTGAGGAGGACAAGACCGTGCTTGAACACAGTGGCAAACTCGTCCTACTCTTTGATATCCTGACGCTCGCTCAGCAGCTCAGAGATAAAGTGTCAGTATACACGCCCTGCTTCCTAATACAGTTGGTCGATGTTTGATCCAAGTACTAGAAACTGTGTCGTCTGCTTTTTCTACTGACCTTGTACTTTATGTTTCAGCTGTGGACTGAAACTTTCCCAGTTATGTACGACAGCTCTTCGCTTAATGTTTTCTGTCAATATCTGATGCTTGCTTTCACTTCTAAATGCAATGATCTGCTTGGCTTGCAGCGTATGCATGATATTGAATGATTGATTATTTTTTGATTGTTAAAATGCTCTGGATTGGCGACCTGTGAACATGTGGCAGTCCGTTAATATGATTATTATGCGGCCATCCTAATGGGCTGAATTACGGGTCTTGCACATCCATCCGTCTCTCTGTCTGTCTGTCCCTTATGGGCTTCTAAGTCGAAAACAGTAAAGGTTAGAAAACCCAGAATGAGTGTGAACGTTTCCCAGTACAGGAATAACGGGTGTGCCAATTTTTAGTTCAAAAGGTCAGAGGTCAAGGTCACCAGACGTTAAAAGCCACCGGAAAATGTCTTGCATAATCACAGCCGTACTCAACTACGTGACACGTCACGGGGAAGTCGTGGACGTGGATCATGAAACGAGGATGTCACAGGGAAGTTTTGGGGTTTCAGACAATCTCGACATGTCGAGATGGTTTGGAGAAATCCGTTGACAAGTCTGCGACAAGCCTGTTTACGTCATTCTAACGGAATCCAGGAACGAGCGCGGCACGACACGACAAACGGACTTTAGCACATCGCCGACTTGTCATGGGGAGAAATGGCGAAGTCGCCAATTTCCCAATGTCTTGTCACGGGGATTTCACAGGCTTTTCATGGACGTCACAGGGAAGTCAGCATAATAGAATTTGGGCTGCTGGATTTCCATTAGCGGCTGTGTATTGTAATTATGTTTGATGCTTACGATGGAGAATTGCAATTACAGTGCGGCGGATGGCCAGTGCCACATATCACCAACGTCTTCGCTTGTTTCAGCTGCTGATATGCAGTTGTCTGTCTGTCTGTCTGTCTGTCTGTCTCTCTGGTGCTAGTGTGTTGTGTTGAAATGATGTTGTAGTGTGTATTTGTCGTGTTGTAGACTTGTATTCAGTCAGAGTCTGCTGTCTCTGGACCTCATCGAAGATTTCCTGGCACTGAAGACGGAGCAAGCCACACAACACAACTCCGGTGTCCAGAACGCCACTGATTCGGTAATGTGTCCGTTATAGACTCGTATGAAGCGGTAGATAAATATCACAAATAAACAAACTCCAGCATGCACGAGGCATTCTCAGACAACTGCAAAGTATCAATTGAGGCGTAAAAAATTCCGGTTGCCGTTTGTCACCAAAAACCTCCGTCCCTAAAATTTTTATTGAATCCTCACAAATATTGGTGCGGCCCTCATGGGGAAGTTGGCGTAATGGAATTGGGCTTAATCGGCCATTTGTTATGCCAAAATGCATCACATGTTACAGTAAAAAAACATAATGCAATGTACTATGAAAATCCAGTAAACAACTGATCTAGAATACTATTGAAAGAACAGCAGGATCACGTCACCAAATCAGAACTAGAATATATGGTATACATTCATATACTATTTGTGTACTTTTTCTCATCTGTAGTGTCGACAAAATGTGTTTCTGTGTGTTGTCTTTTAGTTTTGCAGTCGAAATTGGTGAATTACATATAGAATATTTGGCTCTGAGTCTATAGTAATAGTAACAAAAATAGTAATAGTAATAGTGAACAAGGATGATGTTTATGGTGCTGTCATCATGGCACTGTCACTGTGAGAGTTCACGTGGTTCATTTGACGAGTGCAGCGCAAGCGCTGGGCGGCCGCTGACCTTTGGACCAAGTCAGTTGCCTGAGCGTCAGATTTGCCTAAACTGGCAGCTGTAGTACTAGACTCACCGTCGCCATTTATTATTACTCAGTCCGAAAGCTGAACCCAGTTTACCATCCTACGGAGGGTAGAAGGCTGAGCAACCTAGCTGGCTGGCTTCGTACCAAGATGGTTTGCCTGCCCGTAGACAGTCAGCCGTCCAAGTACTAACCGGGCCCGGAGTAGAGTAACTTCGTTGATCCGACACAACGTGTTACCGCTATGGCACGCCACCGACCTATGTAATCTATGTATCGGTCTGTTGAAGTTGGGGACTTGTGTTCAGTCTGACAGGAAGACTGCTCGTTGTTTACATGTACAGGAGTCGAGGTTCAGTAGCGTATGGAAGAAGGATGAGGACTATGTGAGGATGGACGGGTCAACTGGAGCTCAGAGCCGCAAACGTTTCACAACCAACTTCAATGATGCTTCCAACGAGAGGTCAACATGCTTCTCAGTCTCTCTCTTTCACTTGCCTTCAGCTCGTATTCATTGATCAATTGCTTCGTTGTTTGATTGATTGATTTAGTTATTTCTTGCGTTTTTTTATTTTTCATTTCTTGATTTTTGATATGCATTCATGTAGACTTGCACGTACAAATACCCTATCGTTGTCTTGTATTTTACGCTGTTGTTTTTGCTGGATTTTGTGATAAATTATTTGTTTGTTCAATAATCCATTTTATACAGTGCAGGTGCAGTGACGCTTCTTGGGCTCTGTAGCGTTCTTGTTGGTACTTGCTGACAATGAAGTTCTTAAGTTACGTTTACCCCGCGTGTGAGTCCGGTGGTGTAGATAGGCCCACTCCATTTCCTGGCCGGTTGGCGTAAGAGGCGCCTAAACCAGGCCTTAGTT
>Ga0209052_1000634_pt1 | contig 11386 bp, 8 predicted proteins | sample WorMetHEROISLAND_2_FD_187409 | JGI IMG/M metagenome (GOLD analysis project Ga0209052, IMG submission 187409) | Marine gutless worms symbiont microbial communities from Max Planck institute for Marine Microbiology, Germany - Olavius sp. 4 HERON... | ecosystem: Host-associated > Annelida >...
GGTTGAAACCAAACTTTCGTTTTAGCTCTACCTCGAAGAATGCCGTTACTTTGTATACTTTTTTTATATGACGCTGTGGCTTAGCCAGTATGTAATAAATGGGAATAAACTGCTCAACCTGTATTGAATGAAGTGCTTTAATGCGAGTTTTTCTGCCGGCAGTGCGATAAATGCGCGGCTCTGTGTTATATCCCCGTTACAAAAAAAAACAGTTGCAAAAAACCCGGAAACCCGGTTTTTAAAGCCCAACCCGGTGGGTTTTATTAGTTTTTTTGGAGTTTTATTGGGTTATGGGTTTTTTGGGTTAAACCCAGGTTTTGTTAAAAGGCCCAACTTGACAGGTTTTGGGATTTCTATGGGTTTTCAGTTATCAGAATGAGCACTGCTACAGGTAGGTACTCTCCGCATCAAATGAATGTAAGATACTGCAGTTAGTTCTATTATTAGCTAAGAACAGTTTAAACCTTTTAAGTGTTCTAGTTACAATTTAATTAATCATAGTAAAATATTTTGTTAATATTGGAACGAGAAAGTAGAATTGGATTAAATTTTGGGTGGGTTTTTGGGGGTGAGTTTTAGCGGGTTTTTACGTGGGTTTACACCAAAACGCACCGGGTTTTTGGGGTATCTGCCCGAGTGTCTCATGCCTGGTAGTAAAGTAATGACCCACACTTTGCTCCTCCAATCGGCTAAAAGGATGTATGGGGTACCCCACTCCATTATCTATGCATAATGACGGATCATTGTATTCCCGTTAGTGCCCACTGCCCAGCTGCCCGGTTCTATACTATATAACTATACTCACTGACTCTATACTGCATTCATATGTTAGTGATTGTCACGTTTGAACAAATAAAATAGACATCAAGACCTAAACGATCATACCCTTTTGGACGTTTTCGCCTGGCGCCTATTTTTCGTAGTCGTAGGAAATGTTTATGGACTTTTTTTATTTTTCACACTTACCTATGATGTATTTGTTGTATGTGAAAAAAACTGTGTCCTGAAAACTACATCCTTTGTCAATACTTCAAGTGAAAGGGGTCGGTTTTTTCATTAAACGTTTACAAACGTTTTTTTTTTTATTTTCAAAATTGAAGACGCGTTTTTAGCGTTTTAAAAACATTTCTTCCTGGCTGCGCGACTGGTACGACATATGTTCTTTTTGTATTCCAATCTCGGCTGATCTTCGTCGTCGTCGTCGTCGTCTTTCGTACACATCTCGGTTTGTTCGTGTTGCGAAACTTCTGATGATTTTGTCGTATTTTTGGAGATGACCGCTGACTGATCCGGTTCAATTTGTCGCGTCTGTTCATCGATCGCTATCGCTTTCGTTATCTGCCGGTCGCTGCCGATATTGTCATGATATTATCAACACTGGCGTGATATTATCACAACATTATTAGTATACGCGATTTAATAATTGTTAATTAACAGTTATTGCAAACTGTGAGTACCGTAATAAAAATAGTCAGGTAGCTCGCTCGTTCGTTCGTTCGTGTTTATTTTGTATCTATAGCTGCTGTCTGTGTGCTTGGCTTGTATTATTTGTTGTTGCTGTTGCTAGTGAATCGTTTTGTTATTCGACCGTTCAGTTACACTTGTGCGTATTTTATGATTGATTGTGGCCATAATCGTTAATATTGTAATTAGTAATTTATACGTAATATAATTGATTCGACCGCTCTCATCGTTGCATAGCCTTGTACACGTTGCAGCGGATTGTGCGTAATTTGTAATATAGACGATATAATATTATAAATAATTATGTATATATGTCGTATGCTGAACGTTCTGCATTTTGAACAGTCGAGCGCATGCGCGAAGCTGCAGTTTTTAGTGCAGTGCAGGATTGTCGTTTATGGCGCACAATTAAACCCAGGGCCGGATTAACGATTGGTTTAGGGCCTTCACGAGAAGGGGACCTTCACATATTTCGTGAAAAAATTATGGTTATTTTTTGTCGTTGTTGAATCACGAATTCGTTCCGAATGTCTTTTGTGATTTGCGCTGAACCGACTAGAAATTTTGGAGAATGTCCTCGTTTCTGTAAACCTGTTGAGATGCTTTTTGGAAAACGATTAGCTGGATGATTGAAATTTCTTGTTGTCGCTTTTTAGTTTTTAGTATTCCAAGGTAGGGGGCCTCCACACTGCCGACAGCTGCCCATGGCCTCCCTGCGCATGTCTGAATCCGGTCGTGGTGGAGGAGGCATAATTTCCAGACATGCGGGCGAATATTTTGGCGTCCGCTGCGTATTTAAAGGTAGTTTCGTAGATTTTTGGCGTTTTGTGCATGTGTCTGTATGTGTGCTTGTGTGTCTATTCAACGTACTGCGAAGTACCGCTGTTGAAACATCGCTTCACCCTCTTTGCATCGTCGTCGCAAAACACGCTTCAATGTTCACAACTTCAAAGTTCTTAAAAATATTTCTAACGAGATCGTCACGCCTTGCTCAAGGCTAGGTACTGCCCGCGAGTAGCCGCAGTATCATGCTCAAAAACACAAAAAAACGTGTGACCTTGACCTTTGAGTATGACCTTGCAGTTCAGTAGGGTTCTAGAGGTTGTCGAGGTACATGTTTGTGCAAAATTTCATCAAATGCAGCGGTTCATGAGTTATCCTGTTAATAGAGAAAAAAACTCAGCCGAGAACAATACTGTCGTCGCTACTTCGGACGATAAAGTTTTGTTCATCGCAAAACAAGCTAAAATTGTATGCTGCTACGCAAGCCGATCACGATCAGTGCCAGCAAATAATTTGGTCGGTTCCGTGAAAAACTTTTCTGGCGTTTCGCTTGGAAATCAAGTGTTTTAACAACTCTGCTGTGAGTATATATTGTATACGTGTAACGTGCTCGACACCAAGCCCGGATGTAAACCCGATTAGGCCCTGTTCGGTAAAAATAAATTTTCTGTTCAGGAAATACATGAGCAAGTAACGTGGTGGTAAAGTGCAGATTTCGTAGTACGGCGTACAAAGAAAGAGAATGAACTTTTGAATGTCGCTACGCGCCATAAAGGCCGGAAAATATCTCGCTATTGTCCGACATTCTCTGGCCTGTGGGGGCCCATGTTCGACCGTACACGCCTAAATCCGCCTGTGTACGACATTGTTGTACACGTGAGCGTAGTAATATGTACAGTACTTGAATCACGTTATTACGGCAGGACACAAGTAGGCTACACTGCAGTCAGTCAGTCAGTTACACACCGTTATTATTATTATTATTATTATTATTATTATTATTGCCGTCGAGTGTCTTTCTGCATCCTGGTGCCACGCCGTGTTACACTTTATCGCAGGCGTTTTGCTGCAGCGTACTGTCATCACAGCTTGGCTAATGATTCAGTTATTCAGGTGGTTTGGTAGTTTAGCCGCGGTCAACTTAATTGCTGCTGCGCTGTTGCCGAATGGTCCGTGTGTGCGGTGTGTGTGTTTGCGTAGCCTCCTTTGTGCACGTTATTTTGAAATAAATCCTCTGTCTGCCAATGACGCTTCCTTTACTTACCAAACAACGACAGAACTAAAGCACATGCCGAGTTCAGACCAGTACAGTGCAGACATTCACATCGGTGTATTAAGGCCCTTCGTCGGTTCATAGAGAGATACAGTTTATTATCCATAGCCACAAGTACGTAATAACAAAACAATTACTTGATAACGTAGCAGGGTGGCCAGAAAGGTACTGGCTGGCCACCCATTGTTGCACACAAAATAATATTACTATTGCATAATCAAAGAAAATTTAAAAAAAGTTAAGTGATTTCATAGCAAACAGCAAAATGCATTGCATTCACAATAACACGATAACGCACATGACAATAAGCTATGAACGCTGTGGCCTTACCTATGATCATATCTCGATACAGAAAGTGCCGAGTGTATCAATCAGTCAATCAATCAAACCACTTACAAAAAATGACCAGTGGTTTACGAGATAAAAACTAAGCTAATACCTAGGATAAAACCTAAAGTATAATGTCCGAGTTTATAAAACAAATTAGTGATAGTGTAGTGAAAATAGGTGCACGAAAGAAAGTGAAAACATCAAAAAATCACAAAATAAAGTGATAAAGTCTAAATTAACGTAACTCCTCGTTCTCAAAAGTTAACTTACAAAGAAAGTAAAATAGCGAATACTGTATAACGAAAGTCAACGGCACAAAGTGAACCTATCTCTAGTACGAGTCTCACGCGTGAAATCATAATCAGTCAATCAATCAGACACATGTGGCTCCATGGCTATATAATACAGATGTACAATAAAATAAATAAAAAAACAACAAGGACCAAAGTAATTTGGCAAAAGGCGGAATCTCTGTCGCAAGTCCACGCCACTCCTCTCGTAACGTAACGAATAAATGTAAATATAGTAATTTGATGAAATTATATCTTATTAGTTACCGTAACAAACTGTATTATTGCTGATTGATCGTGCGAACATTGGAAAACTACACAAAGAGTGGACCTAAAGATTCACTACACTGATAGAGCTGCTATTAAAACATTTAGAAAATACGTATGAGTCAATGTGGCCAACGAAAGTACATGTCTCCAATTACGTCAGAACAATAGCTCATTTTATACACATAATATTCTAACTAGATCGTCAAGCCTTGCTCAAGGCTATGTACTGCCCGCGGGCCATGCTTGTGCAACATTTGGTGAATGCAGGTCAACTTTACGTTAGCGGAACACAACCGCCGCTAGCGCCACCAAGCGAATGCGTTCGTAGTTCTTGGCAGAGGTAGGTTGTTGCACGGCTCCTCATTGTCTGACGCGTTACGCGCACGCACAAAAACAACGTGACCTTGACCTTTGACCTATGACCTTGATATTCAGCAGTTTTCTAGAGGTTGGTGAGGTACGTGTGCGTACAAACTTTCATCAAGCTGAGCGCAGTGGTTGGCGAGTTATCGCGCAAACAGAGAAACAGAAAAAAGAAAGAAAAACAGCGACAATGCCGAAAACAATACTGCCGTCGCTACCGCAGGCAGTAATAATGCTAATATCAGTTTACTCGAACGAATTATTTTAACGCAGCAGTCAGTCACCAGACAAATGTGTACACAACGAGAATCTGCGTAATATCTAGTAGAAAAATAAAAAAGAACTGTTTGCGGCGCACTGCAGAGCCGCCGCTATCACATCCATAAATGTAATAAACGTTTTTTTACATTCTTTATTCAGGTCACGTTTTTTTTAACTTTTTAACGTTTTTTTTTTAATATTTTCTCACGTTTTTTAATTTAAAAAACGTCAAATGCAATTTATGAATAGGCAAAAGTCCAACTAAAAATACTATTAGAGGATGCATTAACAATGATTTTTATTGATTTTGGTTTGTTACGTATAGTGCATACTGCAATTATCTTACTTACATGCTGACATTAAGATATGTGTTAAAATTTGACAACCTACATATGACTCAGTGTGCGAATAGTTAAATTCATGGCAAATGTCGGCAACGTTTTTATCAAACGTTTACAAGCGTTTTTTTATTTTCCACGCTTTTTTACGTTTTTAACGTTTTTTTAATTTTTATTTGAACGTTTATTACATCTACGATCACATCAGACGCGATATCGTCGAGTGACGTCATTCGTCACGTGACCTCCTCTTCGTCTTCCGGTTCTGCAGCTAGTTCTCGGTCTCGCGGCGGTCATGGGCAGTTTTCCGAGGAAGTTGTCGTAGACGGCGCGCGAGACCGGATCCAGTTTAGCGATGACGTCGTCATCGTCGGTGGCGGACTCGTGGTCGACGGACTCAGATGTTGGGCAGCGCTGAGGAGGATCCCGGCGTGGTAGAAGTGACGGCGACGGCTGAGGCGCGTCCGGGAACCGAGGTCTTCTGACTTGGACAGAGTTCGTCGGTCTTCCGCAGTCGCCCGACGCAGCAACGAATGTGTACCCGACCTGCGGCGACCCGTGCGGCAGTCCGTAACAACTTCCGGTCACGTGCTGCTTCCGGAAGTAGTCGGTGGCGGAAACGGCAGTCGGTGAGATAAGGCGCAGGGGAGGAGGAGGACACTGAGGGCTGGCTGAGGTACCTCGTGGCATCGGCAGCAGCCAGGGAGGCGCGCCCAGCGGTTGCACACTCGAACAGTCGACGATCAACGGCGCTTGCTGACCGATCGCCATCGGCACCGGAAACGGAAATAGCCCAGCGGCGGCGGAATGTAGAACGCAGCCGACTCTGGTCGGTGTCGGCGCACCAGGAAATCGACCGACAGTGGCGGGAGGTGACGTTTCTGACGACGACACGAATGTCCTACTGTCCCGGCATGCTGTTTTAGTTGACACAACCGGAAGTAGTTTTGAAGTAACGCTGTCGTCGCAGCACGTGGTCGCGGTAACGGTGGCTGTATCGCAGCAGCGGCGCGCAGTCGACGACGATACAACCGGAAGTGCAAGTCTCGATGACGTAATAGCGACGTCATCGGGGGCTCTGCAAACACTGGGCGACGAAGACGGCGTGACAGCGTCGGTTGACGGACTCTCCGAGTGGGATAATGCGTTTGCCGTCGGAAGCGAATCTACCGGAAGTGGACTGCGGACTTCTGCTGTTTGTCGAGTGAGTGCGTTGCCGGTTACTTCCGGTCGTTCGTCGTCGGCGCTGACTTTGAAGGCAGCACTTGAACTGTCGACATCGCACTTCGCTGTCCCGTCATCATCATCATCATCATCATCAGCAGCAGCAGCAGCAGCTGCAGCAGCTGCAGCAGCATCGTCTGTCGTGGCGACGTCACCACGAAAGCTCTTGCTGCAGCGACGTCGCTCCACGTCGAACAAAGTCCGTTTCTTTCCACGAGTTTCGACGGCGTCATCGTCACCCGGCGACCTCGTCGTCCGATCGCCATGCCGGTACTCGGCGCACGACCACGAAACTGCAACGAAAACATTTCCATGCTACTACTTCCCTTTCGCCAGCTGGGCGTACGACCGCAGGACCGTATTTAACCCCGATTAGGCCCTGTTCGGGAAAAATGTGGAACCCTCACACAAATTTTCTGATATTAATGTACAATAGCTTACCACGAATTCAGCGTTACAACTCTACGCTGTTTTGCTGCTGATTTAGATACAGCTTTCTGAATTCACAGGCCAGAAAATCTCGCGCTATTGTCAGACATTCTCTAGCTTGTTGGAGCCTCCTTTGTGTCGGGCGAACATGCTGAACATGCCTATATCCACTTCTGTGCGATATAGTAAGTAAGTAAGTAAGTGTCTAAAAGGTAGATTTATACAGCACACAATCGACACATACCGTTTAAAAACCTGCAATGCGACATCTGTAGAAAATGACGAATTTCCACCAACGGTTTGCCAGAAGTGTGTCTTGAGTCAAAGATGAACTGGTTAGGTTGTCGGGTCACAGATCAAAGGTCAGAGGTCAAGGTCCCAGCCAGCGTAAGCATATACAGCTCGACGCTGTGTGTCTATCGACTTATAACCAACCCCTTCGCGTTTGCGAAGGACGAACGTTTACACAGAAGATTCACTATTATTGGAAGTTTATATTGTTGCCGCAAAAAACTGATGGGAAGTAGTACCTAAAAAACCCTAAAAACTTAGTTTTCTTAACCAATTATCCATCCCTGATTCAGATGTACGTCGTCTAAAGTTATTGTATCTACTTGTGTCTTTTTGCGGTTGATGCGACATTTTAATGTAATTAAACGTTTTTTTAAACTATTACTCACTATTATTGGAAGTTTATATTGTTGCCGCAGAAAACTGATGGAAGCAGTACCGCAAGAAAACTGCAATTCTGTAGACATCTGTACTATATGCAGGCTTCATTTGCCATTATAAGCTCGTGTGTTTCTGGAATGATGCACAAAGCATGCAGTCTGTGCCGGCCAGACAGAGTCGACTGGCGACTGACGAGCAAAATAACGCTGCAGGGAACAGGATCGAACGCAATCAGACAAACAAAGAAACACAAACAAAGAAACATCAAAGGGCCAGCTGAGCTGTCGTGATTAGCGACGATGATATAAGTAAGGAAGTAAATAATGCTTTTGTTTCACAACCGTCAAAACACCATGGACAATAAACAGAACATTACAACACAGCCTACAATCAGTTAATACGCATCATCAAATAAACTTCGCAGTACAAATGAACGTTTGTACAGGTTAAAATGGCACCGTGGCAAGGCAAACTGACAATGAGAGTGACGAAGTTTCATAGGGAGAATTTTTGTGGGTGGTAATAACTGGTAAATACAATGTTGCACGCACAGACTAGACGAACTCATCTGTCACGCCAAGCCGTGCACAATGTCAACATACTCTGGACAGCGCGGCTTCCGCTTCATGCTTGGAACAACATTCCTGTTCATCTACGTAACTTGAGAACACAAATCTGTTCAGACGGCACCTAGAAAATGAACTTGTTCGCTCGTACGGAGTAAACCAACGATCCTGTTGTCAGCGCTCCTGTAAATAACGGTCAGTGGCAGGGACAGAATATTGCCCCTAAATTTTAGCCTGTCGGAACATTTTCTTCCAAAAATACAAAATTTGGGGTGCAAATCTCCCATTTTGGGGGAATTGAGGGACAAAATTGAAATTCTGAGCACCCATAATCTCCTCTATCGGAAATTTGTAGCTGTCACAGAATTGCAACTTCCTGCCCCGCCCCCTCGTACTTTGTTTAACCGACGACGCCGCTGACGGCACAACGTATAGAAATGTATCGTTGTATTGTATCATTGTATCGTGTCATCACCTTGAGCGCTGTTGTGCGTCGTTGTCATGGAAACTGGCTCCGTGCACGGTTGCTCAGACGTAACAACATCAACGCCCGATGACTGACGCACCACGTCGACGTCCTGTTTGCATTCTCCGCTCGTCGGCGTTTCCGTTTCCGTTTCCGCGTCCGATGGTCGCGGTTCTGGCGTACAATACACGCGCAACACTGACGTCACTCAACGTATTCAAGTCACGGATGGAAAAACCTAGGTTTTTGAAAAAATACCGTAGTTTTTCTAGATTTGATTAAGTTTAACGTACAAAGAATACAACGCTCACATTTCAAAACCCATTTTAAGACCTATACTCATTATTTTCCATGTCACGTCGTTTTTGTTAAGCGAATGACGTGACGTCAAAAATTAAAAAAAAATCACGATTAAAAGATGAAATAAAAAATGGATTTGATTTGTATTGTAAATTGCATAACAAATAAAAACCTAACAACATAAAATTTCGACTTTAGTGGTTTTTACGTTTTAAAAACCTAAAAAACTTAGTTTTTTAAACCAATTATCCATCCCTGATTCAGATGTACGTCGTCTAAAGTTATTGTATCTACTTGTGTTTTTTGCGGTTGATGCGACATTTTAATGCAATTTTAAAAACGTTTTTGAAACTTGAACGCTTCAAACTGCACGCAGCTCCTAACAAATCAAAATGGCGGCGTTAGCGGCGTTACCAACACACAATATTTGGCTGAACAATGCAAAAAGTACTGCAGCATAAACCAGCATTTTTTCAGTCTTCGAATTATTATCCCAAAAAGAATGCAGAAAGGTGAGTGTGATCACTGCTATGCGTTGTCAGTACTGTGCCTGTCTGCCAAGTTCGTACTTTCTCTTACGCCGATCCACAGGCATGTAACGATCTTCCTGAAGAACTCAGGTCTGTCACTAACGCGGTAACTTTAAAAAAACATCTTATGACTCACTTTTTAACAAAATTCGGTTTTTAATCAGTTCTTCTTTTAATCAACCGTTTTGGCTATTTTGTGTTTTTTTATACTGCGCGATGGCCTGATTTTGTCAGTATATCGGCGAACTATCAGTATGTGATAATGATAATGATGATGCTGATGAGGAGGAGGAGGAGGTATACCTTGGCTTCTGTGCTGTTGCTGCTGCTGCTGGATCTTCTGCAGTCGACGCTGGTGCGCCTTGCCGTCGAAGTGTTGTCTGGCCTGATGCTGGGAGTTGAGGGTGATGTCACACGACGTACAGCGCACCGTACGACGAGTCAGTTTCCACGGCGGTACAACGACCTGATGGCGCACCGTCGCAGCAGCAGCAGCAGCCGGCCGAACCTGCTGCAGAGACAATAGTCAGCCGCAGTGTTGCGAAGTAACATAGATGTAATTAACGTTCAGACAGAAACAAAAAACACGTTAAAAACGTAAAAAAACGTGGGGGAAAAATTAAAAAAAAGTTTGTAAGCGTTTGATGAAAACGTTGCCGACATTTGGCATAAATCCAACTATTATCTTCGCACACTGAGTCATATGTAGGTTGGCAAATTTTAACACGTATCTTAACGTCAACCAATAAAACGAAAAGGCCTTTCGAAAAGGACAGTTTAATGTCACTGTCATGCACAGTTCCTAATCTAGATTTATCTAAATGAGTGCTCTTCAGCAAGTAAGTAAGATATTTTGCAGTATGGGCTACTTAACAAACCAAAATCAATGAAATCATTGCTAAGGGTATTTTTCTAAGAGTATTTTTTGTTGGATTTTTGAATATTCATACTTTGCATTTGACAACGTTTTTCAAAATAGAAAGCGTGAAAAGATATTCAAAAATTGAAAAAAAACGTTAAAAAACGTAAAAACGTGACCTGAATAAGACACGTAATAAACGTTTATTACATCTATGCGAAATAATGCAAAAAAACGTAAAGTCCTTCCCTAGCCACAAGGCCCATAGGGCGGCGCTGATCTCCGTTTCCTTAGCCTTCAGCTAGACACTAGTTTACACTGCTAGACCACGGATACAGCATCAGCCTTTAAAAAAAAACAAATTTTAGATCTTCACGTAAATTTTTTTAGAAGACACTGTATACATTTCGAAAACTTTGATAAGCTATAAAAACTGCCAATCTTATCCATTCTCCGTCAACGTTGAGCAGATGGATTTCGTTCACGGGCTTTTCTGTTTCTGAATTCTTCGATGAGCTAATAGATAGGCCTATCCATAATGCGTCAACGGTCTACGCAAGTTCAGTATCGGTTCTGATTTATTTAAATAAGCCGAGCGCGAAGTAGGGCAGACGCGATTCTTTATATAGGCTACGGTCAGGCGTCAACTTCGTTAGACCTCTGATTAATAATAATTGCCGAGTAAATTAGAAAATTACTGAACAGTATCAGACTGTTTACAGGCCTAAAACTGCATGGAGGCACGATAACGTTCCTGTCCCTAAGCTTAGCATACGATACGATACGATAGATGATTTGCACTGGAAAACTGACAGTTTAATCTAGCACATCAACTAAAAAAACTAACAATGTTTTAAATGGAACTAAGAAAGTAAAACAAAATTTAAAAAAAATCAAGAAACAGACGGTTATGGGAGAGATAAGAGACCTGAGACAGAAAAATTAAAACGGAAGAACGTGACGATAAC
>Ga0209052_1000635_pt1 | contig 11384 bp, 8 predicted proteins | sample WorMetHEROISLAND_2_FD_187409 | JGI IMG/M metagenome (GOLD analysis project Ga0209052, IMG submission 187409) | Marine gutless worms symbiont microbial communities from Max Planck institute for Marine Microbiology, Germany - Olavius sp. 4 HERON... | ecosystem: Host-associated > Annelida >...
GACTTGCTGCGTATCATAACAACCACTGCTGAGGAGCTTTCCAGGGGTACCAACATCGATGACCTTGAAGGACCTTGAACGCTCAAAATAGGGGTTTTAGTGAATTTTTCGCTATTTTAGGCTACGGCGTACACTGAGCAAGTGAATTTTCGCTGAAATTGCTGGAGATAGACCAAGACAACCTCCGTACGAAATTATACTGATGCTGTGGCGCGTCTCATGAGCATTAGCTCAGATTTCTTGTTGCTAGTAGTTGTCACATCTTTTTCGCTACTTACTACCGATCGAATAAATTTATGTACCAAACGGTATAGAAAATGCCATAAACCAGAACCAGTAGGCATTTTCTATACTGTTTGGTATGTAAATTTATTCAATCGGTAGCAAGTAGCGAAAAAAGAAATGACAACTACTTCAGATGACTGTTACTATTTATAGACTGTGTTGATGGTGATGTGGAGAATTAGTGACTGTGAAGACCTGTAAGCACGTTAAAATAGTTTTAATCTCTGTCAGGCGTTTGTCATGAGACGAAGGTGGCCACGAATGGTCGACCGATAAGGCAAATAAATAGTTGCCACTACGGTGTATAATGCATACACCCACCGTTCTGAGCCCCACCCACGGGCCATGCTAAACTATGCGTGCGAGGCTGGCAAGGCGAGCGATGGTTATATGGCGAGTTTGCAGCGAGGCAGGCAACAGCAAAAATTACTTTTGACCGGCGGCGTTACGTAATCGCCGAGTGCCTATTGTGCCGTCGCTTAAACTACGCCATAACTAGGCTTATAAGAGCCTTTATACACTATCCTAAAACCAGTTAATGCAATGTGGCCTATCGACTGTAGAAATTCAACATATTTTATATGGCTCACCTTTTTTTGCTACAAGTTTGCCCCATGGCACGTGTGAGTGGTCCATGGAGCGGTGCATGACTTGAGTTGTTGCTAAAGAATGCTGCTCATCTCAACGTCAGAAGTTGCCGCAGCCGTTAATCTGTGCCTAGTAATCTCTACTGACATGTGTGAACAACGCACGCCGGTGCGCGGCGTCATCAAAGGGTCAGTCGTCACTACTCAGCCTTGGGTATTCAGCACAAGTGCCACCGGACGTAATTGTACTCTCTGCACCGCGGCCGCCGCTACTGGAAACTTGCTGTATAACCATCGCCCGCCTCACCAGCCTCGCATGCATAGTTTAGCATGGCCGCCACCCACCACTGATCACTTCTCAGTTTGTAGTTGCTAATGATGTAGTTTTTACACTCTGTTGGGGGTGAAGAGTGATGCCTATGCACTTTATGTGCTGTGTGTGAGTTGGTGAATTGACACTAATAGTCACTGAGCAGTGACTTAGTGTCACTGTAAAGCTATAACAGCACTGTTATAGCTTTACAGTGCTTTAGTCGGGTTTTGTGTGTCAGTACAGTGGATGTCATTCAACAGATAACATTGCACAATCTCTCAGTGTGTATGTAGACTACACGACTTTGCAGACAACTGGTTTTGTTTCAAGTATTTCTGGTTTTAGTCCTTTTAATTAGTTTCTAGTATACATTTGGACTTGAGTAAACGGTAGCATGGTCTTGCAATATGTTGCACTATACACAACATAAGATGATGATGTGTGTGTATGTGCAATGTGGATGATGGCAGGTGACGTAGCACAATGACATCAGAGCGGCGAGTGAGCATGACATCATGTGACAGTGTGTCCTGCGGCGCGGTGGCACCACCAATGATTGCCGTTCACGCGGATAGACGCAGTCGTTCAGTCGACAGTGGTCTAGTAACCGACGTTGACCTGCCACAGCGGACACTGACCACTCTACCAGCGTCTGATGTCCAGCATTCGGCACCACTTGGCACTGGCGTACTTGGCAGTTGTGACTCTGGTCTACCTCAGCACGTCGACCAGGAATCTACCCCAGTTCATCAGCTGGCCGACCGGCTCCCTGACTGTGATTGTAGCACTCTAGTTTCATCATCATCGTCATCGCGGATGACAAAACGTCGTGTATATGATGATGATGTTACCGCGTGTCAGTCATCTGTCGTCTCCATGACTCCGACTGGTAACAGACAGGATCGTAGGCAAGACTCAGTACATGAATTGGTAGACCGGCTGAGCAACTCTGCATGTAGCACTGTCGTATCATCTTCATCGACACTGACTACACAACGAAGTTGTCCAGATAATGGTGTTGCCACGTCTGTCGTCTCGATGACCAGTAACAGACAGTCGTGGTTACTGCGGCTGTTTGAGTCCAAACTGTTTGATATGTCGATCGCAATTCAGTATTTGTTCAACTCCAAGGAGAGTGGGGTACAGACATATATCGGTGAGTCCTTTAGCTATACACATCTAGTCAGACATTGTGTTTTGGTTTTGTGCATTTTAAAATTCAGTATTTATATTTTGGTCATTATGATGTACATGTAGACTTTACAGTGTAAACTGTGTTAATTCTAATCCTAGTCAAGTGCTTGATAAGTTGCTGCTACTGGCTGTTGTTGCAGGTAATCGTGTTTTTAGTTTCAATGAAGCTGATGTCGACTTTTTCCTGCCTCAGCTGCTGACGCTGTACATCAACATGCATGATGTCGCTGAAGCAACTCATCCATACATTGTCTACAGGTCGCATCTTTACTTGTTGTTTGAAATTGTGAATATTGATCTTTCAGCTACTTCCCGCTGAAAATCTGCCATCTAGACTTCCCAAATGTGGCTTCCCGAAAGCCATGATCATATTCCCCCAACCTTAGAGTGCCTCATGAAAAATTTTGTCCAGTATCAAATTTTCACAGCTCTATCTAACAGTGAAGAGTGTGGATATCGCCCAGTTTGGAGATCGGACCCCAAATAGAGGTCACTTTTTGAGTCAACTTTTACACTTGATGAAATACTCCACATTGCCATGCCAGTTATCAGTTACTGTCCAGAGTAAGCTGCACGCCACTATGTGAGAAAGTGACTGAGCTGAAGGCAGTTGTGATGTGTGCATGTGTGTAGATGTCGAAAGAGTGTAGAGTTCAGCGTGAGGACAGCGTGGTTGATAGGTGCTTACGCTGCTGATGTCAACAAGCCTCGGTGGAAAACATCTCAAGGTGTGAAGCTCAGAAAGATGATACTGCATGAGGAACTGCGGTCAGTCTGTCCGTCTCCATTTGACATATATTTGATCTTTTTTCTGTACTGTGTTCCAAGTTTTTTTTAGCGTGCAGAAACTGATATGCATTTTTGTTATCATGACCGACGAACATAGTGACTGAACATTGTCCTAGTTTCAGCCGTGTAGATCACTTGTTGCCATCTGCCAACAATAGGAAGCTGTTGCACCTCAGATTCAGCTATGTTGACATTGTGCACCTCATAAAATGTCTTTACTGTTAAAAACATAAAGTCCTTCTCGAGCCATAAGGCCCATAGAGTGGCGCTGATCTTCCTTTCTCTGTCTTTGCTTTACTGTTACTATTATCGTATTAGTATTATCATTATTGTTGCATATTTTGAACAACCAAACAAACATTTTTTCTAGGCACCTGCGAAGCTTCGAGATTCGATTCGATTGGAATCGGCCGTTCCAATTCGATTCGATTTGAAAGTCATGGGCCGATTCGAAAATTTTCGAATCAGCCGTGCCTGCCCATTGCTCGTCGTAGTCAAATGACTTGAACCATTAACGGCTCTTAGTGGTGCAGCATACAGACTCGCTAGCTCTATGAGTGACCATACACCGGTACTGTTTAATGTGTTTGAGGATTTGGAGTGATTAATCTTTAGTTCCCCCACATCTCTTTTGATTCGATTGGCATTCGATTTGAACGCAAACGGCCGATTCGCAGGTGTTATAGTGTTGAACGGTATATACGGCCAATTCGATTCAAGATTCGATTCGAGTCATAACGCCTAATTTGATTTGAGGTTCGATTCGAACGCAAACGGCCGATTCGCAGGTCCCTAATTTTTCCACACGTAGCCAACACGGAGTAACTGCTTGTGACGATGGCATTGGTGCTTGTGAGAGACTGAATGAACTAACAGTAAGCACTGAGCAGACTGACATGGTGTAGTTGGTCACTAATGAATGTCTGTCTGTCTGTCTGTCTGCTGCTGCACACTGCACAGGCCCGTAGTGTCCAAGTCACGTCGTCCCGGCCCGTCAAGTCGTGTCTGTATCCCTGCACTCGGTGCCTGCAAGAAATCTCATCACCACCGTTCCAAGTCTGATGCCAATGGTAAGTCACACTGAGCTGTGTACTCTAATCTGCGTCTGTGCTTTTTTCAGTGTTTTCTGTTCACACTTCACAGCAGTATCATTTGAGTCACTTTTAGAATTATTTTGGCTGCTGCATATTTTTCCAACTCTGATATTTTTGAATGCAGTTACCAAAATGTTTTTGAGCTGGTCCGTTGTGAAGTTTGTTAGCATTTATGCTTATGTGTGCTAGTCTGCAGACAGGGAAAGGATCTTGGTACTGCATATACCAACCACCCGGGTCAACTGAGCTTTTCATTCCTCCCGGGTAGGTAAATCAAGTACCGGCTTGCCTGCCTGGGGTTAAGACAGGGCACATCCCCCCTGTGTTGGGTGGCATGTAACATTTTGCGTGTGACAGATGACTTTTTTATAGCTGTGAGATGGGTTCTTAGGACGAACTATAGACATCTTTCTGTCTGTTCAGTAAGCTGCTCATTCTGCAAGTCTGTTGTTAATGTTTGCCAAATACTCCTGTCTTAGGCTGCTGTGTTAATGTTACTTTCTATCAAGTCTTCTACTATCTGTATCCATCTTCTTCCTGTTGTCTTTTGTCCCAACATCCTTGTTTCTTATATGTCACTCAGCATTCTGCTATGCCTTGACACACGGCCCAACCATTTGTGTTTATAATTCCGTCTTATGTCCAGTATCTTCCTATTTTTTGAGCTTGAATTTTAAGCTCTATATATACAGGGTGGCACGTAAAAATCGGGAATATACATGTTGTATGCAGATCAAACAGTCGGGCAGTTATGGAAACAATCAGCCTCGATGATTGCAGTGCAGTGTGGTCCTGTTGAATGCTGTGTTTCAGTGTTGAACTGACCACCATTCACTGCACTGATTGACGCTATTCATTTCCGAAACTGTTCGATTGCATGAGGCACGTGAAGCATATACAGGGTGACCACTTGTCTGGAAAACCTGGAAATGTCAGGGAATTTGAAACATGTCAGGGAAATGTCAGGGATGTTGTTAACAGTCAGGGAAGTGTCAGGGAAAAAATCTTGTCATGGAAACATGTCCCAAAACTGTTCATTAATTATGAGATAATTGTGAACTTGATAGTCTGATCATTTACATTAAAACTAGTACTACATGCATGCTGTGAGTACCACTTAACATGGGCATGAGTACCGCACATTGTCAGGGATATGTCACTGAATTTCAGAGTCTCTGGAGAGTGGTCACCCTGTATACATTCCACTTTTTTATGTGCGACTGTGTATATGCCGTTGAGTGGCTATGCTGTGATGTGCACTGCAGGTGTGCGGGATAACACGCTGCTGACCAGGAGCACAAGTTCAGGCAATGTGCAAGTACTTGCAGCTGGTGATCTGTCGTCTGGCCATGCATTCAACAACGGCTGTACATGTCAGCCGATTGACCACACACTGGCAGCTGGTCGACATGTGATCGAGTGTCACTGCGGTGCACCGCGACTCCGCGCTCAGCTGGAGTTTGTCAATGCACTGATGAACGTGAGCAAGCGTCTCTCTCAGCTGCCTACCAAGGACACGCGCAGTGAGTCCATGATTCTCCACTCTCTGATATGAATGATGTGCCTTCACTTTGTACAGGGTTCCTACAGGTCAGGGAAAACTGGAAAAAGTCAGGGAATTTGAGTGGTCAGGGAAGGGTCAGGGGAGAATATTTTTCGGAAAAGTCGGGGTAAATGAAAAATTGGTGCCACCAGATGTCAGATTTTCAGGCTAAAATGCATCAAATTTGATTTCCGTTGGGGCTCCGCCCCAGACCCCACTGGGGGAGCTTACAGCACTCCCCAGACCCTCTAGCTGCAGTTAATATTGCTTCATAAATGACATGTTTCATAGTTATTATAAACCTTAGGATGTAGTGTACCATTTCTAACATTTGTGCGATAGGGTTATTGTTCGATAAGGTCAGGGAAATTGTCATTCCATGACTTGAAAAGTCAGTGGAAAGTCAGGGAATTTAACTATAGAAGACCCGTAGGAACCCTGTTTGTGCTGTGTGCTTTGTGAGCAAGCTGCTTGCTGTGAACCATCAAATTATGCTCAATATGCAGAAGTTTATAAGTTGCTTTTACCAACATGATGATGAATAGTACAGGCAATGTGCACTGTGCAGATGTGGCTTTATTCAGTACTACTTACGCAGTATGAAGTTCTTTTGGTTTGGATTCGTATTATACTGACGTTAATGTTTGGTGCATTGAGACTGTTACTCAGTGCATTAAAGTGAACATTTGACGGGTGGGCGGTGAAGTGCCAACTGTTTGATGCGTTGTTGTGGTTGTGACTGCAGCCGTTCGACTGATCTCGGAGCTGTCTGTACTCAACCTGAATCTGCCGGCACGAGTTATGTTGCCAGTTCACGACTTAGACCACCATGTTGTTAGGATTCCACCAACACAAGCCGTTGTTCTCAACTCTAAGGAAAAGGTTTGCCTGTCTAGCTTACTTCTTGCTTACTTGCTACTTACGTGCATTTGTTCATTTTCTTTTCTGTCTGTTATTTTGTTTTACAACGCATCGACTATCTCAACATTGCTGTTCATTACCTTACCTTACCTTACCTTCGGGGTGGGCAGGTTGTTACACCTGCCCAGCGCTGAGGCCATATCAGTTCGGCCCAATGCGCAACTCCGATGTAACCATAAGGTCACAATAATCGGCGGTGAAGCCGAAATTGGCTGTGAAGCCGAAAAATCACCAGCCACCTGGGACTGGTGACGTGCAGTATGGTTGTTCCTATCATGCGGTCTGCTCTTGGTTAGCTCCTCTCCTTCAGATTAAAAATTGTCCGGGTCATCGGTGCATAAGCCCCACCACCGCGACAAGGTGGCAGACCACGGTGGGCACATTGCTGTTATTAACTCAACTTTTTTAGATTCATAGTCTTTGCCGTTTGAATTTGCACTTAAGTTTTATTTTTGTGATCAGTTACTGTTGACATTGTTGTGGCATGAAATGCCGTCTTGTGTGCTCGTGTGCCATTGAGAAGCTCCTGACTTACTGTGATTTTGTTGAGATTCTGGCAGAATTAATGTGAGTAAGTCTGTAAATATGTGAACTGTATGTAGGCACCGTCACGGTCAGGTGGGTCTGATATTTATTCATCATCCAGCTGCTACCAACTGCCTCCACTGTTCTCTCTCTGTCTTCTGCATTGTCATGCATTGTCATTCTTTGTCTTTCTGCCAGGGCTCTTGCGGGTCCTTGAAAGTCCTGGAATAATTTTTCCAGATTTTCAAGTCCGGGAAAGTCCTTGAAAACAGACATGGTCCTTGAAAGTCCTTGAATCTGTGTCTGAAGGTCCTTGAAAGTGCTTGAATTTGATTTTCTAAAATGCGGAGCAGAGGCAAAAGAATAATATTTTTCTTCCTATGAGAAGCATTCTGTGGCCTAAAACATGCAGAAAATGTGATAGCGGCTGGGGCTCCACCCCAGACACTGCTGGGGGAGCTCACGACGCTCCCCAGGCCCCCTAGTTGCCTATTGATGCTTATATATGCTTTAGTGCCGGTTTGAGTTAATTTAGTTCTCCGTATATATCCTTTGTATGGTCCTTGAAAAGTCCTTGAATTTGATTTTGACAAATGAGCAAGAACCATGTTCTGCTGTTTTCCTGAAGTTGTGAAGCTCTTGTGAGTTCTTCTTCAGCAGAGTTGACCCATCGCTCCGATGGTCTGCATCTCGGTCTTTTGCCACTTGTCTGCCGCTGGTTTGGTGATGTTGTCAGCCTGTGTCCAAGCCACTGACTCAGTTGCTTGGTTGGTTGTTTGCTGTAGGCGCCGTACCTGATCTACGTGGAAGTGGTGGAGTGTGACAACATGCACGTGGATGCTGTGCCAAGCAAGCTGTCGGAGGGTGCATTGCGGCACTCTCGATCCCAGAATGACTTGACGTCATCGTCGTCATCATCAGCATCACCGGTGTCGGCCGAGCGTTCACCACAGACTGAGCCAGCGCTGAGTGCCTGTAGTGGAGCTGCTGGAGTTGTGTCTGTGACAAACTGTGAGTTTGACGATGCTGACTGCTGGACACAGGAAGATGACGACATCATTCAGGTCAGACTCATTGTCACAACAGTAAAAATAACAATAATAATAATGTTTCAACCACTGGCTCTTGGTCTGCAACCATTGACCCTTGGTCCGATGAATTCCTCAGGCATCTCATTCCCGAACGAGCTGGGCCAACGATTAACAGATGTTTCAGAAGATGCACGAGAAACCATTTCAGCGAGTTTCACTGGCGGTCAAGCTCTACATATTGGTAGCCTTCAAAGGAGCATTCACAGTTCCTACCGAATTGGACTAGCGGCACATCATTTGGACAAGTTTGCCAAGTTTATTCCCACTGGCCCCAAAGTTATTAGCCAAAATGCACTGAATTTTTGGTCAATTTTTGAATTTTCATTGTTAAAAAATCGTTGGGGGGACCCCTGTCCCTGATCTCATGTACGTTAGCAAGCCTTCACCATACTATATTACGTGTAAAAAATTGGGGGGGGGCAGCACACCCTAGGGTCGGAAATATGGACTTCCAAAGAAGTTGATTTTCGGTGGGTCAGCATGCGCGCCTATAACTTATGTGTTAGTGGACCAAAGTTCACTAGATTTTTTTGCCCAACGTGGGAGTCGTTGCAGTTGATGACGTGCTTTTCCGATTTTCGATGTGTTGATCTGTTCCAGAGATATTCGCGATCACAGTCTAAAGTTGTCCGAAATGGCACCAAATTTAGCACTGGAAAAATTTTAAGGGTGCAGGCCCCCAAAAATGTGTACGAAAATTGTGATCCTTGCCTCGTGGCACACGTTGTGGACAAGTTTGGTGAGGTTATTCCCACTGGCAGCAAAGTTATTGGCCGTAATACGCTAACTTTTGCGCCAATTTTTGAATTTCTGCTGCCCCCATTTTTTCGGTTGACCCAAATTCTTGGACCTTACTGATAAAGCTTCACCTATTTCCCATCATTTGGTAATGTTACATGGTGATGGCCGAAGAGGCTCTGAGATTTTGCCCCTAAACTAATTGCCCCCAAAATTGTTTTTGGTGAGGCCCCCAATTTTGGATCTTATATTGTCGAAGTGCACACACACTTCCAATCATGTGTCATAGTTTCACGGCGAGCAGCTCAGACACATAGTGCTGCAAAGTGCAAGATAAAAAATGCAGTAGCACATAAGATCGTCAGTTACTACTGTACCAGGCGGCATAATAATTAAGGATACAATATTTATATAGCATCGTATCCTGTTTCATCTGTTCGCAGATTGTTCACTGATTGTCTGCAGCAGTTGGTAAGACCAATCTGTGTTGCTGGGCTGCATGCTACATGGGATTTGACAGTATGAACTGTCATTCATTTGGTCATGCTTGACTGCATCGGCGGGTTATCAACACATTATCCCAATGTAAACAGTATAGTAGACATGGACAGTATGAGTGCAAAAGCTGAGTAGAGCAGTGCCAGCTTTGTTTGCACTATAGAAATAACCGTACTTAGTTACAGTGTAGATTGATGTGGAACTTGTGAATATGCAGCAGTTTAACATGAAGTCAAAGCTGTCGGCCGACACTCTGTCTCAGATGTCACTTGAGAGTGCCACGAGTCTCGACAGCAAGGACTTGCCGCTCTATGTCGCCGCCGGTGACATCCGACGTCGACTGTCGGAAAATATCGCAGTGCCAACGAAGAAGTTTGATGTATGTGGACTTTGTTTGTAGTTCAGCAGTACTTAGTGGCAGTCAGTAAGATGGAACTCTGGCACCAGTTCCTTACCACCTTTGTTTTTGCACACACTCGGTTAATCTCTGTTTGTGCGGCTTTTAACCTCTCTATTTCTGACATAAGCTAGCATACAACCCACGTCAGCTGGATGTCCAGCTCCATTAAAAGCCTGCACCTTTTAGTGACTAGGTCAGTATGCCAGCAGTCCTGTTAACACAACTCGCCATTTCTTCCGTAGTGGTGGCTTAACCATCGCAAGACTCGTTATGCCTATCTGTGGAGGGATGGCCAGGCTGAGTTGGCCTGGGTGGTGTGCTTGAATACCAACATGGCATTACCCCTGTCCCTGATGTCATGTATGTTAGCAATGCTGTGAATGGTCACTCATCCCAGTACTGACCTGGCTCTGTATGGGTTAACTTCATTGGGCTAAGCCATCACCATTTGTGTTGTTTAAAGTGTGTAGTTACTAGTTAACTGTGACTGCATATACATACAGTATTTGTACTTGTGAAATGGTGCTTGATGTGCACATAGCATGATCCTGATGACCCGTCGGCGGCTGCACTCAAAGAGCCATGGGAAGAGAAAGTCGAGCGGATACGAGAGTCATCACCGTATGGTCATCTATCAGCCTGGCGACTTGTACCAGTCATTGTCAAGTGTGGTGACGACCTGAGACAGGAGCTGCTCGCCTACCAAGTACTTGTACAGTTACAGGTAATTGCCGGCTTTGTATTTGTAGTTGCTGTAAAGCTGATACTCTTTTTACAGTCCCGTAGAGGGTAGAAAACTAAGTTGATCTGAGACAAGAGCTGCTGGCCTACCAAGTACTTTACACTTTTACAGCTACAGGTAACTGGATCTAGATTCTAGATAGATAGACAGACAGATAGACAGTTAGACATCTAGGAAACAATGAGTACTGAGGTGGGTGACCGTTTGCGGGTACGCCATCTTGGTATGTAACCATTCTACCCAGGTCAACTCAGCCTAGCCGTCCTTCAGTGCATAGTGAATACCAGCGAAAGCTGGGGCATAACCAGGCCCACTGCATGATGCACTAACCCCATATCCGTTATCTCGCAGTGTAAACTGCTGATGTCGGGCTGAGGGCTAAGGAAACGGAGATCAGCGCCGCCCTATAGGCCTTATGGCTCGGGAAGGACTTTACCTTTTTTTACGCTGGCTTAATGACTAAACTGTTTGGTACAGTGATAGGTATGGTTATGATGTCATTGTTACATTTGTGCTATTGTTATACCTCTGATCGAAGTGTGCGGCTGTGATTGGTTCAAATCGCGTCACGTGGTGTAAGCTAATATGGGGTATTGACCGGTTCACCAGTTTACCAGTCAATATTGAGATCACGTGATCTCAATATTGACTGATCGAGGTATTG
>Ga0209052_1000636_pt1 | contig 11379 bp, 7 predicted proteins | sample WorMetHEROISLAND_2_FD_187409 | JGI IMG/M metagenome (GOLD analysis project Ga0209052, IMG submission 187409) | Marine gutless worms symbiont microbial communities from Max Planck institute for Marine Microbiology, Germany - Olavius sp. 4 HERON... | ecosystem: Host-associated > Annelida >...
GACGATGCTTGTCGGGCTCCACACGACATGGTCTGCCCCCAAGCCAAAAATCCTAGCTACGCCCCTGATAATAGGCTACGCTTTATTTCACAGTCACCAGATATGATAGCAGTGCCAACAGGTGTAGTTTTATCATTTGTGTGGGCCCAGTATTTTATAGGCCTACATAAATAACGTTGACAAAATTACAACACATTTTGAAGAATTTTTTTAGATATTCATCAGTGACATGTAGTGATAATGATAGTGTTCAGGGTAAATTGATTTGCTGATTGCTCGTGAATAGTTATTTTGATGCATTGCTGTTTGTTTGTTTCAGCTCTGTTTTTACTTAGTTTTATAACTTATTTCGTGGATAATCACTTTTGTAGTTGAGTTACAGACCACACGACCCTGTTGCTGATAACTGGCATATCATCCTTCATACTATGACCAATCCGTTGTTACTAATTCAAATAATAAATCCCAGTTGCGGCCGGTTTTGTTTTCGTCGTTTGAATTATTACTTCTGCCGAAGAACAGCGGAGGTTATTTTCGGCCTGTATGTTTGTATCAAAGAGAAATCCAAAAATGATTCGATTTTGGTAAGGATTCGGATACATTGCCACTAAGAGATTGGGCATAAACTGACACGTACTCCATTGTGTTCGCTAGGTGGTATCACTGTTATCGGCAGAGGTCTGAGATTTATGATCGCTTCTTTTCTAGCTTTTGAGTATTTCGTTTATTGTTTGTTGTTAAGATGCTATAATGTGTCTTATTGCGTCTGCTCATGTTGTGTTTTTATTAGCCACGTAAACAACTGCTTTGTGTATGTGAGAGAAACGTTGCAAAAATCCTAAAAGTTTTTGTATATATCTTGTGTATATTTTACACATTCCAACATTTCCACGCCGATGCATGTATGATGTTCTGTCATGTGTATATTAATCAAGCATTAAATGCTTCTCTTACGTGGCGTGTCAGGAACGTGCACAAGTAGTGCGGCTACGTCTATAACTTCAAACAATTTCCGACAAATACCCAAGAGTAGGCCCGTCGAGAGCCGCAGTGGAACCCGGGAAACCGTTCTTGCAGGGCCCTTAATGGGGTGGTGTTGCAGTCGCGACGCCACTCTTTCTTACCAGCCCCGGCAAAGGTTGACAGAGAATCTTTGAGCACGGGCAGGGTGGTGCCGCATGTTGAGATTCAGATTTAACGCTAATTTATCTTTTTATAATTTTCTGAACAACAAAAATAAAGGTGATATTCTCGCTTTGGCAATGGCGTTGCCTGGCGCCGTCAGTGCGGCGGCGATTTCGCTTAACAAAACCACTGAAACACGCAGGCTTATGTGAAATGCGAATTCTGACAGTACATAGCACGATGTAACAGTTCAGTTTACTCGAGCAGTCCGACGCTTACCTGTACTGTTTGACGCTTACCAGCAGTTGCGTGAATACAACAAAGTAAGACTCGTACAGAATACCAAATCATCATTATCATCATTTATTTATGTCAGGCAGCTTGGCCCATATCACAACACAACATACACATAGAAGGAAAGAAAAGAAAAGAAGAAAAAAACACTAAAACACCTTACACTAAAAACCACTTGACCTAAAATGCACATAGTCTTATAATAACAAACAACCGCATTTGGACAATTTTGCCAATTTTGCAACAATGATCCATAATACAACTGCCTTTATGCATAACTGTCTCAAAACATGGCAAACCAGTTTCCAAGAGAACTGTGCAAGACTGTAACTGCGACGATAGCCAAAAAATGATTTCAAACATTTATTATAACAAGATTAAATTTATTTATACTCGTAACAGTATATTTATGCCAGAGTCCAATATCGTACAGAGATAACCAGTATGATCTAAACAGTGTGCATTTTACCACATGAGAGCCTTTACTGAACTTGCGAATTAAAACATTAGTACGAAAAAAACATGCTCTTTATCTCACGCTGAATACATCACTCATCCAAGGAATAGTCGGATTTGTTGAAAAACCGTTGTACAATAACTGACGACTGACGCAAGCCCTATTCAGAAGATCAGTTTTGCTGTCGAACATAATAGCACAATATTTTTTGAGCGATGGCAGGCCTCAAACTTCTGGGGACGTTTGCACAAAAATCATCCTAACAGGACGCACGCACACGCACCCGTTCACAGCCAACATGAAAGCATGCCTCCAGTACGCCGACAGTATTGCAGGCGGAGGCATAAAATGTGTAGTTTTATGCTGGTAATTACCTTCTCTTGTACGACTTGAGTGATCTCTCCTCCAGTTCCTTCAATGAACTTCCCCTAGGCTCTATCCCCCCTCCTTCTCGACTGGCCTGCCTGTCCAAGCGGGACACCACCACAAAAAGTGTGTACATAGTTAGGTTTTAAGTTTTAACTCACACTTAACGACTGACAGATAAAATAAGATTCCTTCCATTGATCTTTCTCTATCGGCTTTCCATCTATCACTAAACGACACAACGCGTTGCTGAGAAATCTGATGGCACCACGTGAAGCAGCGACAGTAGAAATTACATATTTTGATCAGATTACATACCACAACCATTCTACCGCTTCGTAACATTATGAGGACGTACAACGTTAACTGAATAGACAGTATCCAAATCATTCTAGGACGACGAAATTACCGGTATATAGACATGCAAGCATACACATGCATGACACTTGAAAATCAGTATACTGCACATTGAAATATTGTCATCAGAACGCAAGTAATTAATGACACAAATTCTGCAAACTGGTCCAATCACAGACTTCAAAGGTGGCAAAAGTTTTCTTTTTCTGTGGTGCATTTAATTCTGTATTCAGAGCATAGTTACATACACTTGAATAATGCCAACATCACGCACTAGTGGTTTGAACTTGAGTTCAAATCGTGGATAATTCAGTAACCAAGAGTAACTCAGAACAAATGGCTGGCCACTTAAACAAAAGTAACAACTGTTAGTAAAGGTTTTATGACAAATCATTGTCCAACACCATCCTGCGGCGCCATGGGTTAAAAAGCATGTTGTAGGAAGTTGCAATTTCACGAAACACAGCTGCTAATTTCCGACAGGAGATTATGACTGCTCAAAATGTCAATGTTGCCCCTAAATTCCCACAAAATGGGGGATTTTTAGCCCCAAATTCTGTACTCTGGGACAAAAATTTTCTGACGAAAAGAAATTTTTTCCCAGAGGCTAAATTGCCCGCCCCCTCCCCCCTGCCATGACGCCAACGATTATATCTTGCTCCACAGCAACAATGTAACTTCTTAAGACAAATATGGCACCACTTTAACAAGATTTTCACTACTGCTATCAGCAACAACTCCGGAAGAAATCAGCTTCCAATGCAGTTCCTCTCTGAATGGGAAAGTGAAATAATCACTAAAAATAATCCAAATTTACAAAATTATCGTAAAAATATAAGTGGAACATTTTTTATGAAACAGTTCAGCAGTAGTCATACAAGCAGCAGAAGTACGGCGTTGACAAATCAGTCAGTTGTTGTAGATGTAACTCTCGTTGACTGACCCAATATTGGTTCATGAAATATTTGCTACACAAAACGATGGCAGTCAGTAGGTTGAGAGCAGCCAGTAGCTGAACACAGAGAGAACAATGGCAAGCAGTGCGATAAGCACTGGCAGAGTCAGCTTGCGTAGCAGAGACGAATCATCATCGGCCGCGTTGCGGTCACGTCTCTGTCGACGCCTGCGACCTCCACGCGACCTTCGCTCAAACTCTTCAAGCTCCGCCTTCTGCCTCTCAAGCTCCGCCTCTTTCTCCGCCCGCTCCTGCTCCTCGCGCTCCTACAGACAGGCAAAAGGTAAACGTACAGGCCACGGAGGGATGGCCAGGCTGAGTGTACATGGATGGCTTGTTGAGACTCGAGTGGTAACCTGAAAGTTGAGAGTCCGATACTCTTAACCACAAAACCACTTGCACATACATATAAAGCACTCCACACAGGACAGCCGTATTATTCAGCAGATTTAATAGATCTTTACGAGCCATCTAGATGTTTATGATCTACTAATTGTCACCTTCTTGCTGTTCCTTCCTGTGTTAAATCATCTTTTGCCTCTTCAGCTTTTGTGTATCTTCGCCCAATAATTGAAATTCTCTCCCTCTGCACATTCGCTCATCTGAAAGTCATCTTGTCACTTTTCAATCCCGCCTTAAACCTCACCTTTTCTTCTGCCTATCACGTCTAGTTACCCACACGCCAGCGCCTCAGATTCGACCATCAACTTGTGGCGCTATATAAATATCTGACTGACAATTGATTGACACATGGGTGTGAACAACTTGCCCAGGGTTGTTACTGATAGCGACGAACCAGGAGTCGACTCAATTGAAGGCCGCGTGATCACAAGTCCAATGCTCTAACCACTACACCACTAAGCCACCCAAAGTTGGGGAGTAAACAGGCACTGTGTAACGTATTAGCCCCATATCTACGGTCCCAAAGTGTAAACTGGTGTCTAGCTGAGGGCTAATGAATTACAGAGATCAGTGCCATCCTACAGGCCAAGTGGTTAAGGAAGGAGTCAAAAACTTTTAACATTAAACAAGGACTTTAAAAGCTTTAATTAAGAGTCAGGAAAATGCACGAAGATGATACATACTTTCATCTGCACGTGGCAAGCGTCATCACAGTCGACGTTGCAGGCACCGGCTTGCACGTCACAACAGCGTCTGTCTGTCTTACGACGACCACACGCACACTTCACCTTCACCTTCACCTTGCACGACCCAGAGTCGCTGGAACATGGTGGCGGGTGGCACACCGCTCCACACGGGTGACCACAGGCCAGCTTGTACCACACACAGTAAAAATCTCTATTCACAATAGAATTAGTAGGCAACTAACTGAGAAAGTTTAATCATTCCAACAATGGTAGAATACCCCTGGATTCCACAGCCACATGTAAGTGTACAAACAAGTGCACAATTCACGATACACAATACACTACAGAAAAGAGTAGGGACACAAAATTTGCTCACAAGAAACTAGAGACTCTGCGCTATCATATGGCAAAAACCCCGAGTCTCTATCTCACCTGTGCTTGAATCGGTACTGGGTCATAACAGACGGACAGACAGAATTACGATAGCTAATACGTGCTACGCACTACGTGCTGTTGCACGTAAAAATGAATGGGACAGTGGGACACCGCAATCAAAATCACAATGGTACTACAACAAAACGGCAACGCAATGATAAAATGACAAAAATCATAGACAAGCAACAGCAGAAAGTTTACTCAAATAATTAAGCAAGCAGCACTGAAAAAGACGTATGCAGCGTTTCGTTCTGGTAACAGGCAGCAACAAACAACAAATTCCAAACTAACTTGGTACTCGTAGCATAACTACTAACACACTATTTTGGGAAGAGGGTCATATGGAGTAGGCGGTACCAACAAAAAAAGGCGATGCTGAGTTCTAGACCTCGGCGCTGTCGAATTTCGTTGACTTACAGCGTCGAATTTCCACGGCGTCGAAGTCGTCGACTGACCAGTCACGCTGCCATCGAATTTTTTCTGCGCCGCCGCCGTCGCATTTAATGTCCAGTATTTCGACGCAATCACTGAATTTTTCAATGTTCATTCATTATGATATTTTAAAGAAGTCCTGAGTCTGGAAGTGAGAGATCAGTTTCTTGGTGGAGGAGGAAGACGATGACAGCAGGAGCTAGAGGTCGACTGGATGATGTGACTAAATTACTTCAAACACAACGAAGAGACAAGACAGTTGCATATGCAAAATTTTTATCAACGGGGGAGTTTTCCCTTCCTTTTCCAAGGAGCCCAAGGTCACAGGTATCAGCCGAAGGAAATTTCTTAAATCAGCCACGTCACAATCAACAATCAACTGCAGCATCGCCGCCGTCGGATTCGACGAGAAAGTCGAATAATTTTGGCGTCAGCCATAAACGCTTCAAGCCGAGGCCGGGGTCTACTGAGTTCCTAGAGGTTGTCCACACTAGCGACTCAACTATCTACAATGTGAGTTTACGTGCAATCTGCATTGTAACTAATGAATGCTGTAATTTGATGAGTTTATACAGCTCATTAGAATACCGACGTGTTTAGGACAGCTGCCTGCACAAGACTGAAGTTGGTTTCTGTTGTTGACATCGGCTGTGGTCCAGAGACTGCACTCGATGTGCCTGACAACGAGGGCACAGTGACATCTCATGCGGGTCAGCTGTGGACAGGGCGGACAGATGCTGCGGTGACAGACTCCGAGCTGACACTTGTGACTGCAGCCGACAGGCCGCTCACGTTCACAGGACAACACGCACACTTCACATTCCACGCCGGCCTACATCAGCCAATCAGTCAATCAGTCAATCAATGATAAGACTCCAAGCTGACACTAGTAACTGCAGCCATCAGGCCACGGACGAAGATTACACGGCCATCTCACACAGTTAAGATTCCATACCCGCCTAGATCAATCAAATACTCAGTTAGTCAATCAATCAATCAATCAAGCTGGCAGTGGTGAATAAGGCTCATGATCACATTTCACACACTTCACATTCCACGCCAGCCCACACATAGCAATCAACTGATCGATCAATTAGGACTGCTGACTTAATTGATCGAAAATATTACGCTAGTGTGATGCCGATAACCGCCAATATTGCCCAACGATGAAGCTAACAATAAACAGTCTTTCCTAACAAGATTTTTCCCGACGATTGCCGGACAGCTGAGGTTGCTGTATAAGTTAGATGTTAAATAACAAAGAACATAAAACGTTGCAAAATCCGGCAATTCTCCGTGAAAGGGCTTCACTGAACCGTTAAATAATGCGAGATAGAAGGCTAAGCAAGCATTACAATGACTTAAGAAATCTTCGTAGGGAACATTGATGACACCATGACATTCGGGGTTGACAGCAGTGTTTGGATAAAACTAGCCACTGTATGTACATTTATTAAACTGTTACTACTACAAAAGGTTAAAACGTTAAACGTGGTGTATAGCTCTTTATGGAAAACCCATCGCAAAGCTACGGAGCGTCACGTGCCACATGGGATCACAGTGTTATGTTCCACCCGAACAGGTAAATGAGCCCCACCTTGACTCCAGCCAAGCAAGCTGGTACTCGATTCACCTAATCTGGAGGGATGGAAGTCTTGAGTTGACCTTGGCACTGCTTATACCGAGATTACCGAGATGGTTTACCTGTTCACAGACAGTCACCCATAAAGGTAAAACGATAAAGGTCTGGTACTTGCTACAGCGTTTCTTACATGAGTATGCGACCAGAAGCGCTTTTACAATCTCGGAAGTGGCAGCTGATTGGCATGGGCTAAGGATACCGCAGCGCAATATGCGGCCATCCATTGCCTGCATCAGTGAACAACTGGACCCACAAGTTGCAGCTAGCAGACATACCACTGCCCCAATCAGCCACAGTAGGCCTTCACCCCGTAGCCCGTAAGCTACTACTCATTTCCCGTCCCGCTGAGGGTAGGAGGCTGAGTTGGCCTGAGCACACAGTAGGTTAGCAACTTGCTCAGGGTTGCTTGCAAGTGATCCATCCAAGTAGTAACCACTTGACAGCGACCCGACTGATAGCACTACTACTACTACTACTACTATGACTATGATGACATACAGAAGTGTCATTAGGAGCATTGGTGACACTGTGGCATTCCAGCTGACAGAAATGGTTTGTACAGGCCAGCCGTCGACCACAACGACGACCACACGACTTTGACATCGCCTCATTGCACGGCACCAAGCTCGTCTGTCACACAGTCACATAACAACTGAACACACTGGCCCAGTGCCGACATACATGCGGCCATCCACCTAGCTATACATACTCATTGGCTACACAATCCTAACCCTTACCGTTGACCTACTGAGCTGGAAATTGGCACAATGGCGCTGCATGCTACATTCGTCAGATGAACCGGGTGACCTCTCTCAGTGGCAGTGCACTGCTACGATGACAGCATCATAAACATTGTCGTAGCTATTACTATTATTATTATTACTATTACTCCTGCCCTGGGGAACTTTCGCACCAATTTTGGTTTTTATACGCCTCTTTGTTTTCGAGTTAGGATGGCCACATAATAAAGTACTCAGAACACTAGTCTTATAAACAATACGTAACAGATAAAACACAGTTAAAATCGAAATGTTACGACAATGAGTAGGTAAAAGTAGAGAGCTGACCTCATGTCCACCAAGACAAGTGACGGAGACTGGTTCAGGACAAGGCGGACAAGGCAAACAAACCATCTGCATGTTAACTAAGTTTGCACGCTGAGGTTCCCACGGTCCTGCCCTTGCCGTTGTTACTTCATCCTGTACATGAGCACACACCAGTGACGTCAACGAAACGCAAATCTGGCGACCAAGATGAAGATCAGAGGCCTTGAGACCAAGACCAAGATCTAGATCACAGGCCTTGAGACCAAGCCAAGATTAAGACCATAGGCCTTGAGACCAAGACCAACAGCAAGATCACAGGCCTTGAGACCAAGCCAAGATGAAGATCAGAGGCATTGAGACCAAGACCAAGATTAAGACCATAGGCCTTGAGACCAAGAACAACACCAAGATCACAGGCCTTGAGACCAAGCCAAGATCAAGACCGTAGGCCTTGAGACCAAAACCAACAGCAAGATTACATTGAGCATTTTGAAGGGAGTACCCAAATTTGATGCCCCCAAATGGAGGATTCCTTAAACATAGGAGGTCGAATTACACAGTTAAAATCTACGTTTAATGCTGATAATTTCATACACGGGTTGTCTTGGTCTATCTGCAGTGATTTCGGCGCAGTTCACTCTCGAAATGTGTGTTGCAGCCTAAATTCGTGAAAAATTCACTAAAAACCCCAATTTTTGGGGTTCAAGGTCGATCAAGGTCATCGATGTTGGTACCACTGGAAAGCTCGTCGGCAGTGCTTGTTACGATAAGCAGCAAGTCTGCACCCACCTGCAACCGTTCTCACACTAGACGAGTTAACAGCGGTAAAATAACGATTTCTTAGAAGGGTACCCTTCTTTCATGCCCTCGTTCTAGGGGAATCTCCTCACTCAGTTGCACGAAATTTGGTCACAACAAACTAGAGACTTTGTGATAAAAACCCCAAGTCTCTATCTCACCTGGGCTTCAATCGGTACTGGATCATGACAGACAGATAGAGACGGAGGGACGGATGGACAAAATTACATAAAAACAGGTCAATATTAAGCCCGTCCGTCTGCCTGTCTGTCACAAAATTACATAAAAAACAGGTCAATATTTGGCAAAGATATGGACAAAAGTTTGGTGGCACGGTTTTCACAGTGTAGAATCATTTACCACTACTACTACCACTAACACTACAACTACAAATAGATACTCTGTCCAGTACCTGTTTGTGTATCCAGACAGCAGTGTGACAAGGCAGCATGCAGCAATGCTGACATAACGGGCGAGGTTTAGCACACGGCTGTTTACATGGCGGACATCGGCCAAAGTGACAGTGATGGGGTTCACGTGATTCATGATGACAGTCAGGAGCACACCTATCATCATAAACACGCAGAATCAGTTTATTTTAATCAATCTAATTAAAACTAAATAGTGAATAGTCATAGTGGACTTCTGGCAAGTCAGGCAGACATCGGCCATAAACATACTGTCACTAGAGCACCGTCTAATTATTTTAATTAACTGTAATTGATACTGAACACTTAAGATTTGTATGAAGATCTGATAATGCAGATGAATGAAGAGATAGAATATGAACTATAAACAAGTCGAAAACGATTTCGTAACTGGCAAAATCGCTGATCGTTGCTGCCCCCTGGTGAATCACAATTAGGCAAGTGCAAGTTTTGGCAGGGTTCCACCACACAAATCTCACCTTCCCCTTGGGGATCAGGGACTCCCATCTAACCCAATGTGTCACTGGACCCCACAAGTGTACCTGCCAAATGGCATGTAAATCAGTCAAATGGCTTAAGCAGGGTGACGAGTGTGACCGACGATGGACAGACAGATGACAGACCACGCTACTGACAATGGTTAGCTATGGGCGAAATTGCTTGCACTAGAGTGATTTCGCCTAAAATTACAAACAGAACAACAAAGTATTTTCTATGCAAGACAGAATGTTAAAAAGAATTAACGAAATTTAATATTTACACTTTATTCACATTCACTGCACAAGATCCAAGCTCTAACTGACTGTTTATGAATACACGTGTTGAGCAGCACACTAAAAATCTCGAAATAGGACACGATGCAACCTATCTAAGAGTCAGTCACTATGAATAACATACACCACACATGACATGACTCCGTGCACTAATTTATCACATCTCAGCTACAGCATTAGCAGGCCCATTTCTCTGGATTTACGCTAGCCTAAGCCGGTAGAAAAAAGTAAAGTTCTGGGAATCACTGTGGCAGTATTTCCAACATGAGGAGTGAGGACGAGTTTATACTGCCATTCATTAGGTACCTGTAAGGTACGACGACTTTAACAAGAAGAATATTATTGTCCAAGCTCTGTATAATTATATCTAGCTTAAGTTACACTTCTTTTCGTGTTTTTATAATGCATGTTATTTATTGGAAGCACGTGCACATGACACATGTGTAATAAACTGCTTCCTTCCTTACTTACTTACTGTACTTACTTATTATTATTCACATGCTGGAAGCACTTCCTGTCGCTCAACCAACCACTGACAGATGAATAAAGTCCAGGACAAAGTCGTCGTACAAAAAGTCAAACTCAAAGCCAAGTTATCCAAGCTGTGGCTGCAACTGACCTACAGGGATAACGACATCGCGGCGGGGGAGTGGACTTCTCTGCACCACAAGGAACAGTGACCTTCGTCTTGCCACACGCACACAGTACATCCACCATCAGTGGGCACGGATAGCATGGACCTGGATAACACAACACACGTGACATACAGATCATCACTTTACGACAGTCATAGCTAAAACCTGGTTCCATCAATGTCAACGGATTATAAAGTTATCTGTATCACTGTATATTAAATTCTACCACATTAAACCAAAACGCAAACACCAGTGTGTATAATAATTTAGTAAATGTTTTATTAAACTTTCTTATAATCTACAAACTCTTCAACAAACTATTCAACTGCAGCACTGTCTGGTCCGTCTGGCCGTCCGTGTCTAAGTTCCAGCAACTACGACACGCCACAGTCAGTGTGGCTGGTGGCCCGGCCTCTCGCTGGGCCACCAGCCAATTCATACGAGATCTTTTTATGCAGGTGATGCACATGACACACGTAAAGTATACAAGCAAGTATGCAACAAATTACACAGTTAAAATCTACGTTTAATGCTGATAATTTCATACC
>Ga0209052_1000638_pt1 | contig 11361 bp, 6 predicted proteins | sample WorMetHEROISLAND_2_FD_187409 | JGI IMG/M metagenome (GOLD analysis project Ga0209052, IMG submission 187409) | Marine gutless worms symbiont microbial communities from Max Planck institute for Marine Microbiology, Germany - Olavius sp. 4 HERON... | ecosystem: Host-associated > Annelida >...
CCAAATTGCCTCATAGGAAACTAGATACTCCAGGCTACCATATGGTGAAGACCCGGAGTCTCTATCTCACCTGTGCTTGGTATACCACCGGGTCGTGACAGACGGTCTTACAGACGGACAGACAGACAGACAGACGGACAGAATTCCCATAGCTAATACACCCTCTGAGCAGTACCTGCCGGTACAGCTGTCGCGCGTAAAAATTAATGGAAACTAATTGATTAATTTCTATTAACTTTGGGAGATTAATCGATTAAAAAGTAATAGCTCTAACGTATTGTCATTAAATGCAAGATTGATTTGGTATCCACTTTTGTCTTTCAGTGCTTTGTTGCTGTTGGTTGTACGTCAGGAACGGCTTTTTACATACGCTGAATTGTAAATTGTACTGCCACAGCATTTCCCAAAATAATAACTTTTGGAGACCAGTCAAATCTGGAGTAATTATCAATCAGGCAAAGTAAACAATGACCCTGTGTGTGATTTATTGTAAATGTCATTATAATTATCATAGTTTTAATCCATAACTATTTGCTGTGAATATTACAGCGGTTGTGTAACGCATTTTTTCTGTTTGCTGGCTGAATATAATTATTAGTTTACTTTATTTGGATGCTGTTGCTTTTTGTGGTATGTCACTGATTTTATGATTATTGTATTGTTTGGCGTCAAAAGGTTGGACACAGAACCGTGATTCGGCAACACGCAACTTGTACATTATGTCACGAATGTTCTGGTGCGATGACGTCAGCTGCTCCAATGTCTTCTGGGGAACGTACGACCCACAGTTCAACTTTTCACAGGTTAGCGTTAATCTTACAGCGTCCTGGGCGGCATTTGTCTGCAGAAATTTAACTAAAACAGTGACCAGGGTTGATCACGTGTTATTTGTTTTGTGAGAATTATTACCTTCAATGAAGAAAGGAGGATACGCTTTCAATTGTCTTTGTCTGTTTGCAATATCACTCAATATGTTATGAACGGATTTTGGGGAATTTTTTTTCAGAAGGGTGGAGCATGGCCAAGTAAAAATTGGTTAATTTTTTTTTGCAGTCTGGATCGCGATCCAATTCGGAATCACTGTTCAAACCTGGATTGTGATCTGTATCTGTATCTAGAAGTGAAAATTAATAGGTAATTAAGTGATCTTGTTGGCGGTTTATTTTCTCCAAGTGTACCATTGATTCCGATTCAAATCCAGTGTCTCTGTTCTTGTGGCACGGTTTTTGCTGGGATGAATATTCAATAAGAATGTCAAATCTTGCTCAAGGCTAAGTACTGCACGTGGGCCATGCCTATGCAATATTCCGTGAATCCATGCCAACTCGTTGAAGCAGTATCATGCACAAAAAAAAAACAAAAAAACCCCATGAACAAAAAAAACCCATGTGATCGTTGACCCATGACCCTGATATTCACTAGATTTCTAGGGGTTGTCAAGGTACAGGTTCATGCAAAATTTCATCAAGCTCAGGGCAGCGGTTCATTAGTTATCGTGTTAACAGAGAAAAAAACTTAGAAACGATGCTGAAAACAATACTGCCATCGCTTCTGCGTGCAGTAATGTTCAACTTCATGGCCATAGAGGTGCTTCATAACACCATGCTATGCTCTAATATTGTCGTAAATGCAGTCTATCTGCTATAAGTTATGCTCTGCTGTGAACTGCAGGTGGCACCAGTTCTTGTGACACGGTCTCTCTTGGAACGAATGCGCAACAACTTCATGGTGATTGAAGTGTGGGATAAGAAGACATCGGCTCAGAATGATCAGGTATCACCTCAGTCTATTTTGTAACGTTTATAGTTAGGGCAATAAACGTTTCCACATAAGTCACATTACTATAATTGTTTCTTCTATGTAGAGTAGCTTGATAGCATAACAGTAAGGCGTTGGAGTTATGATCTAACAGTCGTGGGTTCAACTCCAACATTGGTTAATGATCATACCTATCATACATACTATACCTATCATACCTCTGTTGCCAACCAGTTCCAGCCAAAGGGTGTGGTAGATATTTTATTTTATATTTTTAGATTTATATTTAGCTTTATATTTAGAAGCTTCTGCTGAAGGTAGAAAGTTATGGTTTAATCTGTGTCTTTCTGTCTGTAAGATTGCTAAAAAAATCATACACAAATCTTGATGAATTTTTCGGAGGTGCAAAACGTGGCCAAGGGACTAATTGTTGACAATCCAGAACGTGATCCGGACTCAGAAATTGTCTAGAGGATAAATGTAGCATACTGGAATTGGTTATTTTTCACTGGGTGTCAGCACTAGTGTCAGCAGAGGTTTGTGCTGTCTGAGTGCTTCTAGTTCTGTGTGTGGTTTGTGTCGATTGTCAGTTGGTCGGTATTGTCAAAGTGTCGCTGCATCAATTCTACATGTCATACAGAGATAGGAAAGTCTCAGCAGCTCTACTCAGAGCTCAGGTACAATTTCTGTGTATGTCTGTCTTGAAAGAGATTCCGGACAATAAAGTGAGAACTGAGTGAACAATCTGCTGCTGTTCTTCTATAATTAATCCTAACTTGATCTGTTTGGTGCAGAATAAAATATCTAGACATCTTTTTGCTTCAAGTTCACATTAGCAGCGGGCTTCTTATGTTGGCTGTTTGTGTACGTTTTTGTCTGATTTGTGTGAAGCTGTATTATGAGGGTTAAATTGTTACCGACAGATTTAGTAATTTGCAGTTAGGAGACTGTGCGTGAAATAGGAACAGTTGTTACACTGTTGTGGTGACTAGAGGAGCACGTTGTCAGTTGGTTGGCAATCAATTTATCAGTCAGTCAATAGTCAGTCAGTCAGTTACTGAATTCATAAAGTGCCCCTTAAGCACGCTTCTCAGAGGCACAACTGTGGAACTAACCAGTGATATTTGAATTATGAAATTAATTTAAGTTACAGTTTAAGTTAGTTTTATAATTAATCATTTGTATTATATATAGTTAAAGTTACTTAAATAGCAATCATTTCAGTTATTATTAAGTTATCCAACATTGATTGAAGTTAAGTTACTATTCAGTTACTTTTAAGTCAGTTAATAAATGCATTGCAGAGTAACCAAAGTGATTCGCTATTCGTTATTCAAAGCACGCTAAACCTAGTTACCCACACATAATCTGTAATTCAGTTAATCAAATCCAGCCAATCTACACTCTACAGCATGTCACTGAGTTCATCAAAGTTCACTTTTAGCCACGCTCTCATGTACAGAGATTTTTCCGTTACGGGTGCATTTAGTCAGCAGACCACAAACTGAAAAAAGTCTTTCAACGAAAGCCTGTGATGCTGGAGCAGAAATAACATCCTGTGCCACCAGTGGGACAGCAGCACACTGTGGGATATGCTGTGCAGAATGTAAACAGAAGAGTCATTAAGTAAGTAATGCATTACGTAGATAGACATTAGAAGTAAGAACCTCAGTTCAGCAAAGGAAGGAATACGGTGACATAATTTGCACCTTCAAACATAAGTTGTCTAAAATGTGTCTTTTGTAATAACTGAGTTGATACTAACTGCAGCAGATGATCATTTGAGTTACAGTTAGTCGTCGATGATTTCATTTAGATTAATATTAAGTTTAAGTTATGAATTTCTTTTGAGTTAAAGTTAAAGTTAACTATACCCAATCTTTTCAGCTAGACCGAGTCTGGCGTTAGAATGGGCTGAGTCTTGCTACGAAGCTGAGGATCTACATGTGTCCTGGCAGTAGGCCTTCACGGTGCTGAAACGTCGACTCTTTTGAAGGAAGGTTCACGTAGACTGCAGGCATTCCACATGACGTGCCAAAGACGCATTCGTGACATTCGATGGAATGACTTCATCACCAACAGGGCTGTATCTGACAGCACGAACCACCCAAGCATTCTCAGCACCATAGCCGCTCGCCATCACTCCATCTTCCGTCACATCCGTTGCCTCGCAGACCGCACACCAGCACACATGACTCTGAAGCTCCCGTGAATACCAGATCAGGACACACACCACACCACGGCTGGAATCGCCCAGCTGGCAGGTCACGGACCACATGGATGAGCCAGGTTGTGCGGGACTCCGGACTCTCTGCTGATGACGCATGGGCTGTTGCTGAAGATCGGTCTACATGGAGGTCGCTGCGACCCACAGCCGGTTACGCGCAGCAGTGAGTGAGTGAGTGAGTGAATCTTTTCAGTTACAGTTACTATTAAGTTACTGAAAATATCACCGGAACTAACCAGTTGTATTGTTGTGGTCAGTTTCCGGTGGTTGCCGTGGAAACTGATATGCCGATCGTCAACCCAGTGACAGGTCTGCAGCATGGTCAGCTCAGAGTAGCACTGGCAATGGGCTCGTTGGAGCAGATCTCTGCTTATCAGCGAACAAAGGCCGGCAGTGCCTCAGCCGTTGCTGTGGCTCAACGACCGACAAGTTACCTGGAAAGGTGATGATTTTCTCATAGTTGTCTGTATGTCTCTATTAGCATTGCATAATATTTATTTGTCAGGTGTGTGACCGTGGTGTATGAAATATGCTGCAGTTTATTAGAAATTCTAGATAAATTTGCCGAAATCACTATTTTCACCATTTTTGTCGTCTTCGTTACCAATGAAGATGATAATTGCATAATTATTTGCACAGAGTTGAACAGTTCTACGACATTAACTGCACATGTGCTTTGTATTTGCATTTATAGATTGAATTTTACTTGAAGTCACGACCTAAAGGCGCTATTATTATTATTATTATAAGAAATTATTATTATTATATAGTGACAGAGATTTCATTTACCAGTGTTTGTTTGACTTTGTATCAAGGTATCATATGGCGTCTGATGGACAAGTGGAGGCCACTTCAGCAGCAGTGGATACTGGTACAGTTACGCTACTGATATGTCAATATTTATAGCTTATATTGCATTCTACGTGCATCTGTGATTTGTTTGCAACATATGGCACTGTGTAAATGTGTTTTGATTGATTGATTGACTGGTTGGTTGGTTGGTTGATTGAAGGGAAGTGGTTTAGTATTATATGGAGGCAGATGGTCAATAATAGTGTGCGAAGTTTGTTTTCAAAGAACAGACACTGTCATGTGCTACAGTTGGGGAATATTGAAATATGATAAACAAGACTGATAACGTGCTTATTGAGGGATTGATTTTTTTCTGTGAATGTGGCATCAGCTTAAAAAGGGAACATATAACAATTTCTGTGGTTTGTTTGTATAATGAGACACTTGTTTTGTGCAGGGTTCCCCCTGTTTTGTCTGAGACGAAAATAAGGACTTTTTAAGCACCTTTCCTAGACAAATTTTTACTGTTTCGGAGACCGACCCGTACACTGTGTCACTGTGACTGTCAACCGAGATATGTGAATATTACCATATAATTCCTATTATACAGCAGTAGCACTCATTACAGTACATGCATACAGCTAATGTCAGCATATTCTCCAAATGCCACAGAATTGTACTAGTAACCAGCAGATACAGACCTGTTATTGTTCGTTGATTGATAGTAGTAGAGCATCATTAACGCCATGTACAGTAGCAGTGATGTCAGTCAAACGAAAGGTCCGACTTCAAAATATTCAAAAATTCTATAGTAAAAATTAACCACTTTTTAAGGACTTTTAAGGACTTTTAAGCACCATTATCGTTTTTAAGGACTTTTAAGGGCCTTATATTTGAATGTGTGAAATTTAAGCACTTTTAAGGACTTATAAGGACCAGGGGGAACCCTGTTTGTGTTATGTGGAAGCAGTGAGAGGATAGAGTATTGTTCTGCAGTATCTACTCAGTCATGTATTTATATCCTGTTCTCATACTACGTTAGCAGCTCCTCTCAATCTGCAGAACCACAACGCTATAAAAATTATTGCCTCGTATCATATCACGATCGATTTGTCTTAACTGCTCGTCTGCTTAGCAGCTTCGTGTTTACTTGAAAAATGTTTTGCTCTATTCTAAGACATGCCGAGCACTCACCACAGATATATTTTTGTTCATTTTCACATTGTTTGAGATCGTCATTGAGAATTATAACGCGTAATAATACTAGAATGGCGCTTGTAGAGTGCAAACCTCTGCCAACGCTGTGTCAATTTTCTGCATTGTGCCCTATCTTGCAGTGGTAAAGAATCCTTTGGTCCTACCCTGAATCCGTATACTGATCCCAGTCATCACCAAAATCTAATCACTTCAAGTTGGGCCAAGTCTAACCTTCTCTGAAAATTTTAGCCATATTCGCCTGTAACTTTTGCTGTAACCCTGCTAACAAATTTTTTTGCCCTATCTTGCAGTGGTAAAGAATCCAAAATCCGGTCTGTGTTCCAGATGTTGATCCGGATCACCACCAAAATGTTATACCCTCTAAGTTGCACCAAATCTAACCTTCCCTGAAAATTTCAGCCAAATCCGCCTGTAACTTTCTGTGTTATTCTACTAACAAACAGACAGATAAATAAACGCCTGCAATCACATAACCTCAGCCTTTATTGGCGGAGGTAATAAATGAATAAACGCCGGGTATCACATAACCTCTTTGGAGGAGGTAATAATAACAAATGATACTCATACATATGTGTTATGTTGATGTTTGTTGTTATACAGTGGAGCACCTGTTTGAAGTGATCGTTGAGAATGTGTCCGGCCTGAAGCTGTTAGACAATATGATCTGGGGTGAGGCGGACTGCTATGTGCAGTATCATTTCCCGGCTCAGATGACCAGTGCTGGCCGTGTCACTGGTGCCAACGTAGTATGTGGTATGTTATGTCTGTTCTGTTTGAAAGTGATAACACATAATATTGTAAAATCTGGCAGTAAATATTGCTAGTGTATACAGCACGTGGTTCTGTCATTGATGTGCTATATAAATTGACGTTTTACATTTTTAACTTGCTTACTTATTTCCTTACTAATTTACTATAGTTGTTGCTGCTGATGGTGATGCTACCAACTCTGCTATTTTTGGTATTTGTTTCATCAGCCTACTTGTCCTGAATTTATCCAATTGTATGTGGCCGGGAGTCAAGCCTGCGACCTCTCGATCGCAAGTCTAACTCGCTAAGAATTATACCACTGTGCCACCAATATGTGTGTGTTTGGTGTGTCTATGCACTGGTAGGAACGCCGTCACTGAAGAGCTATCGCACTGCTACGACTCTCTGTGTTCCTGACCTCGTCTTCAACGACATCGCTCGACACAAAATACTTCTGCCCGAAGGAACTCCGGTGCAGAGAGAAATACTCACAGGCATGCTAACTAGTGTCATTGTACGTGATAATGATAACAGTAATGATAGCTTTGTTGAAGGCTGGACAAAACCGACTTGAAGAATACGGAACATATGTTGACACATCGTGATCCACCAATGTAAACACAAACACAGATTACAAACGAATTCTTATCCAACACATGCTTGCATAGAGGCAGAGTTAGGCCTTGAATCATAGACTGTTACACCACACTGCTGGCCATGCCGTTCATGACAGCAATGTTAATGTTTTAATCCAGTACTTTTGCTGCAGTGATATTTAACTGATACACTTTTTTATTTGCTTATGTGTAATGTGATCATATTTGTAATGTAGGCTGTTTGTGTTACTGTTGTCGATGTAAATACATTTAGCATAGCGTCTCATGTTCCTGTAGTTTTTATGCTATTGTGGAACGTTAAGATGCATGCAACTGAATTTCATTAAGCCAGATGCAGTGCTTTGTCGCAAGTGTCAAGATAGGAGAGACAATCAAATGTTATTCCGCTGGTCTTTATTGTTGTTACAAAATGTATTTTTTTAATTTTTAATTTGCCATTTTTTCAGATTTTTGCTACGTCATAGGCTGGGCCTTCCGAAAATGAACTTTTTGGAATTGCTGGAGCAGCACTTTTTATTGCAGCATGCTTTTCCGGTACCCAAACAACAGCATGAAAACACTTTTGTATCGGTATATAAATTTCTAAAGATATGTGTATAATAAACTGTGCTAGTTTGTGACGTGTGACAGCATGTGCTGGTGTTGGTGGAGGAGCGGGTGGAATCCCGTTTGAAGTCTGGTGTCGATATTACTATCCAAACGTTCGAGACCAAGTCATTGCAAAGGTACCATTTGCCTTCATGGTTTGTGTCGTTAACTAGGAACTGTAGTAAGTGAAAAGAAAGTAAAACATCAATTTATATAGCACACCAATGCAAGAAAAACCCTAGTGCGCTGTGTGGGTTCCTTTCTTGTTTTCTCGCCTGGGTTCTCACGAAGTTGAATAAAATTTAAAAAAAATATGACCAGGGGAATGCTGATTCTAGGTATCTGAAATTAATTTGTTTCTGTTTTTATATTCGCAGACTGCAGAATATTAATTGTAGTAAACTGGCGCAACTTTATTTTCCAGCGAAAATGAAAACAGACCAATAGATACCTTGCTATTACTTCTTGTCACGGCTGTTGCTGAGTTATACTGTTGGGCAATGGTTGCTCATTTTTACATGTAACCATGTGTTTGATACTGCCAAATACGCGTACGTTGCAGGATTTGGGCAACATGTCTGTTTTACGTGTAACCACGGCTTGAATGTTGTTGATTGAGATGGTGGGTGATTGTTCTCACGGCAGGCACAGTTGTCGCTGGCTAAGCTGTGTGCAATGGTGACTATGAAGAAGCCGACAGAGACCAGCATTCAGTCCTTCAGCTTGCCTTTAACGTCCCTAGTTACTGACGACCAGACAGGACACGACCAGGAAGCCGTTGAAAAGGTTTGTCTTCAACAGTAATTAAATATAACAAGGATCAAAGTAATTTGGCAAAAGGCGGAATCGCTCTTTTGTATTCGTCAGGTGACAGCGTAGGAATGACGGTTTGGCTGCTGTTTCCCTTCCCCTCTGGGCTTCGGGACCCCCATCTAACACAATGTGTCATTGGACCTCACGGGTGTATCTACCAAAGGGCACGTAAACCCGTCAAACGTTCAAGCAGGGTGCACGAGTGTGACGGGTGACAGACCGACAGACAGACAGACCACGCTATGGAGAAATGTGTAGGAATAGGCGGAATCGCTTGCTCTGCAAGAAGGGATTTCGCCTAATAATAATAATACCACTGCCAGTGTTTATGGCGCTGTCATCATGGCACAGCCAGTGCAAGAGTTCACCCGGTTTATGTGATGAATGTAACACAGTGCCAGGCGGCCGGCGACGTTTGGACAAAGCCAATCAGCCTGAGCTAACAGATCCACCTGTAGGCAGCTATAGTGACTAGATTCATCATCGCTATTTATGGTTATTACTCAGCTACGCAGCTGATCAGCAGTGGCTCGGTGGCTCAGCGGTTAGGGCGTTGGCTCGTGATCGAAAGGTCGCGAGTTCGACTCCCGGCCAGTCCGCTACCGAGTAACAACTCTGGTCAAGTTGTCTACACCCATGTGCCTCTGTCACCAAGCAGTATAATTTGGTACCGGCCAAAGGGCGGTGACGCTCTGCAGCTGGGAAGGTAACCATAGGTCCTGCGTCGCACTGGCCATGCGTCACAGACTCAGTGGTCTATCCACCTACGGGCTCAACGGCCTTGACAGGAAGATGAGCCAACGCTCCGGAGGGACACGGCCCGCTTTACCTTTACCTTTACGCAGCTGATAGTCATTTTATCCCACGGGGGTAGAAGGCTGAGTCGACGTCGGTACCGAGATAGTTTGCCTGCCTGCATACAGTCATCCATCCAGGCTCTAACCAGGCGCAGTTAAACAAAACCGAATATGTGTATGTTGACCAAAGTTGATAGTCTTTTGTAACGTCAGCGTTATTTTTACCTTTGCAGTAAATTGATCTCTGATCTGATAATTACGATGATAACTAACTTACCTGTGTGTAGATGCCACTGAATGGGAGTCTGTCTGTGACGGTGAATTATCGAACAAATGTCATTAAGGTAAACAGTTTTATTTACCCGTTGTCACTAGTTAACTGCCAGCAGTTCTGTGTTTCTGGTTACTTACTTTTTATCTGTCCCCAGCATGTATTCAGAGGTATTATGTTTTCAAGCTGTTCATGAGTGTATGTCTGTGTGGATCCCCAAAAGTTTGTTAACCTTGGTTGATGATGTAGTTATGCCGGAGATGAACTGGTTAGATTTTGAAGATCAAAGAGTCAAGGTCAAGGTCAAGGTCACTACAAGATCAGATGTGCAAAACTTCAGTACCCCGTAAAAACATACCATTCTTCCCGTAGAAGAAGAAAAAGAAGAATCATATATCTATCATATTATAATGTGTTTGGCCCCCATGTGGGTCCGGGGGTGTACCGGTGTAGAAGAGACCCACTCCATTTCCTGGCCGGATGGCGTAAGGGGCGCCTAAACCAGGCTTTTAGTTTTGTATTGGTATAGTTAGATTGCACATCTCTGCGTCTTTTGTTAGTTAGTATTACCTTTGTGTGCATGTGTATGTAGGTAGTATATTATTGTATTTTGGGTTTTTTTGTGTTGGTTTGATTGATTTGGCTGTTTATTTTTGTTGTCCGTACTAGTGCAAGTGATTGCCGGGAGGACCGTCTCCGAAGTGACCTATAATGTGTCGAGCAGGACGTTAAACCTTACTCACTCACGCACTAATGTGTTTGCTGACAGGCAGAGACGGCGGTTGAAGCTGCTGATGGTTTGACTCGAAGCTTGCCTGGCGCTGTTGTCTGCATATCTGTCGGCGTAATTAAGGCGTCGGGTTTACAGGTATATTAATCATCAGATTTCCAGATATGTTCTTAGACTGTCAAGGGCAAAGGTTTCTCTATGGCGACTTCTGGGGATTGAATCTAATTTGTGATTTATACAAAAAACCTCTGGGTTAAAAAAAGCTCAGATTATTATAGATCGGAGCCTGAGATGAGAAAACTAAGACAGGAGCCTAATGAGAACTAAAACGACAAGTAGCCGTTATTATTAAAATAGTCAGTGTAGTTGAGAGCAGTGTAGCTGGTGTTCGCAACATGTTACATGTATAGACGGCTGCTGCAATGCTGACTCGTTATGACCCGTCGATGCAGTACTCATCTGAGGTCGGAGTTAACAGCTACGTACGAATCATGCTCTCGTTCCTACATAAACAGGTGACTCGACTGTTAACTAGTTTTCTGCGGTTGATGTAATGTTGTGCAGACTAGGAGCCGTACACATCCGTATCATATTCTTAAGCATCTTATTTAGTAATGTCATCTTCTTGTCTGATTTTTAGCTGACCATACTGGGTAGTACGGTCGCGCTTATGGTACGATATTCTGTCCATCTGTCGTCTGTCTGTCTGTCGTCTGTCTGTCTGTAACGTTTGTATTGTGGCTAAACGGTACGTCGTAGAGGGTCGGCGACGGTACCGTTGGATAGGGCGTTGGTAAGTT
>Ga0209052_1000640_pt1 | contig 11340 bp, 4 predicted proteins | sample WorMetHEROISLAND_2_FD_187409 | JGI IMG/M metagenome (GOLD analysis project Ga0209052, IMG submission 187409) | Marine gutless worms symbiont microbial communities from Max Planck institute for Marine Microbiology, Germany - Olavius sp. 4 HERON... | ecosystem: Host-associated > Annelida >...
GTTGTAGAGAGTGACTAGCGAGTAGAACATAGTTGATGTCGGACTCGGGTAGTTTGACTCTGGAATTCCCCGGCATACACTCGCCCAACCTCGCTGTTTTATGAACCACTGCAACTAAAAAGACTTCGGCTATCTTGTCGTCTGCTACAGCCTCGAGCCAAATTACAGCTCAGTGTGCTAAGTGGGAATGTGCGACACGAGTAAACAAAACGTATTGGATGATAATAGTTTTATTCACCAATTTTTAATACTACAATTAGTTTCAATAGTGTAACTGACTCGTCAAAGTCCTATATGACACATGCTATGACAGCAGCTGCTCCTTAGCAATGCTAGTTTACACTGACAACGACAGACTAAATATTTACGACAGGGCGCAACAGTGACTAGCACTAGTTCGGAAGTAAGCGCTTGACTAGAGCTAAGACATTGTTATGCATACTGACTTAGCACGATGTTCGACGAGAGTCCATGTTAGTTTGGAAGCATAGTTATGACGTAACTTTGCAACTGCATGTTTTGGCTAGGGTTCAACCCCCAAATCTCCCCTTCCTTGGGGGCCAGGGACCCCATCTAACACAATATGTCACTGGACCGCACAAGTTTACTTGTCAAATGGCATTTAAATCTGTGAAAAGGTTCAAGGCTTAAGCAGGGGGGCACAAATGTCACAGCGAGACAGACAGTCACACCACACCTAAAAATCGTCTTGCAAGCCCTGTCTCTGTCTAAATACCCTAAGGGACTCTGCACAATGTGAACAGAGAAGACATGCAACTATGCCTCTAATCAACGTTAAGCAGATGGCTAAAGTGTAGTGGCCGTGATACCTAAAGCGTTCCTGTCCGGCAGTGTCCCACAGCTGAAGTTTAACACGCAGGCCGGGCTTGATTTCAACAAGTCTTGCAAAGAAATCAACGCCGACAGTTGGTTCACATCCCTCATCAAACTTGCCCTCGGTGAAGTACTTGAGCAGAGACGACTTCCCCACTGTGCTGTCTCCAAGCAAGATCACCCGAAACTGGTAGTCGAAAATAGGCTCCACCATGCCGTCCTGGTCCATGGGATTTTCTACAAGCACAAGCATAAAAAACAACTGATTTTCACACATGCTATTTTACAGTCCACACGAAGAATGAGATAAACCTGTTAATTCTAACATAACTCTAACAGTCAGCCTAACTGTTTAATGTGTTCAGTGTGCATGTGCCATTGCACTTGCAAGATGCATGACCAGCATAAGAAATTATTGATACCTTACACTAATAGGTTGTGACAAAAACAGACATCTGAATGAATAGCGGCAGTTAAACAACATTAGTGCTTTTGAATATCCTGTAATTTATCTTTTTCTATAAAACATGTCTATAATTATGTCTAGATAATGGGCATACATTTGGACGGTAATATATTTTTTTCTGAGATGTACGCGTGATGTGAGTACATTTTACAAGGTACCCATATAGTATAATCATACCCTGACATTGATGCAGAACTTTCTGATGACGCTTTGCCTTTTGTTTTAGTTGTGTGCTTGTAATACAGACACAGTATGCACATAATCTGTTTTACAGCACATTGAGGTTCTAATACAGCTGTTCCCGACAACAGAATGCCGTCAAATACACCTAACATCAACATAATAGACTTACTGAATATATATTCTTGGCCGTGTATAGATTGGACACTTCGTTTATCACTGTTAGCCTCCGGGAGAGTACGATTTCTCGGACACCCCAGCAGTTCTTTCACGTTTCTAGTTTATTAGTCTTCAGCCTACCGTTTGGACACGTGCGCCGAACTATTATTTTATAAAAGTCGAAACAAAAACCTTAACCATTTATTTACATACTCAGCAAAGAATAGCAATTACATCGATGAAAATAATTGGTAAGTAAAATTTAAGCAAGTAAGTATAGAAATGCCATTGAGCCCTGAAGCTACATCAGTGGAACTCGGTGAAAATTTGAGACTTGAGGTTAAAGATAGGGACTTGATATTCAGGCCTTGAGACAATGTTTCGTCAGTTAACTGTAACTGCAAATTAAGTAGCAAACTAACTGAGATAATTCAGTTAACTGTATCATTTGACTGTATCTACAATAGTATGATTTCAACTTAATTCAATAGTATTGAAAAAAATGTATCAGTTAATAATATATTAAGAAAAAAAACGTCACTAAAAATATGCAGATGTAAAATTTCACTTAATGGTATAATCTGTGCCATTACTTCTGTCATAATTTGCTTATTTGGTAATTATGATAACGAAAACAATAATTAGCTAATTACATTACAACTGTATGAAACTCAGTAACTCATGCCAGACTCTTGGAACTCATACAACTCGCAGATATAAAATATTGGAACAGTGTAAAACATGGCACAAGAAAATGTAAAAAATAAATAAAATCTTTGCCAATAACGCAACGTTCGTGACTTAATTTGTTCATTTGCTATTTGCTAATGTGCAAGACGTAATCAAAAAATGAAGCCACCCAACTAACTATACACTAAGTGTAAAAGTATATTATTGTAGTGACATGATTGCAGTGATGTAAGACTTTTTTCCAAGACAAAGACCAATACCAAGACTTTTTAAAACTTTTCATGCATCATCAACTGCATTTTCGTAAAAGAGTATATGATTAAATGTGACGAAGTATGCAATGCATGCTACTCAATGCCAGTCGATGGTGACCATAATAACAGCACCGTCATTTGACTCCATGACTAGTTAACTGCTGTCGAAATATTAATAGTAATTACTAGCAACAGCTCTTAAAATTCTCTAAACTTTTTTGTCAATACCAAGACTTTATTTTTTTCTGTACTCGAGCCACCTCGAGACCAAGACCTTGGTCTCGAGGACTACATCACTGCATGATTATGAAGCTGGCAGCAGACGCTTGTAAGGTCAATGCTAGTAACAAACTTATCATGTATTTATAGATGCAAAAAACAGACACGGAAACAGACGGAATCACAATAAACAAATAATATGAAACCCAGATATAATATCATTCTCTCTACAACAAAGGTGCATTTATAACAGTTATATTACACATCACAGAAGTTCTGCTGTAATGCACACATAATTACAATTACAACTCCAATTGTATGAAACTCACCAACTCATGTCACGTGGACTTATTAACTAGCAACTGTAGTACAGCAACGGTTTAAAAAATACAGAAGACAAAAACGACCAATCACAATAACAAATCATATGAAACCCAGATATAATATTATTATGTCTGCATCTACAAAATTTTATAACAATTATGTTACGTATCAATGCAGTTCCAGTATATGACAAAAATGTCACACTTGCAACAACAAACGAAGAAAATGATAAGTGCTGGAGAAATGTTATGAAAACTCAACAAATACAAAAAAATGAGAGTAAATCACATTTTAAAAAGTGAGAAGCAAAATACATTGTTCTACTCTATGATGTGCATGGAAAGCTGCCAGAATAAATAATATATACAACAGACAAGTATATAAGAGTGTGTACACATACATGTGTGTGTTGGATATACAATAAGTACCTTAGTATGTACATCATAAAGCACATCTTTCTATCACGAAGTTATTTTTCGATGCCCGCATGTTAAACTGGGCCACAGCCTTCAGGCAACTGATAGCTAAAAAGCAATTAAAAGAAACAGAAAGAAAAAGCCAAAGAAATAAACCTAAGAGAAATAAAGCAACAATTGTTAGCTGAAATCTGTCATTTAACGAGCAGAACTCATCTGTGAATTATGCAAGCTGTAGTAAGCTACACATTGGGGTGAAACTTTTCACTGTGATGCAACAGTAGTGTACGGTGCACAATAACACAGAACATGCCAGTGCTGACTGACTAGCTACACTGTCTCTCACAATCAGGGCTGGAAAAAAAAACAGTTTTATTGGAAATGTTTTTTAGGTTTTCAATTACAACTCCAATTTTCAAAATCAGTTAATATTTGCAAAGCTTTGGTGGACAAAAGTTTAGTGGCACGTTTTTATGGCTCACAGTGTAGATTACTGACAGTGTAGCCAAGTGCAAACATTAACAATGTATTGCAAACAATAAATATCACGGTTTACAGCCACACTGTATAGCGATAACGACAACTTTAGTAACCTTTCAGTGTTAACAAAGTAACAAAAAACAGACTAATTTGACAAAAGGCAGAATCACTGGGGCAAGCACACCTAACTCCTCGTTTGTCTTCAGCAGGTGGCAGCACAGGACTGATGGTATGCCTGCAATTTGGAATTGCATGTTTTGGCTGGGGGTTTGACCCCAAAATCTCCCCTTCTCACAGGGGGTCAGAGACCCCCATCTAACACAATGTGTGAAATGTCCGGGGTTGAAACATCCAGGGAAGGAAATGTCTGTCTCCCAGTTAGGCATCTACTGCAGCTATTTAAAGAGGTCCGTTCCACTAGGTCCCGGTATGTGAATTCCACCAAGGTGTACAATAGCATAGAAAATGCCAGTAACTGTGGCTAGGCTGACCAATGACACGACGGCTGCAATTAGCGATGACTTCAGCCGACCAATAAACGCCGGTGGTGCGGCCATGCCCAGCAAGGCCACACAGACCGTCAGTGAGTAAGTAACAGAGACGGCAGCGTTGATTGCAACGATCTGACCAAAGCGAGAGAATGGACGCAGGCTGGCTTGAGTCAGAGGCAGTGAAGCAGCTATAGTAGTAATAGCACTGCTTAGTACGGAAGAACCAATGTGAGTTACGGCTACGTGAGTGCGCCATTCCCGTAGTCTAGATGCAGGTCCCTGTAAGAGGTGTGCCGGAGGACTGCATCCTGCAAGCAGATAGCCCTCAACGACATGCAGACAATAGTCAACCGACGAGCCGACAAGAATCGACAGACACAAAGCTTCAATTGCACCCAGCTGCCAACCAGCCCAGTAGAATATTGCCAACACCAAGCACATCATACCCAGCATAGTCACAATGGTGATCAGCAGCAGTAGAAAATGTCCCGAGAACACCGCTACAGCCATGATACATATCACCATGGATAAGACAAGACCATAGACGGCACTTGTCACCGCAACTATCTCCATTATCACCTGTATCCAGTAGTCGGCAGTCTGGTAGACACTACTCAGTGGAGAGTCTGGAGGTAAGGTTGAGCGCAGGTCGGCAATCAACGTCTGCCATTGCTGATACTGAGTGTATGAATGGAACGACGATGCAGCCTTAAACGTCGTCGACTGGAAGCTGAATGCCAGCCACTTGATGTTGCCATCTTTGTGCAAACCGACTTTAGCATTGCTCGGCAGGTGCATGCCGTCTGACACGTAGGTCTGAGGCACGCGGCGACATTCGTCAATAGTGTACAGTAGCTGGCGCAGATAACCGGGCTGATGAGACCGAGCTGGAAGGCACTGCGCAGTATTTGCTACGACGAGCTCCGAACTGTTGCCGATGACGTTACACAGACGACACAAGTCGGACACGGCTCTTGCGTTCACGTGAGATCTATTCAGCGCCAGCGCGAACGAATCATCATATACCACCGTCCCCTTCTCGGACAGGACATGACCTGCAGGCAGGCTGCTGCGATCAATGTCCACGATGCCGAACACAACGTACACTGTCACACCTTTCTCGAGATGAATCTGACGTGCAACGTTGGCCACTGATCCTGGTGGTGGCGTTACAACATTAGCAGAATGTCCACCGGTGTGTAAATGGCCACCGACTGGTGCTGAGATCCAAGACAACGGTGTCGACGATGATGGCAACAATGACGGAAACACGTTTGTATGCTTTACTGAGTGCAGAAACTCTGTTGGCGATGTCACTGTACTTGTGGGAGTTGATGTGGAAATAGTACTGACAGACATAGGCAGTGTGCTGGGAGATCTAGGCAAGGTGCTTGTCTGTGTCTGTATGTGTGGTCCAGTGCTCTCCTTTGACGTATGTGGCTGGGCTGAGTGTGAAAACTCTGCTGATGAAATGATTGTACTGGTGGCACTTGTTGTGGTAGAAATTTCACTGGCAGACCTAGGTAGTGTGCTGGGAGATGTGGTGAAGGTGCTTGTTGGTGGCCCAATAGTCTCCTCCGATATCTGTGCATGGATTGTAGTTGTTGCTGACTTCATGCGATTTGTGGAGGTTGGATGCACAAGTGGCGGTAGCACATCGGGGCTGTAGTCCAAGGGCAGTGAAGGAATGCCCTCAGTTGTGTAGTTTGCCATCAGATCGAGAAACATTTCAATGTTTGTTGTGGACCGGAACAACTGCGGAGGCTTGGAGGCATGGCGCAGGTGGGTCATTGACAGTATTGATGCAACAAGCATCAGCACAAACGCGACAATGATAGCCCAGCGCGCCTTGACACACGGCAAAGCAAGACCGTGATACATGATGCTCTGTAGCCTGCGGTTTAGACCGCAGCCTTCGGTGTGTCGCCCGGTCGTGTAACTTACACCAGAGCTGTGCATCAACTGACGTTCCAGTGACAACAGTGCATCATCTTCATCATCATCAGCAGCAGCATCATCATCGGATGACCTCCTCAACCGCAGGATTCCACCAACATGACGAGACCAGTGGTTGTAGCTGGACGATGATCTCAGTGGACTGTCAACCGCTAGTAGTTCTACATCATCATCACCGGCACCATTAGACACCCCACCACCACCATCACCAGCAGCAGCAGCAGCAGTACTTTGGACGGTATCGGTATCAGTGTGGCCGGCTGTGTCAGAATCCAGCTGAAGTAATCCAACATCATCATCACCATAGCGATGCATTACTGATGACTGACGGTTGTTAAAGAAATCTGCAACATCGTCGGGAATATCCGCCACAGAACATGACTTGCATGACTTCAGACAACTGATTCTCTGATAGATGACATATTCACAGCGGGCAAACCAGCGGGACCAAAGATTGATAACCGGAGGCATCAGGATAATAACGAGAACCCAACAGCTGCACACAATCAGAGTCATGAACAGACCAAAGTCATGTACTGCTGGTATCGAAGAGAAAATGTTAGCGGCGAATGCTGCAGCTGTTGTCAATGATGTAAAGAATGTTGCCTTACCAGCCGCCGTAACTGTGTGTAGCATGCGGTCAGACAGCTGGGAGATGGACTGCGCTTGACGAAATGTGTTGATAAATACAAATACATCATCGACTCCAATGCCAATGACAACGAAGGCAGCAGCACCGTTCAGCATGCCCAGTGCAACGACATTGAATACAACTCGGTAGAAGAAATATGCCAACGGAAAACTCAAAACGATGGTAACAAAACCCCAGAATGTCAACCAGATGGAAAACGATGTGAGGATAAACATCAGTATGATGATGGTGATGACAGAGATAATTGCTAGCCGAATGTCATGCCAGAATGCACTGCTTACTTCGTAGTCAAATATGTCAGTTCCACCATAGAGTACACGCACTTTCTCAGTTGACATGGGTGACAGTTTTCCAACCAACTGAACTAAAAACTGATTGTATTTGTCTTCCTGCTCCTCTCTGCGATCATCAACGTCATTGTAACCTGGCAGCGGCATTCCAAATGAGAGTTCGCTCTTGAGAAAACTGCTCTCAAAGAATGTCTGATTAGCATGACCATCAGTGTAGAGGAAATCATACGGTGAGCTCAGGACAGCACGTACAGTAGCGTCAAAGTTATCAACTAGCTGATCATCAGTTTCACCATCATCCGAGGAAGGCTGATAGAAGTATTTAGACACAACGGAATTAAGCGCATCACACTGCAGCACTCTGTGCCAAAACTGCAGCTGCGAATAATCCTTGAAGCAAAACTCTGCAAATTCCGGCATCTGTATGATGTCAGTTTCAATGCGATGTATTGTCTCAATTCTGTCACGAGTGAAAATGTTGTTCTCATCATCACCGACAGCAACGTAGACCAGGACGACCTTATGACGACGATAGTACTGGGTGCGAGAAGCAGAACGTTTACCAACAGATCGTCTTGACCTCCCAGTACCAGCCGCAGCTAGACGCCATTCCTTATACTCCTGCACAGCGACGTCAAACGCCTCCTGATGTCGCGTTACTTCATGGTTAGGAATGGTAAACGCCTTGAGTGAAAAGTCAATCACAGGTTCTGGCTTAACGCGCAGGACTGCATACAGACCTAGCCCGAGTGACACACCCAGCACTGTCACGATCACTATGACTGACACCGCTACATTTGTCAGCAGAACACGTGCGATGTCCTTCACTGAAGCTCTACAGCAACGTCTGCCAAGTCTGAAGTGTCTGCTGAAGGCAAGCCCTGTATATAAACTGTACATTTCTTCAGCTGAATCTCCACTTGCAGCAATAAAGCCATCAGCGTCGTCAACCGAAAGGCTGTTCGCATTATGATTCATTGTCACTTCAACATCCATATCACAGAACAGAACAAGGACTGGCAGACTTTCCTCCGACGCTATTCACGCACCATTCTCAAATGTTACAACAATGAGTATAAATTAAAAAGCTACAAAACTTGACTTTATATTATATTACTACATACATCTTCCGTGTTTACCATAGAATAGATATTATGATGGATTAGGGATGGGTCAACTAATTAAATATCGATGTTTCGATATCGCGATATTATTTTTTGTGGCCTCTGACTGGCGTGACTTTATGTCTGTTAGAGCCTACACAGTTTTTGTTCAATATGGTAACTTTTAAGACATCGACGTAGATGGAGTCTCGATCTGCCTCTGTGCCCGCCTCTCGAATGTATCACCATTCACCACACATCAGGTTTTATTTCGGTTTCTCGTTTCTCGCAATTACATGTTAAAATCATATATCAACTTTCAACATATCTGATACAGGGTAGCGGTCGGGCAAGCCTATTTGTTTCTTTAGACAGTTTTTCGGCAAGACGCACCGCTTAGAGTAGACACAATACATACGTTACAGACAGACAGACAGACAGACGACAGACATACGACAGACGGACACAACATCATGCCATAAGCACGACCGTTGATACAGTCGGGTCAGCTAAAAAGCTTCTGCAGGTAAATATTTTTATGCGTTATGCTGATTGCTGTCCTTCAACGGTTTCAGTGGCAATTTGTGATCAATTTAGTTAAACAGGCGAGTGAGGCGACCCGGCGAATTTACTATAGTATACATGCTTCATCATTTAACGGTGCCAAAATAAAGTCTGTGACAAATATTCGTTTAAGATAAAAATGACGTGATAACGTGAAGCATTACAATATAATACGTTTGGAATATGAAGACGACTCATACGATACGAATATGCGATAGATCGCTTAGAAATTTATGCGTCCGCACACCTCTAACATTTTTCCAGATTAGATAATTAGAAACTGGAAAGTGAAAGTGTTTAGTTGTGTAATTAATTGTGTAATACGTTTTAGTGCTAATACATTGATTGCGTTTCGGAAAGTTTTGATTTGAATTCACAGTTGGAACATTTTGACGCACTGGTGCATCCAAATAATCAAATTTTAGGCACCACTAGAGTAGACTAGCATCTAAGCTGTGCAAGTTCAGGATCATGCAGGATGGGAGTCATCTCGCCATAGTGGTGGGGTTATAGCCTAGGACCCCACCGTTTTATAAAAGCACTTGGATTGGTAGCCATCTTATGGACATAGGTAAAAAGCATTGCTTTTTGTCCCTAACCTTTATCTTTGAATCGCTCGTTTTATATATGGTAACCATTTCTGTTGTGCTTTTTGGCCCATTGTATGTACTGAATCTTGAATTGCTGGTTGTTCACTGAATGACAGAGTGGGCATTGATAGTGAGTGTTTGATGTGTGATTTCAGATGGCTGCTATTTACGTGCTACTGCTGTGGTCAGTTGTGCTTTCATGTAACGTAATTCATGGACGCGTCTTTGCGGCTGCTGCGCAAGATGAGTTTGAAGATGCTGCCGACTGGCTTGATCCTACCGACATGATTAACTATGATTTGGCTACAAGAAAAATGAGAAATTCTGTGGTTTGTCCCGATTCTTTTTTTGCAATAATTTTTGCCTGTTGCACATTACATTATTACGACATCCAATTCCCATTCGGTGTGTTGTCCGAAATGTGTTTCCACAAGATTTCTGCACAGAATCTGCTAGTACTTCTATGTCTTGTGTATTTTGTTATTTTCTTATTCTTAGTTAGGTGTCATCCTTTGCTACTTCTTTGCTGATGGTTGGGAGACAGGAAGAGTTTATTTTTGTGGGACTGGCCTAACCTGGAGTTACTTTGGAGGAATTGGCCGGAGAAATATTAACAACAGCCATCTGTGCTTAGTGTCACGTTTAGTTGTGATCGTCATGGGAGAACATTTGGTGGATTACTGCAGCCACATTTTTGCAGACCAGTTACCCTTACTGTCATCAAACCAATATTGGGTATTGCCCAATTGGACAGTATTGAGTATAGGGTGATATTTTTATTGGCTGTCATACCGAATACCGATATTGCACGGACATCCTTACGCCATCGTACATGGTCATTCTAATAGCAATAGGTAATGGGTATTGAGGTATTGGGTCGGCTAGTGCTGTATACGTGGACATTGTAGGCCGGTATTTGTTGAAAAATGAATATAGTGTTTCATTGTGTACTGGTGTCGGTATTGGTATTGGGTATTGGTATCGGCAGGACCCGATAATATTGGGTATTGGGTAACTTGCTTGGTGTCATTTTAACCTCAGTGCTTGATTATTCTCTAGTCTGTCGATGCAGTTGTCCAGTGCGTGTGTCAGACTCGTGATAAAGAGCCGCCGGTGTTTGAATGCGAGTCCGATGAAGCATACAAGCAATGTCAATCAACCGTTGATGAGCTGCGGTCTCAGGTGTCTAGCCTCAACGGCTCCGTGACGAGATTGACTCAGCAGGTGTCCAGATGTTCAGCCATTCACCAGGAGGTCTTCTTCCACCAGTACATCCGCAGTCTTCTTCAACAGCTCTCAAGACTTGCTACTCCGGTTAGTGCATACAAACCACCACCACTGCCATTTCTACTGTTTTACTTTCAGTTGCCGTTTAACTGTGCATACTAATTTTTCGCACATACTTTTACTTGTGTGACTCCTCCAAAAGTGTGCTTTTTGGAATAGCTCTTTCTGTCACTCGACTAACCGAATGGTGTTAATAGATACTGTCTATATACTGTCCATTTCACAACATAATGTTTATTAAGCCTTATGCAACAAGATCTAAGCAAGCCCAGGCTTGCAACACCGCTACATGCTTGCGTATTAGTGACATATTTACTTATTTATTTAGGTACTTACTTATTCACTCGATTACTTACAAGATATGTACTGCAGCCACTGCTGTACA
>Ga0209052_1000641_pt1 | contig 11332 bp, 3 predicted proteins | sample WorMetHEROISLAND_2_FD_187409 | JGI IMG/M metagenome (GOLD analysis project Ga0209052, IMG submission 187409) | Marine gutless worms symbiont microbial communities from Max Planck institute for Marine Microbiology, Germany - Olavius sp. 4 HERON... | ecosystem: Host-associated > Annelida >...
TTTAAAAATAGGCTTAAATCTGCTCTGTACGGTCATGCTTTCCTGCAGTGACTCGTGACTTGTCCACACTTGCGATTCTTCACTATTGTGAATGATTTAACGTGTGCATAAACCATATAATAAATAAATAAATAAATAAATAAATAAATATCTTGCAAACGTACAGATCATTTGACTTGCAATGTATGGTCCCTGTAGATGGTTTGTTGAATTGTATTCATTTTGTGTCTTTACAGTTTCAAACTTACTTCAGTGATGTAGTGGTAGCCAGAAGTTCGTTCAGTTTATCTCAATTCCCACAATACTTTGCGCAAATACCGGTATACGTAAATTATATAAACACAGTGCCACAATTCCCACGAGCATCGCATCAGTGTTACTATATTTAGAAACGTCTATGTGTTTTGCATGAAGTATCGTGGGAATTACGACCGGAACCGGATCTCACGTTTGCAATGCATTGTTGGAATTGTGATATTGAGAATTGGAAACTCTGTTTAGCTTTTTTTAGACCAATTTCAGCTTTGTGATGCCAAATTAATAGGCGTAGTTTGTATTCATACAAGAAATTACGAATTAAGTAGAGATATCGACAGAACTGATGGTGTGACTGGTGTATTACAGGGCAGATAAACGTCGGCTTGAGGATCAAGTCAATGCAGCTGCCAGCCGACCCACACCTCAAGTCTCTGCGTGCTCTGCTCGGCACCGAGTGGATTAGTCTGGAGGACATTCAGATGAAGATGTCGTCGTTGAAGCGTTCGCATCGCTCCAGCACCGTGCATCATGACATCAGTCCAGTGATGGAGGAGGAAGATGATCACGGCTGCTGCTGGCGCTGCTGCTGCTGCTGCTGTCGGACGTCCAGCCGGCGTCGGCGTCCTCGCAGGGCCGACAAATACGTCCTCGGCGCCGGGAATACCCCCGGGGCCGCCGTACAGTCGGAGCCGGGGGTGCCGGCGAGTGACCAGAAGTCGCTGGTGATCACGTACCAGCCTGGCCAACTCAAGTCAACCAGTACCGAGTGCATATCAACCACTGCAGGTGGTGCGGGTGAATCAGATCTGGGCAGTCTGCGTCGTGCCGCGGACGCCGTGCACTCCCACTGTGCCGCTCTGTACTCGTCCGTCGCCGAGGCCGGCAGCGCGCTGAGGACTGACGTCGAGAGGTACTTCGAGCAGGACCGTGGCGTTCTCGTGCTGCGTCTCGAGTCCCTCGGTGGTGGCGGTGGTGCCGCCATCTGCTGCATCTGCACCCGCCCGGAACACGTCGCCCGGTTCCGCGAGGACCGAGCGGAGAAACTTGCCGCGGACCTGGAGAAGGTGATACAGACCACGGTGGGTGCGCGGGTTCGGCTTGACATGACGCTGGACGACGGAGATCTCGAACTGGCTGAAGTGGAACTACGTGGCACTTAGACAGTGGCCAGTGGTCAGTGGTTTGCCAGGGCAGCCGTTATGTTGGAAACATGGAGATGTTGTAATCTATAAACTAGGAGAAAACTGGAGTTTTTGGTTTATTACAACACCTTGTTTGCACAGCACAAGATGCTGTTGAGTTTCATGATTGGTGATAGGCTCAAAAAGATTTCAGTACAAAGAGAAGTTTTAATAGGTATTATAAACACTTTTGGATAATTGAAACTGCAACTAATAAACAGTATGAATTCATTGGTTAAAATTTCAACCTTTATTTATCAATTTTGCTGACATTTTGGCAACTTCTGCTCATAGATGTGGTAGATATCTATGGCAGATTGTTCATAGCAGTGACCTCTAGTGCCAAATGGAAATTGTTCTGAAGAAGACAGCAGTGGTTGCCGAAACGTCGACAGAATCAGTAAATACAGCTTGTAATTTTGACAAATTCATATCGTTTTTTATAAATACTTAATTTAACTACAGTAACAGTAACTAAGCAAGCAGTTACCATTTTATTTTAATACCTAAGTAGGTTGTAAAACTTTGTTCATCTGCTTTGGAAGATATCACTCTGTTCATAGTGTAACATATTATGATACTGCAAGTCTCGACCAAAAACTGTACTGTTACATAAAATACTGCGGTGTTTTGGACGTGTTGAACATGAAGATGACACTGATTGGACCAAACAATGTATCAAAGTGGAGATTATTGAGTGAACTTGGGTACATTCAAAGAAGATGTGGGGGGTTTGTGAGAGGTGATTTTAGAGTCTTGGCCCCTCCCGTAAGGACACTTAGGTTAGGGACCAGCGGAGAATGAGAATAGGGGGTGGGGTGCTGGCTAATCCTGGTTTATCTGCAAACTGGCCGTTAAAAACAATGTTTGTGTAACTGTGTGTCTTGGGCAAGGTGTGGGTATATACATGTAGTGTTATACTGTCTGATCGCCTATCTAGTGTCGTCATCATAAGTCTATACTGATCAGTGGCTGATGTATATGTGAGTACTCATACTCTGTGTTGTGGCCGTGACTTATGTCAAGTGTGTTTGTTGCTGTACAACTGTGCTAACTCATGCAGTCTAACTGCACGCTGTTTTGTCAGTTTAATTAAAAGCATTTTGTCGTCACGTCATGCAGATTTTATCATTACTACAAAAGTGCCATTGAGCTCTTATGCAGTGGACTAGATAGTCGGTAGTATCAGGTCTTCTGTTTTCACAGCCAACCTTCAATCCGTCATACTAGGCCAGTGTTTATCTAGTGTGTGTAAATACAGCATTTCAGCGGATTATGCGACATTTTAGTGCACTATGCATTTGATGCATGCTATTGTGTATGCCGGGTGGCTTGAAGTTTAGTTTCCGATCGTTTTACGTGAGCTCACAGGGGCACAACGATGGCAAATCATGTCAATGTTAGACATATTTTGTGGAGTATGTTACTGTGTGTTTTTTGATATTTCTGTGCTGATCTTGTGGTAGCAAAGTTTGTGGCACTCCGCGTTTTGCGTTCCACAGCAGATTGTGATCACTGATTGTGATTGTTTGGCCTTGTTTTATCAGCGTTTCTGTTGTAACTTATCCGTTGAAGCCCAGGTCTGTTTCATTGTTGCAGTCCACGTGTTGTAATATGATCGTGTCAAACTGAGCCACGTGTTGTCAGAACTAGTGTCTGACCAGTGAAAACTGCATGGCATAATTGCACAGTAGATATTTTCATCTTGTGTGATTTTCTTGTCCGTTTTGTCCAGTTTATGCTTTTCGTCCTTAGGTAGTGTTTTAACAGTTTATACTGCTAGCTGGCTTGGATTGTTGATAATCTGTTATTGAGCCCATGTTATTGGACTTTGGTTGATGAACTGTTTAACACGCTCCATTGTTTGCGTGAAATACCATGTCACTAAACTGGTTTTTGTCCGATTTCCTATTTTCTTATGTGTCCTTGTGTTTTGGCTACAAAAATGATGTGAATGTTTGGTAACATTGTTAGTCCTGTATTATGTGGTCCAGCATGGTTCCATGTAAAATACTCGTAAAATGTTGCACAGATTTTGCAAAAAAAGTGGCAAAAATGGAACATTTAGAAAATTGACTATGATTCTGTGTGAAATATAATGTTTGTTTTACATGTGACCGCAGCCATATTTTTTCACACAACAAACAGTATAGATGGCAGAAATGTTTTTTCTCAAACTGCAATTTACATCCCATTAACCCTTTAGCTCTTTGACTCTACCAGCACGAAGAGCATTTCGTGTGTAAAAAGACGTCATGTTTAAACAGTTCCCAGAAATTTACTTTTCAGCACCTGCCCTATCTGGAGTAGAGGAAGACTTAAATGGAGTGTAGAACTCCAGAGAATTTGGTCACTTAAACAGTGTTGAAAAGTTATAAACAGTTTGTTGCATAACCATTTTGCCAGCTGGTGTTGAAAATTCCTGCCATCTGTCATGTTGTTGAGGTATATTAGTTAAACGACCGGTGTAGGTTATAGCCAGTGTGTCAAGTGCCTTAGCGTTGGTCGAGGTCCATTGTCTGTTATTTGATTGTGAGAGATTGATTGTTATCACTCGTGTTATTGCAATGTTAGTTGAAATGATTTCTGTTCAGTTCAAGTTGATCTTTTCAGTCTTTTGTCGAATCATGTTGTGTGTACATACTTTGGACCATGTCTGTGTGTCTGTGTGTGTGTTTGCCTGTGGCTGTTGCCATTCATCAGTGAGTGAGTGCTTGCTACTAGTGTTGGTAACAACGCACAGCCAAAGTACAACGCCAGGGCATTTGGTGGCAAGTCCAGTGCCTCGTACATCGAAGCCGATACCAAGGCCAGATATCTTGGCCTCATGGCTAAGGTCTAAAATTTCTGGCTGGAACGGTAATTTCTAAACTAGAATTATACTACTAATGTCTACCTGTCACCCGTACTTTTTTTGGCATGTAAACCATTATTACAGTATGTAGATTACTGTCTTCTGTCGCAATCTATAGGTAAAGAAGTTACAGTTGAAGAAAGTCACACAACACCATAAGTAAGTAAGATGATATCTGTAGCGCTAACAAAGTCAAATGTCACAACGTGCAAGGACTAATCTTAAGCTCAAGCGTGGCAAGACTTGGGTGGCAAGGCTATGGGCTTAAAGCCGTGTTGTATCGTTGCTGGTAATATTGCTGTAGATGAGCTGCGTTTGACGTGTTGTTTGTTTGGTTGTCGTCGTGTGTCGTAGCGGACGTAACATCCGCATTGAAGCAGTCATTGTACTGCGGCTAAGTCAAGTCTGTACATCTCGTGCACAGCCATCTCAGCACCCTTGGGGCCTGCCGGGGCCCCCTCTCTAGACGCCAAAGGCACGGGAGGGGTGTCCCCAACCAGTTAGGTGGTCTGGGTGAGCATCGTGAGCTCCTCAAGAGGGTCCAGGGTGGAGCGCCAGCCGCAAACGTTTTTGGTAAATTTTCAGCTTGAAAGAACACATAATGATGATGGCAACAAATTGTTTGGAGTATGGAGCATCTCCCCTGTTCCCCTTGTAGTGGCATCGCAGAACTGGGGGCCGTTGGACTTTGATGCACTTACTGGTATTACTGCCCCCATCACTTCAGAGCCCAGTTTGGAATGTGGAAAACTCACTATTGATTCGATATTCAATCCCACCATATGCAATTTGCACCGTTTTGCTTATGATTCTGCAGTAAAAATTACATGTTGGTCGAGTGGGGGCTCCCCTGGATCTTGGGGGCCCGGGCCCATTGGATAAGAGGGCCCTGATCTCGTGTGTTTGACACAAGTCGTTCACGTTATCAGTATAATGTTTCACTCCACTCACGTTTCATCCTGATCTGAAATATGACGACATCCCTTATCATATTCTTCAATTTACAACGTTGCATGTCTGAACCGTGTATTTTGTCGCGTTTGCAGCTTGTGCTAGTACCATGTTTGCTTTTTGCAGCTTTATCGGATGCAATTCTTGATTCTCTGTCATGCAGTCTTGCATTCTGTGTACCTAGTCTTTTTTGATATACCATAGTTCAGTTTGGCATTTTATACGTTTGTGTGTGATGTTTTAAGCTTTTAGTTTAGCACAAACTGCCGTAGCCGAAGTGAAGCAACGCCACTTTGCTGTGTTTACGTACATGTATCTCCTATCTGTCACGGGTGATCTCTCCGGTGCCAACTGTACGTGAAAGATCACACCAATTAATTATCCACACTGCATTAGGATAAACAGTGAGCATCAGAGTCATTCACATTAAATTCAATCATGCTTTGTACATGTATTTGCATAGTTTTGAGTAACAACATTATTTTTTGGGTGTTGTTAATCACATTTGGGGTAGTAGCACGCCACTTATGAGCAGTTGTTTTAATAAATAAATTTAGTTTTATTAATTCCAAGGTTAATCATGTTAGTCGATTGTGGTTTTACAGTTGTTCGTGATTCGTGAAGCTTTAGTTCGTGAAGATAGCATAAGAAACAGTTGCATGCAACCTGTTTGCCACTGCTCTTTACATTGTATCGCAAAATGTTACACTGTAACGGTGACATGTGCATCTGGTCATGCATCTACATTGGCTTCATTCTTCTTCAGGCTACTGAACAGAATTCAGGTAATTTAGTGACAGTATTGTGTTTTTAGCATTCCCTTAGTGCTTTTTATTTCGTTGGTTGGACAATGAGAATGGTATCCAGCTCATACTAAGTAATGTATTGCCACAGACCACTCACTAACGTAAGCGTGCAAATTGCTAAACTGAAGTTACTGCAGATGATGCTGAGTGGTGTATGTATATTTGTCTGGTTGAAGATAATAGCTGTTTTAAGTATTAGAATCACGTTAGAATTGTGTCACTGAACTTCGGCAGTTTTTATGTACTTTGTATGTTTTGCTTTTCTGAGTATTACAAGAGATCGACATTTGTAGCCATATTGTTTACATCTATGCTGCCCTGCTTGGATGCGTTATGGACAGATTTTGGCATGATTAACAATTTGATTTTTTTGTTAGATCTCACTACTCTGGTGTTTGTGTCTTTCTTTTTGTGTCTGTACATGAAAGACTGTCATGATACACAAAACCCTCGTCTCTTGGTGCCAGTATCTTCTGTTCACGTAATGGATTTACAGTACCAGTTCTGTTGTGGACCTTGCTTCTTCCTGTATATAACACTAAGTAATTGAACTTGGCTGCCCTACAGGCTATGCATTATAGACCTATGAGGCATGTTGTCCTTTTTCAGTGATATGCTATTTACCGACCAATAAATTGACCAGAGATGTAACTGGTATTTGATAAATTGTTATCTTTAATGTAAAATAATGCTTCGAGTGATTGTTCGGCCTCTAGTGCCGTGCAACTCGTGAATATCAAATAACGTTGATTTCACAGTGCGGGATGAAGTCATTTAAGTAATCAGAGTGTACTGCAGTGTCTACTGTTATCAATACAGCAATGTGTGTCTAAATAATGAGTATTAATTGTATTAATTAGTTGAAATATAGACTTGTTCATAATTCGTTCTACCCTTCACACAACAGACAAGCATCCCCATTGTATTGCAGCCAGACCAAACTAATGTTATTCTAGCTTATCACTGCAAAGACACGCGACATTCAGTATTCATATTCTACGACTGCCAGAGATGACATTTTTTTGCTAATTGTGACAATCATTAGTGCATTTTATCATATAAAAAAATTGCACAATGGGCTTGTTTGATATTTCATGCTATTATGTTACCTTATATTGTTTGATATGTTATCATTTTGGAAAAGTGACACAAGTTGAGTGACTTTTACAATGCAGAGATCCGATATTGCATTGAGTGGTGTTGTCAATTTCAGTTGATGTACTGACTGCTGCTTGTATTGTTTGTATGAGGTGAATAATAAATAAATAAATAATGATTATGAATACATGTAATAACAAATACTGAGCATGATGTCCTGAACCACTATGAACCACCACATCAAAATGTACAGTACGATGGATTGGAATAATAACCAGAGTTTTATATACGGAATACTACAAAATCTTCAATGATTAGACAACAACAACAGAATTGTTTCATAATGGTCACTGCAGTTACCACAATCATGATCGACTAGATTGCATAAAAACAAACAACATAGAAACTGCCAACAGCTGTCTATCATTTGACATACGTTGATTATGTGACAGGAATGTTTGTTATATGTATTATGGGCTGAAAGTCTTACTCATTGTGCACACAGAACACTGAAAGGGTTTTCCATCACTTTGCGGGACTGTTTGAACAAGTCAGATTTTCATATACATTTACTACATCAATTACATTACTGAATACACAGTTAATCTTGTAGACCTGTGTCTAGCAAGTCACTAAGTTCATAATTATACTAAACAGATCAAACTGAGTCTGACAATGATAATAATGTATGTAAAGGGCAACAGCACATAGACAGGACTGAAATGCGGCAACCATTTGGTTTTATTTTCCATGACTTTTCATGACAAGCCTGATTCCATGACTTTTCATGCCTGGAAAATATTAAATTCCGTGACTTGACAAGATCTGTGTGCACCCTGCTCAGTGTTCATTCCAGCAACTGCGACTGGACAATTGTAGCAAAAGTAGGCCAGCTAAACAAAAGCCAGAATTTGCATGTTATTTTGCACAAGTTTTAACACAAACAAGACACTAAGTCGTAACAACAGGTAAACTGCAGGTGACAAGTTCCAGTGGTTAAAAGGGGAAGGGCATGGGACAAGGGGCTAGAAGCGGTGAGTAGGATGAGGAATGGGGATGGTATCCTCCACAATGAACAACTCAAAATTTAAAATACTAAATCCATACTTCTAACCAGTGGGTTGCAAAATATCATCTACTCGCATGAAGGTCCAAGATTTCAGCAGGGTTGGCCGAAATGAGATTAGGGACAGGGTTCAGACACCAAGTCACCCTTTACTGTAACAAAGACATCACTATTATTAACAACATACTATATAGATGATGCCAAATAGTAGATATGATATAGCCAACATATAGAAAGAGGGTCTCCTGCTCCCCCTGAAATTTGAAGCTTGTCGTTAAATATCCTGAAATAAGCAGATTTGACAGATAATCTGGCAAAATTAAGACAATATTCACTCAGTAGAAACAAAGACGGTCATGACGTTCTGGTGCCCAAACAGACTTAAACGACATTAATCTTGCCCAATGTAATACAGCTTTGTCGACAGTTAAAAGAAATATCAATTTCAAAAATTTCTAAACATTTAATTTTTGTACATTCATGTTGTACTTAATGGATTAACTAAGTGCAATATGTCCTTAATTTTTAGGTCTTTCTCGGTGTCTGGAAAAAATTGTCTACAGTAGGATGCTTGGAAATAACAACGTCAGCGTAGGTACTGTAGCAGTGCAGCCTGAGTTAACTGCGCCAAAGCTATCTCACTCCATGCCTTGTTGGCGGCCGGATTTGCAGGACTTGGGTGCATGATGTGGGTGACATTAACATTAGTGCTGATAGCATCACACAGCGCTGCACATGCACGACTCTTCGCATATTTACCTGCAGCCACGACACATATTAGCAGAACATGGTTCACGTCTGCACACTGCATAATATCCCCCAGAAATTCTTCTCCGTTACATCTCTGACATATTTCAAAATGCTGACATCACAAAATTATTGACTTTATTAAGGAAACTCATTTTTATAGTCACCTGAAATTTTCTCTCTCATCACCGTTAAATTACCCTGGCTTAAGAGTGTTGGTTTTTAATATCAATTTACATTCGTTCTTATCTAGCACCTCGGGGCCCATATGCATGACTCAGTTTATGCTGAGACTAGCGGCTACGTCGGGACTAACAAGTCTGACGCTAGTCGATGCAGTTAGTAAGTATGCACAATGACAGCATAGCGGTCGGACTAGCGAGTCCCGACATAGTTGATGTCGGGTAATTTCATTCTGGAATTTCTTAGCATAAAGTCGCCCATTCTTGTGGCGACGCATGCGCACGCCGGCAAAGTTATCGTCTGCCCACTCTGCTCCAGGAGTGGGCCGGACATTTATATTCATGATGTTTGTCGCCAATATCATAGGCTAATTACAGCTCCCTGTGCAGTAGAAATGTGCGACGCAAAAAAACCAGAACAGTATAAGGCAATAAATGTTATATTCATTGACTTATAATACTAGAATTATATCAGTACTACATATTGGATCACGAAGTGTTGTAAGATGCACGTTGTAATAGCAAGTGCCATAATTGTGTCCTTAAGAATTTTTCACACCTTACACCTGGTTGTGAGGGAGACTAACTTTAGTCCCGCATTTATGCCCGAACTAGCGATAAGTCCTTGTCGAGTCGTCGTGCCTACCAACTTAACCCGTTAGTCTGTCATAACTCTGATTTAGTCCAAGTCTAGCAGTTAAGACCGCGTCATGCAAACGCGCCCTGTTGTTTATCCTGTTTCTTATGGTGCTGTACAAACAAATCTGCTTTCAACTTCAACTTTTAACTCATCTCTCATTTATATAGCCCCTACATACTTTGAAAGACGTTTAATAAAGCACTGACCGTCACAACATTGTATTTATTAACTCTTAATTAAATTTTGCTATCTATGACTTATTTCAGCTAAATATCTCTGATTTTACACAATTGTTCTATTTATAAAATGAGTTGATATTAGCACTGTTAACGTATGAAGTGGCCTCTTATGTGCTTACGTGCTGTTAAGGAACTCACATACCTACGGCTACAACTGTCCGTACATTCAACAGTTGCACAACGTCAGCAAGGGCCCGGTCACATGCGACGTTTAGTTGTCGCCTGACATCAGCCGGCAGGTCAGCAGGGGTCAAGTTCTTTCCAGTCTGGCTCAAGAACAGCAGTGGACACAGGTTGTGCACAAAACAGTGTCGGAAAAAGATTTCTGGAGTGACGCACAGTTGCTGAAACAGCCTCCAGAAGCGTGCACCACTAACCTAGGGTACACACACATACAGTATAGAGGAACTGAGTCAAGCATCAAACTGCTGTAAATCTTTGCCAACTTGAATAAAAAAAACTACAAAAATGAAAAGTTAATGGTGGCCACAACTGCTGCTCTTGCTGCCTTCATTATCATCATCATCATCATCATCATCATTGTCGTTATGTTTTGTTTATTCATAAGGTAGCACATGCAACTTATACGAAAATGAATAGAAATGATGACACACTGATTAAAAACGTTATTATCCCAGTACTTATGTTAGGCTAGCTTGGGCGGATGAACTGTTTTGTGGTAAACCTAGAAAACTGAGGTTAATATGGCTGTGTGGTCCGCTAAACAATAAAATTATGACAATATTACGGCACATATGATATAGGAAGAAAAGTAATCATCGAACTGAACAGACAAAGCAAATGGGTTGGTCCTGAGACAATACAGGCACTTTCTCCACATTCAAGTGACACCTTAAGACGTATCTATTTAACATAGCACATGTAGTCATAAGAACAACAACTGAATTACTGCACATCAATAGCTCATTTCATATACATGACTCATCAGTGTTACGTTGGCTTACATGATCTGTACTCTGTAGTCATCCTAATAGTCATCATTATCTTGACACATTATAGGGTACACTAACTTTCTATTCTATTTAATAGGCATATTGCATTCAGTATATATTTTTGGTTATTCTTTTTTATATTATTCAGGCCTGTCTTTCTTGTTAAACACTGCTGTCCAATAATGTAGGAGGCACTATAAACAAGAGCCCAGCTGTCTCTAGGGATATCCGACCGTACTCATGGTGCACACTCGCAACCTGCATCCATAACTGTCCGAGTATGATGTTTCGAACATGTTGTTGCCTGCACCCGAAATGTAAACGTAGTTACTTGCTTATTTACATAACTTCCGGAAG
>Ga0209052_1000644_pt1 | contig 11323 bp, 7 predicted proteins | sample WorMetHEROISLAND_2_FD_187409 | JGI IMG/M metagenome (GOLD analysis project Ga0209052, IMG submission 187409) | Marine gutless worms symbiont microbial communities from Max Planck institute for Marine Microbiology, Germany - Olavius sp. 4 HERON... | ecosystem: Host-associated > Annelida >...
TGTCATGGTTCAACGATTTCATCAGCCGATTGTCTTCGGAAACTAAACCACGCCCAAAAAGTTGGCCAACTTTATCGATCGTCTGATGCCGGCTTAAGGACTTTTGGCATCGTCTGGCAATCTTTCTCATTAATGTTTGGGGGTATATGTACATCAGTCAGTCAGTCTGTTAACATCCCCGGTCCCCAACAACTGACTCATTGTACTTGGACACCATAGATAACAACACAAGAGTGTCTGTAGTCCGTGTGTCTGTGTTCTATGTGCTGATGTGTGTTAGTTAGTGTCGTTACGGTTGCGAATGATTCATTGTGTGTAGGAATTGCTCCAAACACAATGATAGCAAAGGTATGCTCTGACAAGAACAAGCCCAACGGCCAGTTTGCAGTTCCGCCATCCACTGAAGCTGTACTCAGTTTTATGCATGATCTTCCCATCCGAAAGGTTGATTAGCAATTGTTTTTCAAGTGCTATGGAGTGTTGGTCTTAACTTGATGTTTAAATATCATGAGTGGTTGATTTTACAAGTGTGCACGTTCAGAGTAAGGTCACAGTCAATGATGTGGCCTCCAAACCATTGTCTTGCAGTCCATTCTGGACACAGAACATTGCAGTCTTGGTCTACGGGTCTGTGGTCTTGGTTGTTGTTGTTGTTATAGCCCGGAAGTGAAGGGAGGGAGGGGTAACGGAGTCATTTGCAGCCATTGTGCCAGCTTAGACTGACGTCGAGTAGAGGTGTTAAAATGCTTGCAGCATGTTGACGTTTGTTTCGACGGCAGGCGAACCAGCGGACTGTTGGTTCCAACAAAGAACGCAACTCCACCAGAACCTCATCTCGGTCTCGGTCTCATATAGTTGGACTCGGGTGCAAGTCTGCCAGTCTGTAGCTGATCTTGGTGTGGTAGTTTCAGATGTGAAGCTCACGGGCCAAAGCAGGAGTCAGACGATCGATAATGTTGGCCAACTTGTGGGTGTGGTTTAGTTTCCTGAGAAAATCAGCGGATGAAATCGTTGAACCATGACGCACGTAACTGCTGACGCCACGACAGTGACGACAAAAAAATGGCAGACGATAAATATGCATACGATTCGATGTTGTTTGCGATTGTGACTGCGAAACAACATAAAAAGTGGACCGTATGGGTTCGCCGTTGGTTACTAATTTGCTGGTCGTGCATTTGTTTTTAACGCTAACTGGTCAGCGTATTTCGGCGTGTAACTGCACATATCAACTGCGTGGATCCGATATCACAGGTTTGTCGTGTAAACAGACTGTTGGGCAATCACAGCTCGGCATTCTAGGAAGTTGGGCATTTTCTCGTCCAGAATAGAACATGTTCTACTTGGACAATAAAATCGGACGATTTTAGTGACAGACAAATTTGGCCAATTTTTGCATGACAGACGATAGATTTTTGTTGGCCGATTTTATTGGCAGACGAAATTGGCCAACTTTATCGTTCGTCTGACATCAGCTTTAGTCTTGGTGTCAATTTTTTGGTGTTGATCTTGTTCTAGAGTTATGTGGTTTTGGTGTTGAAGCCTGTGGCTTTGGACTTGGTCTGCAGATTTTGGTCCCATTTACATCACTGTTACTGCATCTGCTGATGTGTACTGCTGTGTTACAGATATGTGGTATTGGAAAAGTGTCTGAAAAGATGCTGGCTGCACTTGGCATTGTAACTTGTTCGCAGCTGCATGAACACAGAGATATTCTTTACCATCTGTATTCGCCATCGTCATTTGAACATTTCATGCAGATCACTCTTGGCATTGGATCAACACGTGTTGAAAGGTTCGTTTTTGTTCCAGTTGTGATTCTGTGTTCAGTTTTATACATGACTTCTCATCTATAAGGTTGATCAGCAATTGTTTTTTTCCAAGTTATTGTGATCCAGGACGTATCATTAGAGTGGGCAAACACTAAACTTCATCGATTCACCACCACCATCATCATCATCATCATCTCTCAACTCCCTTCGCTCTTACGTAGGACTTAAATCATGCCTTTTCTACAAATTACTGGTTGCTATTCATCTCTTGTGTTTATTTGAACATTTTGGGCTGAAATCATAATTTTACTGCAACTTATTTTCACTGTAGACTTCTCATTCCTTCCGGACTACTTTCATGGTACTTGTCTGTATCTGCTGGATTTTTCAAGCTTGTTATGTTCTTTGTTCGTTATCTTGGTTTTATTTTGTTAGACAAAACTAACTTCCTGTCAGTTTCTGAGTGCAGATCAAATTTATGGATCATGTTGTATATTTCAGCGCTGATCGTGTTTATTGTTGGGTTTGTGCTTAGGGATGGAGAAAGGAAAAGCATGAGTGTTGAACGGTCTCTATCAAATATTGTACTACTTGTATTTTGTAGCATTCTTACAGTGAATTTTTATAATTATTAGCTGTTCCCCTGACTACACATTGTACAGGGAGTTCAAAAGGTGGGGGGCGAACTACTGTCCCAGGGTACATGTGAATCACTGTCCTTTTAAATGGAGGGGATTGGGTTGCAATGTGAAACCCCACCACAGAACAATTTTGTGGATAAATTGCGTGGCATTATGTGTCTGTTTGTTAGTTTGACTTTGACATGTTTGTAAAGTAAAAGTAAAGTAAAGTTAGGTTATATTATAGTGCGCTCTAAAGCTTAGCTTAAAGCTTAGCTTAATCTAGCGCACTTAATCACCATAACCACTTAGCGGTCACATATTATAGAGGACACCGTCAAACCCTCTTGCCTGTCCGAGAAATTAAGCTAAAAGCATGCGCGCCAGTAATCATGAAACAATTTATTCTGTCGGGTCTGGGGATTGAACCCAGGCCCGCCTGATAACCGTTTCAGGCTCAGCACGCACTGTGCCAATGAGCCACAGAGACAAGCATGGAATAAGTGTGGTCGAACAACATTCCTTAACCCAACTGTAAAAATAGGGGAGGGACAACTGATTACATGGCTGCATGGTTCTCTGATCTTTACTGCAGACCAGACCAATGAGTGCAATTTAACATCCCACTTGAAACATCATTGGCCAGCTATTAGTGGAGTCGGTTTTAAGAAGCTGAGATGTTGGGAGACACTGAAATGAATGAAATGCTGTACAAAACCTAATTGTTAATTATATTACAATTATATTTTTGTATTTCAGAGTAGCTTATATTTCAATCATATCCGAACTTTGATGCTTGCAGAGAAGCTTATTATTCTTGGAGTGGTAAACCGCAAAAAAATTTCAGCCGACCTTACTAACATTCGTGCTTATGGTACGATGTGTCGTCTGTCTGTCGTCTGTAACGAAATGTACTGTGGCTAAACGGTACATCGTACGGGGTCGGCGATGGTACCAGATGCAGGAAGTAGTACGATCTGTATATTAAATAAGTAAATAAAAGATTGCATGTAGTGACAGGCATGTGGCGATAGGCAGAGTAAGATCAGCCTTCCCTAGTGACAGCTGAGCTTTTGTGTTACCTTGTCATTGAAAAACGTTCCACAAAAAATTATGTGATTATGCATTTGTTGTAATAGTTAATGTCTGGGTCTGGGATGAGTTCAGAATCAAATGGTCATCAGTGTCGGCTGTTCTTACTAACTAGCTCGTATTGTTCTATATGCTGACAGTTCTAAATGGTTCTGTCCATTATTATGCATTAATTTAGTTTTCAGTATAAGTGCATAAATAGTTGCATAAATGGTTCTATTCATTAATGGTTCTATTTATCGTTAAGCATTAATTTATTTTAAGTATAAACGCATAATTTACCGATTCATTGTGCATAGCCAGTTTTGTGACTGCCGTGCCGTGGTGCAATGTGGATTGCTTGTTGTGGTGATTAGGACATTTGGAAAGCTCAGTAGTCCGTCAGAGTTGTATGACAAATGTCGAAGTCTTTCGGAGTCTCTTGCTAACGACCTTCGCGAGGAGCGACTCGTTGTAAGTAATGCTGCTGTTGTTTTGTCAATTGCCCAGCGAGCAACTTTAGCAGATGAAAAGTGAAATTTGTTAACACTTATGACACTTGTCATTCACTCTGTGTGTAAGCTAATATATTTTGTGTTGTAAACTTTTTTTGTAAATTTAACTTTTGGTTGTTTTATTTTCTGTATTTGCCCGTGCCGTATTTTTGGCGAATACAGATGTTTATATTATGTTACATCTGTACTGAGGTGTGTACGCACAGTATCTGCAATCTAAAATGCCACATTTTATGAGAGTAGGCCTATATGTGATGCATATATTACGCAACTGCCTAGAAAATAGTCACAAACAGAAGTAGGTCAAACACAATGGTGTAAATCTGGCAACATTGTAATCATTTTCCTGGTCATTGTATTATTACTTGATGGTATCACAGTCACCACAGGGAAGCATATTTGTGAATAATCCAGCATCCTATAGATGACTGTTCATGTTGAATGAATAATGACTGAAGGTAAAATATTGGTCAGATCGAATCAGACTTCAGCTCTCGTGTTCAAGCACTCAGTTATTCAGCTCATTTCTGGAGATCAAGTCGTGAGTGCCAGTCGTGTGCATTACATACTGCTAAGTCAGATGCGTTTGTGTGTGTTGAAGGGTAAAACTGTTACACTCAAGATTAAGACCGTCACGTTTGAAGTACATACTCGTGCACAGACAATGGCTCAGTTCACCAACGACTCGCAGCAAATCAGCTTGGTCGCCAGCAGACTGCTGCGTACAGAAATAGACAACTCGGCACCAAGGCCTCTGGAACTACGGCTTATGGGTTAGTAGTTCTCTGCCTTCAGTAACTGGTTCACTCAACAGTTTTTTTTATTGTTCTTTGCCAAACGTTCCTATCTTCAGCTGCTTTCTTCAGATCAGTATAAATCTTATTTTCTGTCAAGTCATTTACCATATATGAGTGTCTTCTTTCCCTTGTCTTTTCCCGCAATATCCTTCCCTCTATCGTGCAGCATTTGGCTGTGCCTAAGTGAACTCCACGGGCTAGCAGTTACTGTACGTTTTATTCTGCTACTTACTGATCATCATAATCAGAAGATTCTGTTTTGTCCAGACAAGCTCCTTAGCTTTGGCAGTCTTCCTAATTGTGCCCCTTTGAGCTGCTGCTATGACTGTCGTTAGTTCTTTAGTCTTTCATAAACTTTCATGTATTGTGTTGCATTATTTTACAGATATACACAGTGGCCCAGTATTAGCAATAACCCTACAGATAAGTGAGTCTAAAATGGTTAATACCTGAGAGATTTTTATATGGAGACAATTATCCAGAACAAGGCTTAAAGTTTGTGCCCAAAGTGGCCACATTTGGACTCAATGCAGGCTCTTAGGCAGGTGCACCACTGCTTGGTCACCTTGTCAATAACAACGTAACCCTAATGTAAACAAACTATGACGTCATAACGACGTCACAATGACACTGACACTCTGACACTGTCACAATGACAATGACACTCACAGGTGCAGTCATAATAGTTGTCGGAGTAAATAATAGTAAGTTAGTTCAGTTTTTGATATTTCGTTGAAATCCATGAACTGCGAACTGAATTATGTGTGATTGAAGCGAGAGTTATTGCTGATATTGGGACACGGACATGGTGTAGATTTCAACAGCAAACGTGTGGTTTGCTAAGGCCAATGCCACAAAATATAGCAGCTGAAGAATATATTGTTCGTTGTTTAATTATGACACGTAGCTAAGTAGGATGGATAATATAGCTGTTTTGTGTCAGGTGTGAGGATGGCACAGCTGCGGCAGGAGGACAGGACTCGGCAACCATTGTGTCCATGCTAAGTCGTCGTTGCACCGATAACAGAAGCACATCTACATTGGCGGATGAAGCCGCTAACAACACATCTACTACGTCTGAATCAACTGGTTCGCAGTCCCAGCTGATGGCCGAGGAAGCCAGCAGAGAGTCCGGCAGTGAAGTAGCTGTAGTTCCTCGGTGTCCAGTCTGTGGCAAGAGTTTACTGTTAGTCGGCCGAGATGAGACACTGCTCAGCAGGCACGTTGACGAGTGTCTTAATCAGGCTGCTGTCAACGACCTACTGGCAAGTGAGAAGCAGACATCAGCAGTCAACAGCAAATGCAGGTGAATTGACTTGAGAGCAAATTCTCATGTCATCATTGGAACCAGTTGCCAGCTAGTCGGTGATGTAGTACTCGGGTTAGACTCGAGTTCTTATTTTCAGGACTTGGACTCCTAAAGGCTCATAACCTGGACTCAGAGCCACTGGAGACTGTATGAGCTGTATGACTTAGAAGTAACTACACCACACTAATTTTCGTGTTGCAAGTAATTTTTTGGGGGTATATGTTGTCTTGATTTGTAACGCAGTTACTTCAATACCGAATTTTATGAACAGTCTTTCTTGTCAAACTCACAGGGCTCTGACTTGGACTAAGTGGACTCAGCTATATCACTGCAGTGTATAGCACATAGCACAGAAGGCGGATTTTTTTCTACAGCTGTCCTGTGATTAATTTTTTAGTCTCTTATTCGGATGATTAATTACTTTGGTTGCACATTGATCTTGCCTTCAACACGTCTGATTCGTGCTGCAGTTAAGTAGATGTCGGCGTGCGACAGAAGGCCGTCTTGCTGCTGAGCGTTGGCCTACAGTGCAACGTTGATTACATTAAAAATTAAATAATGTGCAGAAGTTGAACTTCACAGTATAAATAGCATGGCTGCATGGGTGACGTGGAAGGTTTATCCTGAAGTTGTTCTTCGCTGATAATTTTCGTTATCTCATTAGTGAGATAGACGTGTGCAGTGATTCTTTGTCATCGCAGTAATTTTTTAACGGCATTTGTTTTTAAGTCACTGTTAATTCATTAATTTGTCATTTTTAATCACGTTTAATTCAACACATTAATTCCACAGCTTAAGGTCTTTCAGTTGCTTTGTCATACACAGTTGCATTGTATCTATTTTTTTCACTGAACTGCGAATTCTCTTGAACTTGGTTCATTCCTGAAGTTATCAATATTGCTTTTGATGACAGTAGAGTGCTGCATTATCTTGAAAACTGCAAAGTATTGATGTTTCGGTGTTTAACATAAGTATGTGCAGTAGTTCCAGTTTACAAGGTTTGACTGCTACAGAATGTAATGTTTTCTCTGCTTAGGTTGAAAGCACCACCGCCGACTAACAGCAAGTCCGCAGCAAAACGCCAGAAGACTGAGACATCTCTACATACACTTGATGCATACTTCAAAAAGCCAACATAATAACTACATAGTTGTTAATTAACATATTGTGTAAATGCTCGTGGACCATTCGTGTTATTCTTGTACAGTGTGTAATATAACTGTGAATGTTAGCAACAGACTTTAACTGAACATTTGCGATACTTGTAACAAGGATGACATTCAAAGTGATATTATATTGACGAATTTGTTTTTACTGTAAGCACGATGTAAATATCAGGTTGTACTTCACTTCTAATGTAACGGATGCCTGCAGAGAAAAAATATTAATATACCTGTATAATGAATAAATAGCAGTTTGACAACGACGCAAAAAAATTTCAGTTTCATACATTTGTCTTTGTGAGTATCACACTTTTCAACAACTAGTAAAGACAATTTTGTGCAACGTGAAAATCTCTGGGTGTACGTCACAGTTTATCATGGAGTCTTCACAACAGGCTGCATTACAGATCTTGTCTTGGCTCCTTACCTGCAACTGAAATTGGTGTCAACGTTCCTTTTTAGTTAGTTGTCTTTTTGTAATGCACTCCCGGTCCGGGCTCGAGTAGGGAGCGGCACTATAACTGCCATTTACTACTACTACTACTACCTTGGCTGGAGTAACTGGTGTGCCAATTTTCACTTCCAAAGGTCAAGAGGTCATAATTATTGCACGTCAAAAAAACTGCAGAAAATGATGCATATCTCACTTAAACACGGCTAGTACAAACACAGCTTCATCTAATTTATCGTTAACGCTTATGACTTCCGTCATGGTTGAGGTCAAGCCGCGTTTATGAAAATAAGTAAAGTGCTGTGTGTGAGATCAGCTAGTTGGATGGCCGCACAATATGTCGGCACTGGGCCGACATATACTTTCTGTTCATACACTCAATCAAACAACGTCCCACTAACTCAAGCCACCCAATGGATAGTTAATGTACAGGGAAAAAAACAACAGTCGACATATCTTGGTCAAATACAGCCGCATTTTGCAAAAATAAACAGCGAGGATCATCTCCTTTTTGAAGCAGTTTTTGACTTTGGCTGTTTTGTCTTCGTGCTGACAGTAGGCAGGCTGCCAATTGTTGCTGATAGTCCAGGCAGAACGTGGCTGAACCTTAGTAACGCGACAGCGATGTCTCGGGATTCCGATCGCTGAAAAGTGTACGTCTTCGGGAGGTCAAACTTCAGTTCAGCGACCACTTCCAGTGAAATGTTTCGCGATTTAGCGATCCTTGCAAAATGCTACACAAAATGCAACATACTTTGTATCTAATCAGTCAGCTGTGGTAGCATACAATAATTAACATAGTATGTGCCAGTTTTTGAAATGTTAATAGCATACCGTAATTCCTAACGGCAAGACAATATTATAACAGCAAGACAATATTATAACAGCAAAGTATGTAACTATGTGTGGACGAGCAAATTTTGGTGTTAACTAAATCCATGTCAGGCTGACACATGTTCCCATACCAAGAAAAATTTTCATATTTTATCTTCCATACATGGGAGGGCAACCATTGGGTTTGGCACTAATGTGCATTCAAGTATTACTTAATGTAGCACCAATAAATTATTCATTCTACACGAAATAAACATTTACATCTTTTTTGTTAGAAAACTTGCTGTCAGTTTTGGTGTTTCACCCTAACACCAGTGTAATGTAACCAACAAATGCATACAACAGTTTTCTTAGAAAATAATTACAATTTGTTGTTACCAGATACAAAGCTAAATATAGTTTAATGAACATTTTTAATCTACTAACATTTCACAACTGGCTATCAATGTATTGAATAATTTTGGTGCTCACAATAAATATTTTACAGGCATCAATCACTCCACTGTTTTTAGTACTGGATAGTTATTTAGTTTCAGTTTTTAATTTTTCTATGACTTCTTAGTTCAAGTTTTTGTTGTTCCTTCTCTCACTACTAGCCAACAGTTAACTTAACGCTATAATATACTATTTTTCGCCATGTCATAAAACTAAACTTGTAATTCAAAATGCAACAAAAATCGGTCAAGAATTATCTGTAATACTGGCAATGAGCAAGAACATAAACAGCAGTCACACCAGTGAACATAGCAGTGAAATGCGCCATCGGTACAACCTGTACTGTAGTAGTTTTATGCATCGAGTAGACACTGTTTTTTGCCAAGCTGAGAGCAAATATTAAAAAGTCCGAATCAGCACCTAAGCATAGTAGAACATCATCGTATAATTGCAAGGTGAAAAATAAAGGCAGCTGCATACTAGTGGCAGTATCTAGTTTACAGCAGAAAATGATACGTGTTTATGACTGTTATAGGATTACAAAATAACTATCTGTTCTATTTTGAGTAAAAAATTAACTTATAGTCAATCATTTTACAATGTCTAATTTTTCATGCATATTTATGAAACAATAATTGTATTCTGACTCTGACTCTGATACAGATGGACAACGACTACTAAACGTAAAACTTAGACGATTTCACGACACGTTTTTTTCCTTTTTGCCGTTTTAGACTTAGGCCATGTTAAAAATCCTTAATGTAATGTAATGTAGAAGTAGATTAGGCAACATTCTGCATTAAATGCGTACCAAATACTTTCTGTATGAAATTTAACAGATTATGCTAACTTGAAAGAAATTAAACTTTAACTTAAACATGAAAATTAATCATTAAATGAATAATGGTATCAAGATCGAAGATACCTTGCTGTCGTGTACCAAATGGTGGATTCATAATTACTGTATCAAACATATGAATAAAATGATGATCATCAAGTTTGGCCCACTCACGTACGTCCAACTCAACAATTTCGACATTGTTGAGCTCAAATTCCTCAACATTACGCTGGCATATTTTAAGTGCATCAGAATCAATGTCAAATCCATAACACATCCTGAAACAATTAAGACATCAAACAACTTAGTAGATTTCACAGATAATTCCCACCAGTCATCACAAATCATAAAACACCTATTAACTATTGATATTACCGAACCATCATGTACATTAAAATGATACACAGTGCAATAAACTAGACAAAAAGCCCAGCTACCACTTAGAGAACGGTGTATCAGCTTCGTGCCTTTCGTTTCACCATAATGCTACTTTTAAAAATTTGACCTTTTTGCGTTTAGTTATGGGATTTATAGCAAAAAAAACACTGCAACGGATGCACACAAATGTGCTCAGGTCAACTCAACCTCCTACCCTCAGCAGGACGGGAAATGAGTAGTAGCCTACGGGGTGAAGGCCTAGTGTGGCTGATTGGGGCGGTGGTATGTCTGCTATCTGCAAACCACGGGTCTAATTGTTCGCTGACATGGCCGCAATAGTGCACTACGGTATCATTACCTCATGCCAATCAGCTGCCACTTCCGAGATTGTAAAGCGCTTCTGGTCACGTACTCATGTAAGAAGCGCTATAACAAGTATCGTGACCTTTACCCTTACCTTTACCTTTAAGTGTAACACACCTGCTAACACATGTCTAGCACCTGAAAACATACCGTAATTTGTATTCCAGAGTGCGTAATGGCCGTTCAAGGTCATCCAAGGTCGTTGATTTTCACACCAACCAGAAGCGAGTATACAGCTTCCTATTAGTGATCAACAGTAATCACGGTCCTATCTCACACCATTTCTAAGACACGGCGACTAATTAAATTGACAATTTTCCCTACCCATGTCCCATTTAACACCCACGATCGGGGCGACTGCATTCAAATTTCGGGAAACCTAGAGATTCTGGTAGCAGATTCATTCGTGAAGATTTTGTGATCCTACCTTGCTTCATTTTGACATGGCAGCAGGGTGTGATGGACAGACACACAGACACATATGCCATAGCTACTGGTAAGACGCCCTGCAAAAAATACCACACCAGCCTATGCTTATTGCCTAGTCCTGACCTTTGACCCTTTAAGCTGAAGATTGACACACCTGTTACTCCTGCCTGGGAAACGTTTACACCAATTTTGATTTTTCTATGCCTTTTTGTTTTTTGATCTAGGATCCCATAACACAGACTGTGCAATCAAAGAGATTGATGGGCAATGTGGCCGCATAATGCAAACAGTGCAATAAAATAGCCACAAGAAATAACACTGAAGTAACACAGCTTACTGTGCACCAAG
>Ga0209052_1000645_pt1 | contig 11311 bp, 9 predicted proteins | sample WorMetHEROISLAND_2_FD_187409 | JGI IMG/M metagenome (GOLD analysis project Ga0209052, IMG submission 187409) | Marine gutless worms symbiont microbial communities from Max Planck institute for Marine Microbiology, Germany - Olavius sp. 4 HERON... | ecosystem: Host-associated > Annelida >...
ATCCCAGAGGGATGGCAGGTTGAGTTGACCTTGGTGTTGGTTATATACAGAAGTGGTTTACCAATCCTCAGACAGTCACCCATCCAGGTATTAACCACTTGATAGCGACCCGACCGGGAGTTGAACCGACGATCTCTAGGTCATAAGTCCAACGTCTGAACCGTTACACCACCAGACAGGTTTAAAAAACGTTTAAAAATACATAAAGAAAAGACAAAGTGAAGTCCTTCCCAAGCCTTAACGCCCATAGGGTAGCACTGATCTCTGTTTCCTTAGCCTTCAGTCAGACACCAGTTTACACTGTCAGACCACGGGTGACAGGAAGATCATCCAGTCTGTGAAGTGTTAAGTTTGCATCTGTATGCAACCAACCTAACCTTCCTATTAAGTTTGGTAACATGGTAACACATTAAATTTTCGGTATGATATTCGGTGATGATTGTGTAGACTGTGCATATGGACGAGCAGACGGAGTCAGAAACTGTGAACAGACCGTCGCCAGTTACTGCTGCTCTTCTGTCACAACTTCCTCCTGCGCCACAGAATGATGCAGACACAGACATGCAAGTCAGCTACGGCTCGGAAGACTGGCATTCCGCTCTGCCGACTGTACGTTATTGTCACTTATCTGGTTCTTATATCAGGGAATATTGCTAGAACTGCTCTGTAGTAGTAGTATTGTGTAGCTTCCTATAGTTGCACGATCATTGGAGCAGCCCACAGGTTTAGTCAACCAGATTTTGCTTCATCTCACTGGGTTCACACACTGTGCTTAGATTTCTTTGTGTGTCATTGTCTTGTATGTGCATGCATGTTAATAATAATAAGTTGCTAAGATTAGTGTCACTATCGAATAACTGCAGGGCCACTTTACAATGTCACACGGAGTTCAGTTGTCTGGGAATGAAATGTTAAACAGAAAGGTCTTAAGTTCATGGCGAAAAGTTAGGTCAGATGAGACTGTTGTATTATTGTAACATGGTGAGATGAGCCTGGTGAGATTGAGAGCTATCTGGATAACTAACCACCCTCCTTCAGTGCTTTGACACTGTTGGTTGGGTCATCTGAACTGTAAAAACATCGTCTCCGAAATGACGTTAACTGTGTCGAGTGGGACGTTAAACCTTGCTCAACCAACCAACTTATATCAGAAGCAGTATTTTTTACAAACAGAACTTGGAACTTTCCTGGTTTATGAACAATATGTGCCGTAACGTTTTGCCTGAGATTCGGGGGGTTTCTCATCGACATTGTGTGCTTTATAAATTTACTTACTTAGGCTACTTGTATGTATAACAAAACGATGTTTATCATGAATACAGTGTATTTTTACGAATATCACGTGTACATTTCGCTCTGTGTATTGTCTTTATTCTGTTTCGTGAAACTTTGTTGTGCCACTGATAGTTTCTGTGAATAATCCAGCGTCATATGTGCAGGAATGGATTCCAGTGATAACAAGAGACATTATCCGGCAGAGAAGACAGGCTCCGCAGCCTTCACTCAGTGATGCTTATCTGTCTGGCATGCCTTCTAAGCGTAGAAAGGTAGCTGAATTTATACATCATATTTGCCACGTTTTATACGGTACCGGGTAGTGCAAAATCATCTATTAGTTTACTATATGTTACTTTCTGTTAGTATTCAACAGTCAGAAAATTGTCTTCTCGTACAATTTCCTAGATAGTATTCTTTGTAACTAGCAACTTGCATGAATGCTAACGACCTTTAACAGTCTTTCAGTTTAAGCTCAACAGTTGAAGTAATAGTTTGCATACGACTTTCCTTCATTGTAAATCTGCTTTACAATGTGTGCATATCCTGCCATTGATAGCAAAGAAAATTACGACAATTTCAGGCCGTTTTAACTTTCCAGAGTTGATTGATGCGGCATTTTTTCCAGATACTGGCCCTGAGCATGTTTTATGCAGTAGTGCAGAATTGTAATTTACGAAGATGTTTGTGCAGTCACGTTCATGCTGTGTACTTTGTCAGCAGACAGCTACTAGTTTATCTGCTGCTTCTCAGCATTACTATGATGTTGAGTGTTGACTCTGTTACCATCGTTTCAAACTTTGTTTGATTCTAGTACATTTTTATTACTGTAATTTAAGTTGCAATTTGTTGACTATTTTCAGACGAATTTGTAGCTACATGGTGATACTGTCGTGCACTTGTGTTCGGTAGCAGTAAGTTGAGACTACCAGTACTTTGCATTAGACGGTGACTACGTATTGTTGTATGATATTGTTTTGTCATGGTAGGTGGTGAAACGTGATCGACAACGTGATGAAGCCACCAATGCCAACAATTCGTTGGTGATATCGGAGGCAGTGAAGCGTGCAGCGCAGCGAGCTGGTGCCCAGCCGACGACGTCTCAGAGTCAGCTGGCGGATGACGTCGCAGACAGTCCCGCGCTGTGTGCCGCATTCCAGCAAGAAATGAACGCTGCAATCAGTCGCCGGCTTGACACCGACGGCGACTACATGCCCGACAAATACCCAAACACCAACAAGTTCTTCAAGTCAGAGTAGACGTGATGTTGATTAGGGCCCAGCCTAATTCATGGGGCAGGGAAATGCAAATTACACGGGCATTCTGGGGGAGGTGGAAACACAAATTACATGGAAAGTTAAAACGGCCTGAAATTGTCCTAATGGCAGGATATGTGCACATGGTAAAGCAGATTTAGCAACGTTTTGCAATTAGTCAACCAGCTGAAGTATTTAAGCATTTTGCATGCATAATGAAAAATTGTGCACTGAACATTGAGAAAATGACCTAAACTGCAGGAAAAATACAAAGATCTTAGTATTCCATGTGACATTGGTGGAGATTAGCAATTACGTGGAAACCTGCCCACTACACGGACGTCATGTCCATGTAATTGTGAATCAGGTTGGGCCTTACAGTTGATGTGATCTTACTACAGCAAGTAGCTTCACAGCTGCACTGCTACGTTCTGTGTTGTTAGCCAGTACAGTGTGCGACGTGCTTGTATTATTCAGAATATTGCACTATTCCGTAAACAACGGCTCTCGTTTATTTCGTGCATCTATAAAGTATGACATTGCAACGAAACACTACAAAATTTGCTTGCCTGTTTCAGTTAACACTTTGATGTATGCAAATTTATAAAATTACAAGCCGTAGTTTTATGCGAGTAAATTGTTGCGTGATACTGATTCTGGTATAGCCATCCACCCGAATATTTGTTGCAAGTTGGTTTTAACATAACAGAGGTAGCATCCAGATGCAATGTGTTAGTGTGGCAGAACTCGTGCTGTGCTCAGATTGCTGTCCAACTGCATGCAAGTCTCAACCGGTTTCATTTGTCCACGTAGAGAAGCACATGCAGTTTATAGCTTGATGTTACTGTCAGTTATACGGATTCCTAATTTCCTAGTGCTTTTAAACTGAACAGTGGCGTCGTGGCAGGGTGAGAGGGGGGCACGGGGCAGTTGCCCGCCCCTGCCCTGCCTGCTAAAATTTTAACCTGTCAGAAAATATTGTTCTTGATGGAAAAATTTTTTTATCCCAAAATACAAAATTTGGGGCTGGAAATACCCCATTTGGCCCTTTCTGGGAGTGGAAATTTAGGGGCCAGAATGAAATTTGGAGCACCCACCCGCAATTTTCTCTGGTGGAAATTTGGTGGAAAATTGCAAGTTTTTGCCCATCATAACTTTTTAGCCGGCGACGCCACTGAAACCAAGTATTATACACTGAAAGTTTTACGTTGGTTTATTTGTCACGATTGCATTAAAGCCTTTCACAGTTGTCAGATTTTTGGCGTAAATACACTAAATAGTGGATTTCGAAGTATGTGTGAAAATGGTCCATGTCATTCACTAGTCAAGTTCATTATGATGCAAATTCTAGCAGTGAAAAATACATGCAATGATTTATGCCGTATATACACGTAATAATACAGGTGACCAATCAGCCATTGTACACAGTTATACGTTTTGAACATGTTACCCATCTGTTACACACGACTTTACAATGTTAAGTTGCATATTAACATAAACATGTGCGGTAGAATGAACGTAGTCAAAAAATACACATCTCTTCACTAGCTGCTACTGTACAAAATATACTATGTGACTATATAGTGGAACGCTACTCTGCACCATCTACATCGAAAATGATACGTTTTATATCATACAAAATAGCAGTTATGTAAAGTGTCACGCTGTCCTGGAAAATATTCAGGTGATTTCCTACAAATGCTGCTGCTGGAAAAAAAACATTATACATGCTATGAAAGTCTATTTGGTGAATATAAAAAGCATATACAAAATACTATGAAACTTCTCACAGATTTGTGGTGGCTTTCACAGTCAGTCAATTAACTCTCTAGTCGGAGGAGCACTAGGTTCAGAACCCTACGACATTCAGTGCCAGGAACTGGTCTATAAACAACACATGCAAGACAGATTAGCAAGTGTGTGAAAGTTATACAGCTACTTCAGCTCCACAGTAAATATACTGCGATAAATACTGACCAGTTAAATAATCATTACCATACAGCACGCCGTAATAAGAACCACTGAAGCATGAGTACTAATGCTTCCTACGTGAGGGGCGAGAGGCAGTCCTGGTGGACACAGTCGTGCCATGTACACGACCATGGGACTTGACAGATGTTTCGTTAATGCTGCTTGCGGAAGATCGAATGGCCGGCATTTCCAGTGACCTTCGTTGGTTGTGTCCGGTGATGGCATGACTTGGGCCGGTCGACTGTGAGTCGTGGGTCTTGTACAAGGCGTGGAAAGTTGTCTCTGCAATCTCCACTGATGCACTCACATCAGTCGCTGCATCGGCGGCAGCTGCACAGGACTGCTGCTGGGCCACAGTAGCCGCATTTGATAGCTTCTTCATGTCAGGCACTTTCGTTAGACCTGCTGACATGGCACAACCATATATTACAGCACATTACAGTATATGTAACTCGACCAACAGACTCATCATTGTCTGCATCCAGCAACAATTACATATTTCTACTGGCGTTCAAAATGACCACACATGGCGTTTTTGCAGCCATATACTTTGGTAAATTAAGTTCAAACTTAATTTTGAATTATACTGGGTGGGGTCGGAAAATAATTGCCTCAGCACTGCTGCGACCAAAAGCATGGCGTATGGCTTGCATACGTAGCATCATAAGCCGTCATAACTGCATTTATCATAGTTCTGTGGGATTAAATCAGTGGTTTCTAATGTATGGTAATAGTGGTAGTAACATGAACACAATACAACAGCAAACGCTATTCAACTCACTTCATTACTACTTGCACTTAACATGAATGGGCTAGAACACATTGAACTTGATATGCTAAATATTGTTAACTATAATCATCCTGGGTGTCCGTGTCTGTGACTTTCGATCCTCAGACATGAGGAGGGACGAAGGCAAGGCAATAATCATGATAATTAAGTATAAATCTAAAAACTGTTTCAAATAATAATAATAACAATATAAACAAAAATATATGTTCACTACTATAATACATCAAGTCATTTTCCAGTAGTAAATTACCAAAAATAATAATTGGTGTCTTTCAGAAGACTCACTACAACACACCGTGTCTGCTTGTAGGTCTCTTGAGCATCAGAAGTTCTTTCTTTGCAAGTTCTAAAGCTTCAGTCAGTTCATAGCGCTCCTCGCATTCTCGTCTGACAGTTTCTCTCAGCACCACAACCTGACACCCATGTACAATGTACAGAACATTCCACACTGTCGTGTCTCTTTGCATAAATCTATAACACAAGTAACAACCGATTGGATTTCAGTCCACTGTACGTGAGTTAGTGACTGTGACACAGCAAAAACATTTTAATAACAATAATACACAGATTTACAAAGTGCCATAATAACAAATATTTTCTGTAAAAACAGATTAGCCCAGCTGCCACACACCTCGTGTTCAGCAGTATCCAACTTGGCTTGAATCATCCGTTCATTCTCGTCAGCTTCATGTAGCCGTGCTTCCAGTATGTCAACTTGAGAATATAACTCGCCAAGCTTTTGCTGCATCTCTGATTCCGCCTGCGCTACAAATACAACAAGCACACACCATTTTAACTGCCATATTTGGTTAGCCAGTTGCCCCTTTTATTCTCATTATTTATAGGTCCCTAACCCTAGCGTGTGCACTGTGCATCCTCTTGAGACAGCAGGCCAAAACTCTTCATCTTCTTTGGGACAGCCCATGGTCTAGTTCCCTCAATCTCCATCTCCATGTTGGTTCAGCAAGAGGAAGGTCGTCTGGCTTGCAAGATGTCCCACACAAACAATTTCCAAATTAACTTATGGGTACCCAGCTTAACGCAGAGTAAGTCCGGTTATCTAGGCTGGTTAAACAAAAATTAAAGCTAGAATACAGAGAATGAAAAGCAATGTATGGATAAACTGCTCTTACACATTTGACGTTTTAACTGTTCAACTGTCGATTCTAGCTCCCTCTGTTCTGCACAAGAACTCTGCAGATCCATCAATGCTGCTTCAGTCTGTTTAAGCTTTTCACGTAACCTGCCCGCCTCCGCCCTACTCTGCTGAACTGCATTGTTCCATTGGTCGTTTAGCTAACACACCACAACAACAAGCCGAACATAACCAGTCAAGTGAGTATAGAGAAGCACACAAACAAGCCAAATCTTCCAGGCAGCATGTTACTGCTGAACCATACATCCATCAGTGAAGCTGTTGAATATTATAGCTCTTGTAGATCAAGAAATTGTTCCCTTCATTCAACTCGGAAAAATCGGGAATTACCAAGAAGTGTACCGGTACGTTGAATATATATTTTTAAGGCCGCTGTAAGCGCTGTTATGAGCCTCGTATGTCTTTCCACCTGTGTTTTTATGAGTTTTTATGTACTTGCAATTTTGGTGAATAAATGATGATGAAGATGGCATCATTCCCTGTACTAAGGTAGTGCATGATGCCAAGTAGCAGCCAGCTGGTACTTGGTATTGGCAGGGGTTTGCACGTATTCCAAGTGCTTTCTAGTTAAACTGTATCACAAAATATTGTGAGCTTCCATACTAAGTGCTGAAGGTATACACAATGCGGCAGAAGTTTTAAAAAATCGGGTCAGCGACAGTAGAAAGAGTTGGTTGTGTAAAAAAAGAAGCATGCATAAATTGTAATGGCCATGCTGTGCTCTGTTACACAGAGAACAAGTTCAGCCTGGAATAACTGGACACATGCAGTTGGGAACAGCATGCGGTCTGCATAAAATCCACACCAGCAACTGAGGTGAGAACAAAATGTCACTGCAGATTGAAGAAAGAACAATGTCTGTGACATTCTTATTGACAAACCTTAGTTTGATTGTTTTGCGTTTCATTGATAACCTGGTCCAGCTGTTGCTGATGCAACTGCTTCAATGTACTGAGCTCCTAAGCGACATCGACATAGACTGTGCTTACAAACAGCATGCAGATTACAGCTGCTGTCCAATTAATGCATTAACGAACCTGTTATGTTAATGTATCAAAGAATTAATTGCAATTTAAAAAAATTAATGCAATTAAAATTGTAATGCAGTGACAAAAAATTACTTTGCAGCTCGTTGCGCTTTCCTCTTTTATGGCCATTTCACTACGCTTAGCTTAAAAATGCCAGAAGCATCAACAGAAACCAGATCTAAACTATCCATCAAAACTCGTACCCCAAAATGACTTTTTCGGAATTATCAGGAACTTTTGCTGATGGCCAACCATTCCAGTGTCCAAGCAAATCATGGAAAGCAGAAAGCATCTATATAAAAAATTAAAAACCAGCATCGAAACAAAATTATTACATGCCCCCATTTCCTCCATTCTTTCTAATTTCTCTACCCGCATTTAAACTCCCTTCTTTTCATTCTGCTACATCTCTCCAATGAGATCAGTCAAACACGCAAACAAGGGAGAACGAACGAAAAATGACATTGTGTGTGAACATCAGTAAACACTGTTACTTGCCTGTGCAAAATCATCCCTGAGATGTTTCTCCAGTACACTTAGTTCAATAGAATGCTTATCCGTCTCATCTGCAACTGCCGCCTCAACCTTGAAATATGACAAACTTGTGACAGCAATGTTATGACAAGCCGTGATTCGACGACGATGAGCGCAAGGCGGGGGTCAGGTGATCGATAAAGTTGGCCAACTTTTGTGGGCGTGGTTTAGTTGCCAGAGACAATCGGCCGATGAAAATGTTGAACCATGACACACGTCACTTCTCACGTCACGACAGTGACGACAAAAATGGCAGACGATAACGACGCGGACGCTTTTATGTTGCTTTATTTTTTGACTGCGAAACAACATAAAAAGCGGACCATGTGTCCGCCGTTAGTTACTCGACAGGTAAGGTAAGTAATTTGCTGGTCATACATTTGTTTTCTGTTTACCGGTCAGCGTATTTCGGCGCGTAACGGCATATTAGTTGGGCGATTGTCTCGTCGAGAATAGAACGTGTTCTAGTCGGACAATAAAATCGGACTATTTTAGTGGCAGACAAATTCGGCCGATTTTTGCACGACAGACAACAGATTTTTGTTGGCCGATTTTATTGGCAGACGAAATTGGCCAACTTTATCGGTCGTCTGACAAAGTTAACAACGGTCTTATGAATGTCCAATGCCATTCAGCAGAAAACTGGCTTAACCTACATCTACGACATTACTTGAAACTATTATTTATCATTACGCACTATATAGGCCTATTTGCTTATTAAATGCACAACACAAACAAACGCCTCATCTGTAACTAGAGACGTCAGCAAGCACTGGCAGCCAAAATTACACATTCTCAAACAAATACAACATCAATGCAATACTTTAAATAGATACTGCCTAGCATTATAAGAATTTATTACCTTTTGCGGCCACTGTTCAGCCTCTGACAATTTCTGTCGAAAGCTTTCACGCAGCTCTTCTATTTGTTTCTGGTGTGCTATGATCATCATTTCCCTGGGCAACAAAAAGAAAATAACAGTTTAGTATCACATGACATTTATGCTAAAGAATCTATCTCATATAACACACGCTTAGCTGTGATTATCAGCAGTTAGTGGAAGCATGAGCACGAGTTTTATACTGCACTGGTATTTGTGCGTTTTTAGCTGACCGTACTAACGGTCGCGCTTTGATACGATGTTGTGTCCGTCTGTCTGTCGTCTGTCTGTAACGTATGTATTGTGGCTAAACGGTACACCTTACTGAAAAATGTCTAAAGAACCAAACAGGGTAGTCCGACCACTAACCTGTGGTATCAGTTGGACCCCACGATTCCCCATTCCTCCCAAACGGGGGTACTGATGCACCCCAAATACTTGCATTGCGAATTGTGGCCAAACCGCTTCAGTTAGCGGCCTGGTTACTATTGACAGCATATAGGAACTTACCAACGCCCTATCCAACAGTACCATCGCTGGTCCCCTACGGACACCTGTTTTCCCAAAATAGGGGTCCCAACCCCCAAAATTTGCATGGCGCATTACGGCCAAACTGTATCAGCAGACTATTAACAGGCTACGGACATTTACCAACGCCTGTTTAATGCATCCATTGTCTACCCTCCCTTTTCCCACGAAACAGGGGTACTGGTCGACCCCTCCCCCCAAAACGTGGGTTGCAAATTGCAGCCAAACCAATGCAAATAGTGACATGGTCACTATTGACAGTCTATAGGAAATTCACCAACGCCCTATCCAACGGTACAATCGCTGACCCCCTACGGACATCTGCTGTCCCAAAATAGGGGTCCCAACCCCTCTCCCTCCCCCCAAAAAAAATGCAAGTTGCCAGGCAGTACGGTCGGCCAACCTAGCGACAGCTGGGCTTCTTGTTCTGTAGTCGGGCACTTATTAGTGCAGACTTTGACATTCTTGCTACACTTTTTTCTACTCCTGCTGTCATACTGTGCTTCATGATTTTACGTTAATAAATGCATTGATTGACTTGATTGCCAGTGTATGCAAACACAAACGGTGTTCAATAATAACAATAATTGCCAACACGCCTGGCTCAGACAGTTTGAATCTACAGTCTTTACATTGTCACAGTCACATTTAAACGTCAAATCTATACGAAACTAGAAAATATGTTGGTCCAGTGCCGGCATATTGTGCGGCCGTCCGTCCGCCTAGAGCTGCACAATCTGCATTCTAACCCTAACCCTGACCTTTGAACTGAAAATTGTCACACTGGCACACCAGTTACTCCTGCCACGGAAAACGCTCACACCAATTCTCTGCTCCTTCTTGTTTTTGATTTATTAGTCCGGACAACAGAGACGGACACACGCCGACGGACGGGCAAGACCCGTAATGCAGCCTATTAGGACGACCGTGACACCAACTTCCAACAGTTCTAATAACAAAGGCCCACTCACTGCATGCATTTTGTATCTAAAAAGTTGGAAAAAGTGCAAAGAGAAATGGGTGAAAGGCGTGTTCAAAACCCCAACACTGTGATTACAAGCACTGTACAAATTCGCTAAAGTGTAATGTCAAGTGATCACCAGACCTTTCACTTTTCAAATCACGTAGTCCCGCCAAAGCTTCCTCTAATGATCTTTGGAGATCTTGAGTCCTGCCTAGATGGGCAACAGCAATAAATATCATACTTCGATCTGTAAGAACGTTTTACAGATAATAATGCAGGCTAAACAAAACTTCACAAGCCAATGGTGTAACTTCAGATAAGAAGCAGATTATTAGATGCGTAAGTAACTGATCACTACAGAATACACTATGATTATCATACTGTATCAGCGGACTGGTTATGATAATCCTACTGTATTCTGTAGTGATCAATTACTTTTTGTGTTTTTCATCATCATCATTATCAGTGAATTCTGGATGCAGGATATTGAGTCCTCAGTGTTCACATCTGCATCTAATAATCTGTCTCTTATATTCATACAAAACATATAAAAGTAAAATAGACAGCACTAATGACTAAGATAACAGGGTTCACATGGCGTAAGCTTAGGCAATCTTCACACCTTGTAAACTACATTCCGTGATGTGACCAATAGCCTAAACAGTATGGAACCTCATGTCCCAACTCCCAATACTGTTTTATTGTTATCACAGCAAAAGTCGGTGACTACAACTGACAGTGACCAGCAGGACTCAATCCTACAACGGAGACTCACATAACCTACCACCAGTGCCTCTGAAGTCACGAACTAACGGCGTCATACAAACATGACCATTATTATTACTGCCCGTGGAAGCGATGGCAGTATTGTTTTCAGCATCATCAAAACTTCATGAACACGATAATTCATGAACCGCTGCACTTAGCTC
>Ga0209052_1000646_pt1 | contig 11308 bp, 6 predicted proteins | sample WorMetHEROISLAND_2_FD_187409 | JGI IMG/M metagenome (GOLD analysis project Ga0209052, IMG submission 187409) | Marine gutless worms symbiont microbial communities from Max Planck institute for Marine Microbiology, Germany - Olavius sp. 4 HERON... | ecosystem: Host-associated > Annelida >...
ATCCTAGCTTGCACCGTTTTTGCCTGATCCACCCGTGTGACAGACAGACAGACAGACGGACAGACGGACGGACAGAATTGCGATGGCTAAGACGCGCTATAGCAGTTCCTGCTGTCGCGCGTAAAAAATGAATAAGCATGCTACATGTTTCATCCGAACAATGTACCCTCAACACGAGTAGTAACCATCTATAAAATACGCTGAAGGGAAGATTAGATAAAGGAGAAAATAAAAAAAAAACTCGAGTAACACACAGAGAAGGAAGGCAGTAACGTGAAAAGAAATTACCTTCTGGAAAATTTTATGTGAGCCGTGGGCGGCCAAATATTTATATGAAGTTGTACCGGGCGCCGAAATAACTGGCAAAGAAATAATAATACGGTCTTATTGAGCAAAAACAACTTATACGCCGTTACATCAGTATGATATATTTCGGTCTTCAACAATTTTATAAAAAGCGATTGACTACAGCATATAGACAAACCTTTTGAGCATGGAGGTTGTGCTGGAGTGGCGCGTGTCGGCGCAGCAGTATCGGCAGCAGATGAGCACGGTAAGGACGGCGAACAGTCCGCCGATGACGCCGGCCGCCAGCACGACTGCCGTGACGGTCGGCGGCACATTGACACCATCACCGCTACCGACGACCACCGCAGCCGCAGGTCTACCAGCGTCGACGTGCTTAGCCGCTGCTTCCAGCATCACCTGCAGCAGTTGACCGACAGACGCACGCATGTCAGCGCTGTCACGTTCGACAACGCTTAAGCCGGCGTCAGGCGATCGATAAAGTTGGCCAACTTTTTGGGCGTGGCTTAGTTTCCAAAGACAATCGGCTGATGAAATCGTTGAACAAGTGTCAATTGTCACGTCACGATTGTGACGTAAAATAATGGCAGACGATAAGGACGCCGACGCTTTTATGTTGCTTTAATTTTTGACTGCGCACCAACATAAAAAGCAGACCATATGGGTTCCCCGTTGATTACTCGACAGGTTAAGTAATTTGCTGGTCGCACATTTCACCGGCCTATTGTCTTTGGAAACTAAACCACGCCCCAAAAGTTGGCCAACTTTATCGATCGTCTGACGTCGGCTTTAGACAACGGCTTGGACAACAGGTTCGTCGTGCTCAGGTGCCACGCCCGGTCCGGGCGTTGGCGATCATTTCGCGCCGCCGCCATCTCTCTTGTTGCACGCGCTTGGACGATGGTGTTGTCGTTCGCTGTAGCCACAGCCAATGGGAATACCATCATTCAAGCAAGTGCAACAAAACAGAGATGGGGTTGAAAAGGTCAAAACAAGTTAAAGTTAAAGGTGCATATACTGTATAAGGCCTATACTAGTATACAGCTCTTCATGGGAACCCATCTCACGGCTACGGAGCGTCACCTGCCATGCGAGTTCGCACCTGCAACCCGACACAGGCGAACGCGCCCGCGCTTAACCCCAGCCAGGCAGGTCGACCCCAGCTTAAATGTTTCCTATCAAAAGAGAACGAATTCTTTGAGTCGTACATGCCAATGGTCAATACCAATGACGAGCTGTCTAGTATAAAACGTTTAGTAGGCGCTGATTCAAAATTGACGGCACTCAGAAAAATACTGAGCTAAAGAAAATTTATCAAATGAGGATGTGCCATCAAACATGCTAGTCATCATTCTAAAATCGCCTGGTGTGTATATTACTCGTATTTTCGCTAATAAAAATGAAAAGTTGTAAGAAATTGAACTACACTGGCTTCGGGTGCAGTACCGCATCACGTATAAGCTTAAACTACGTCTACTGATGCATTTGATTCAGACGTCACAAGCACCGTCTTATCTCACTGACATTGTCACGCAAACATCCAGTGTCACATCATGAACACGACTCGGGTCCGGCAGCAGTCTCCGCTATGAACAACCGCGCATGTGACTAAAGTCCGGACAACGAGCGTTTTAATACGCTGCACTGGCCGCGTGGAACAGTCTGCCACCGTCGCTTCAACAACAGTTCTATCTGACATTGCGTCTTTTAAACGGAACTCAAAAACATTACTTTATCACCGAGCTTTCCATCGCTGACGTATGTTTTTTTTATAAATTCGCACACATTATTTTAGGTTTCGGCTTCAGCTTAGGTTTTGTATTGTACACTACTGGTCACTTTTGTAAGTGGTTTGTTACTAACTGATTGATTGACTGATTGATTGATTGATCGCAAGTTCGTGCAGCAATAGATTTGAGGCGAGGTAGCATCTTTCGCAGTTCGTCTCAGAAAGAAATAGTGAGAGAATTATTACGATCGGTGTTTTTTTGGTAATTTTTGTTCTCTTGTTTCTTCTTTGTGTACTCCGTGTACGATCTCGATATTAAATAACAGACGGCGCGCGTGGGTGATTTTTGGCTCACGGTGCAGACGTATAGCAGTGCGCCGTCTTAATCACGCGGCCGACCGCAGACGTGCCATTATGTTCCCCATAGCAGCACTTCAAAGTGTTAACACAGGTCACTAAACGTCACATAATCATTCCCCGAGAGACTGGTGGAAGTTAGAAGAACGCCCGACACGTTGTGGGCGGTCGCCACCCTGCCGCTCGTGCCATATACGCATTACGCACCTGCCCAATGACGTGACATGATGTTAATTTTTGATAATATGCTGACGCGCCTGGTCCACGCTCAATCGCGCGTTCTCCAACCTCCAGCAAGGAGCGTTTGCGTTATTAACCCTCTCAGGCACAGCGGCTCGTTCATCCCCTTCAAAGACATCGATAATTCTCTCTGTTTATTAATTTCTTTCTAGTTTTCCGTCGAACGGTTTTATGGCAGTCTCTTCTGCTAGCTGCTTCTCGCTTCATTCAGCTTCTTACTTCAAGTCCCCGTAGGTCTTGCTTTTGTATTCGCTTTCGTGCTGTTGATGCTATAATCAACATCATTCTTTTATGTGTCATGCAACAGTAATTTATGCTTCAAAACGTGTCTAATTTATCTGATTTTAAGCTGTTGTACTGTATTTAAACTAATCCCATTTTCTTGTATTTTCTAAATAGCTTCTGCGATAAGCTTTCTCTTCAGCTAATCTTTTCCATTCCCCTTCAAGCCCACATTTCAAAATGTGTCTTTTTTAAATTTAAAGTATAAATACTTAGTAACAGTACTGGTTTGATCCCAAGAAAATTATTTTATAACGTGGTAGTACTGTAACTCGACAGTAACTGTTGGTACACAACAGGAGTAGACGTTATATCCGTTGTCACTTGATGCCCTTCTTTGCTGTACCAGGTACAAACTGTAATAATCCAGTCATCACGGACCAGAGCACCAACTCAGTCACACTGCCCTACAATGACGATTGATGAATGATCTCATGCGGTGGGTTAACTGCCCACTAATATCGGTGCACAGCAGTGCAGTATCGCCGATTTATTGATTTATATTGACCACGCGTCATGCAGAATAATCTCGTCTAAATTCAGACGTCTAATCTATTATTAATAAGCGTCGGCGCTATATTCGTAACGTCGAACTGAATGATGACGAATTATGTGCTGGGCGTAGGCAAAGATGCGACGCTTCGATATGACTACACCATAATTTCTTATTCATTTCGTCATGTTTAATCAATTGACTGTATCAAGTCACACTAATACACGACTTCTGCATTGTGTAGTAATAAGTAGTATCAATTGGCAGCCGTATATTTAACGGCAAAACCATTGCCTCTTTCCCTGTTGTATAGTCGATGCTGTTAAATTTGGTCGTTAAAACAGGTGTGCGCACTATGTTAAGCCCAAACTCCACTACTTCGATTCGCCGTGGACAACAAACAAGTCGTACAACAAGCTGTAGGATATTTTGCCATTTTGAGACGTTGTGCATTTGTTGATTGTTGTTGTCGGCCTTGGACTTGATGTGAACCTCTGTCGTACAGATTGTTGTGGATTTGCAGTAGACTTTCGATTTGTTGTGGATTTTGTCATACAGCTTGTGTTCGACGCTACCATGGATTTTGTTTGTGCTATAACTATGACTATGACACCGCAGCCGGTGGTGGCCGGCGCTGAGCCGAGCCCTGGAAATTACCTGCGTGACATTGGGGACGTGTAGTTCTGTAGAGGTCGAGAAAGGCCTGGGAACTTTTTTGGATAGCCTTCTGTAACGTCACAAGCAACACGAGTCCAGTGTAACATTAAGGCCCAAACTCCACTTGCTTCGATTTGTTGTGGATTTGTTGTACAACATGTTGTGTCTGTCACCTGCTTTCGTCAATTACGTGTTTTTGTTCACTTTGTTATTCTTTTTAAATATATAATGCAAAACTTTTATTCTGAGTTTGTGTCAGTTTTGAGATAGATAGGGCACGTTGTCGAGGGGCTGGAGACGTGACAGACACAACATGTTGTAGAACAAATCCACAACAAATCGAAGCAAATGGAGTTTGGGCCTTAATGTTACACTGGACTCGTGTTGCTCGTGTCGTTACAGAAGGCTTGCACACTACTTTTAACGACACGTACAGACTGTACCTTTAGCAGCAGCAATGGCACGACGAGTCTAGAAGCTTAACATCATCACCATCATCATCCATTTGCAGACGCACGTGCGAAGCTACAGATGTGCTAATGGAGACAATCGGGCGGGATAAAAACAGGCACTGAGAGTGAGAAGAAACGTCTCTCTAGGCGTCGCTTGAAACGTATTAACAGTTGCACAGTAAGATGTCTGCAGGTATTAGGCAATGACAGGACACTCTGTCCTCTCTGCTTTGTCGCGTATTCAAGGATTTATCGCTTAGTTCAGGTTGATTGCCTGTCCGAGTAATGCCTGTATCACACAGAGCCTACGGTCTCTACGGTCAGGTGACCGTAGAGACCGTAGGCTGACCGGGAGCATGACCGTGCAGACCGTATTGACCGTACGGGTTTTTTGCTAGTGAGCAAAAATTTCGTACGGTCAGGCTGACCGTAGAGACCGTAGGAGGTGACCGTACGAGACCGTACGCGCTGACCGTATCTGACCGCTCGTACGGTCTCTACGGTCAGTTGCTACCGCTTATAAAAGCCGGGCTTGACCGTGGAGGCTTCATATCGTCTTCAGCATTCGAAGGATAAACATCTGTGCGATGCCACGAAAGAAGAAACAGCCGCGGGTTTGGGGGTGACCGTACGCATTGACCGTACGGGCCTGACCGTAGAGACCGTATGCTCTGTGTGATACAGGCATAAGCGATATTTCACAGTGGTTGCACACGCTTGACTATAGTTTATAGTTTACATCGCATTGATCAGTGAACGTTCTTACTCGCTGACTCGCTTACTCACTTACAGTTAATGACAGTGTATACGCGTATACGCTAAAACAGAATACGCTAAAATACGCGCGTATTTACAAAATACGATATGCCTTATACGTATACATACTCGAACGTTGGTTAGTGCTAATGTACTGGCAGCGAGAAGTCACGAATTGCATGCGATCACGACACGGCGGCTTCGGGCTTTCGTTATTATTATTTCCGCCTTGGCCTGCGGACACGTCGCTATGACAACACCGAGGTTCATATCATCCACGCGACCAAGAAACTGAGCATTGTCAGAGTCGGCCATGCAGCGTGAAGAATGTCCTGCAGGCGATACAACGTTACAGCTCTCAGTTACTGCGTCAGAACCGCGTGATCACAAGTAACATAGTACGACTACATTAGCTCGTGTACGACCCGTGTCATTGCTGTAGGTACGAGCTAATTCCGTGTCATAATGCCTGAAAGTGTTGGACTGCTGTGCCTTCAAGAGCACTACCGCCAGATAACACAGCCTGTGACATCAAAGAAGTTAGTCGATTTTTTCTTAACGCTATCAGATGAATTGCTTTACAAGCTAAGAATCCTTCATGTTAAGCGGCTGCTAGACTTTGACGATGTAATATAATGTAAAATGTAATCAAAAAAAGATGACGTTTTAGGCGACGTCGTGCGAGTGCAACGCTGCGAGCGAGGGCACCCTACTTTGTCAGGCACAAAACGAACGTGGTCTGAAAACAGACAATGTAACAGATGTGTCGCTGGGATACCGGAACACGTTACGAGTTTGCAAATGAGTTTTCAGTCGACAGTCGACAACAACTGATGTTCGCAACCAGAAAGCTCCAAGAGTGGAGCGACGAGAAGCGGTGGGTGGCACGAGCAGCATCAATGAGCTGGCGTAACGAAGTCCGCACCCGCAACGCGTCTGAGCTGTGGCGTATTTAGGGGAACAACCTGTCATGCCCCCCTCGGCGCTGGAAATTTCCACACTATCGCTTCCTGAAACATCAAAATTTATGTATCAGCTTCTGGTAACGAAGGAGCTCTGGGAAATTTCGTCCCCAGACCCTTGCCCGCTCCTTAAATTGTAGATACGCCACTGCATGTGAGGGTGTGAGCTAGGTACCTTGGTGCTGCGCCACGCACCAATGCAGGCCGTGATACGCAAGAACGCACAGAATTACGTGTAATTCGTTTTGACACTCGCAGCCAGCGAAGGACTCGCGTGGGCGTATAGCAGTGGTGTAATGTGGTCCGACTTCGGTGCTGAGAAGATAACTCGAGCAACAGCATTGAGAATGGACTGCAACCTGATTGACGTGACGTACGATCGAAATCCTTAGTTCGTATTCTTGTGATAAGATACGACCGTACGCATCATGAGAAAGCCGCGCCAACAAGTAACTGTACGCAGTAATACAAGTCTGCATACAGATTGCTGACGATGTTTCCTCGTCGTCAACGAGCGGCTGATGCAACAGCAGCTGGACGACTCACGCCGCCGTACAAAGTCAGCTGCATAAAGCAAGGAGTCCTATATGCTAGCACGCTATTATCTACAACTCCTTGCATAAAGCAAGCGGCAACTGAGCCACAGCAAGCTGGCACGTAACCAGCCGAGCTTCTTGTGCAAGTTCTGAGAAACACAATCGCTGCATCGGTCGTCAAAGCGGTTAAACGTTGATCAGTGTAATCAGGCACAGCGATTGAGACGCAAGGCATGCCATTTCCATGCGGCCCTACCTATTCAGCTGGCCGTATTACGCACTGCATTCCGTTTGACTGTTTCCCATCCACCTATTTCCCCGTCCCGTACCTGGTCTCAAGTTCTCAACTTAAGAACGAAAAATTAAAGAAGGCGTATATTACGTGAAAGTTGTGGACATGTTTTGCAGTCAAAAGGTCGAAGATCAAAAACACGAGACTATTGAACGTGTCAGACGTGTCACAGAAAAAAATGCCACAACTCTCCTACGGATGGCTTTAAGAACTTCAAACTGGAGGATTAAGCATATATTATGCGGCGCAATCTTATAAGCGATAAGAATTTCTATTATTCTAAAACACAAACTCAAAGGTCAAGATGCGTTATTGTGTGCCATCGAACAGCAAAAGAATCAAATGATGCAAAAAAAAGTTAAAATTTATTTACCAGTTGTGCCTTAACTAGAATATCTCGCTATACCAAGGTTCAACGGTCACAAATAAATGCCAGCGGATCTTATAACGCTCAAGCACAAAAACCTGTATTTAACGTGCATGAAGCATAACTCACGCAATAGCACATGGCCTGGAGCTTGCACAATCAAAAGATGTCAAAGCTTAATGTCACAAAGTCAAATACTACTGAGACAACAAGTACATGTAGCATAACTGCCCAATAAAATGCCACAGAACTTAAAAACGCGGTAGTTATAGACCATAAACCAGTGATGTAGTCGAGTCCACATAGTCCGAGACCGAGACCAAGTCCGAGTCCAATTAGCTCGACAAGACAGAATGTTCGCAAAATTTCGTATTCACAGTTTGAGCAAGCGGCGAGAAACAATAACACATTAGAATGTTACAAAATTAGTCGAATAAGACAAACAGCTATTAATATTTCCTTTCATGTTTATTTTCCCCCGTTATTTTGCCATTTCACGTTCAGCCACAGTTAACTGAGAAACACCACAACGCATTTATATCGTCTCGTAGAGAAGTTGCATTATTGCCACCGTATAAGTATTAATGTAACGACAGCGATTAGCGACTACAGCGACCATCGATGTGATCGTTAAACTGAGATGTAAAAATACAGACAGAAAGAAATCTGCCAACGCCGGAATGGAAGGCCGAGAATGGACACGTGTTTTACAATGGACGTGGGCCCACTTGGAGCGTAATACAGGGCGTCGACGACGTGCATGTCTCCCTAGTGGGACATCTAAAAGTGCAACAGAGTAAGTAATCGACAGTTAACTTGAGACTTGATGGGTATATGTTGATCTCATGCATTAGCCTATCGATACGTCGTCAAAAGCTTAAACGCTAAGAAGTCTAAAACTTGTTGCATTAATGCATTCTTGAACTTGCATGAAGTGTTCCATATTGCGTCGGCCATATTGTTGTTGATTTCGTGTTCACACTATTAATAGCAAGTTTCGCCGGACTGTATATCCGAATCAAATCAAATATACCCGGTTTGCTGGGCTAAGACATGTAAACACGCCAAGCTGCAATGACATGAATATTTCACGCACGCTCGTCTTGCATTGATTGCTCTATGGACAAAGTACACTACTGACTCGCGCATGCAGATATCCCACATTTATTTATCACACGTATGACATCAACGAAACATTTTATAATTAGACTACACAACTCTCCCTCCAAGAGGCTATATTACGCATTGTGCTTACTCCATTGTAGTACTTATCACTGGCTAAACTCCCAATAACTTTTAGAGTCTAACAGCCATAGAATTAGGGAAAGCAAAGAGTGATGAGGAAAGAAAACCGGAGAATAGGAAATGTCTAAATCCCTCAATGTTAGACTAAGAGCTGTCGGTGACTAGTGAAACATTATTATCATTATAGTACTGTATATCTGCTGAGCTTCTCTGCGTTTTAAGCGCATTTTAGAAACCAACCACTACAGTGGCACTGCATGCAATGTAGCCTAACTGAACAATCGGCCCACAGTTTCTGCCACAATTTGCCACTGATTTGTTCCCGAAATACGGCGTGCTATGTAAATGCGTTTTGATTGCAGAACAACGAAACGATCGCAAACATCAGATCAATGACAATCGAGTGCGCGCCTGTGGGCTGCTATCGTCCGCACCCACCATCGCCATTTATTGCTATTACTCAACTCGAAAACGCTAATAAAACGCTAGCCTGGTGCTAATTTTACGGCACCGCATTGAAGGGTAGAAGATTGGGTTGACGCAGGAAGCGTGTATATGGTAACAGCGTGCAGCCAGTGTCCGAGGCAATAAATGGATTACTATTCACGACGGGATTCGATCCTGTGAAGAAGGAAGATTGATATCTTGTCCCGCTGTAAGCATCGGCAGTGTCCAGAACAGTGACTGATACGCACACGACTCAACTACGGGTACAGCAAATCAGCTCAACTGTTTTCTGCCGGATTCGACCGTGTGTATATGGGGGTGCTGAAAATGACGGACACTAAAATGCAGGACACGAAATTGCAGGACAAAAAGATAAAGTTGTGCTGCTGTAGCTGCAATGATTTGGACATTATTCATATAATCAAACAAGTGATTTTTGCTTATTTTGTCCGGAATTAGTGCAGGAAATTAACTATTTTAACCATTCATTCATTCATCCAATCATTCATACGAAAAGAAAACACGTAGTGATTTGGCAGGATATTAATTATAATGGTGCTGTCGTCGGCAATATGTCGCCAAATAGGCTACCTGCGCTTTACGCGGTGTGATTGATGGTTTCCGTATTTTTGTACTGAAATGTTTTTTTTCTTGGCTTGTGTAAAAAAATTCGCTGCCGTCTTGCCGCCGTGATAAATAGTAGACAAAAAATCTCTCACTGCCACCTAGTATATTTGCTGCCACGTCTTAGCTGTGAACTCAGCAGTCAACACAACACGACGTTCAACCGTCAATGTCCATCAAATATTTATATAGCGCCAATAGTCGAAGGTCGAATCTGAGGCGCTGGCGTGTGGGTGACTAGACGTGATAGGCTGAAGAGAAAAGGTGAGATTTAAGGCAGGATTGGAAAGTGACAGGACTGTCAGATGAGCGAATGTGCACAGGGAGAGAATTCCAATTATTAGGCGAAGATACACAAAAAGCTCGAGAGGCAAATGATGATTTAACACAGGAAGGAACAGCAAGAAGGTGGCAATTAGTAGATCGTAAACATCTAGATGGCTCATAACTGTCTATTAAATCTGCTAAATAACACGACTGTCCTGTGTGAAGTGCCTTATATGTCAAAACTGAAAGTTTATAGATAAAACGCTGTCTGATTGGCTGCCAGTGTAGATCTCGGCGAAGGTCGGTGGCACTGACTGACCACGGCGCCTGCGCAGTGACTCGTGCCAGAACGTTCTGCCCTCGCTGGAGTTTGTCCAGATTAGTCTGCGAAATCCCGTACAGTACACAGTTACAATAGTCTAGCTTACTGCCTACAATTGACACGGCGAAAGTATTTGATGTTTCATCATCATTCATCATTCATCGTCACTCATATAAGAAACAAGAAATCACTAGCCGCTATTCACTACCGGCACGCGGTATCACTGTACTAGTGACGCCAACAGTCACGTACAGTCAAAGCCAGGGACACAAAGAACATTTATGGGCCAGGTAACGTTGTATTAAAGGGGTTTTTGCTCCCGCTGGTAGAGAAGATTTGGAGGTAAAAACCTCCGTCAAAATTGTATTAAAATTGTGGCTAATCTGTTACAGATAGCGGAATGGTTACTTTACTATAGACAACCTACAGAAACTGAGCAACGCCCTGTCCAAACGGTAGCGTCGCTGACCGCATATAATCCTCAAACGGGCCAGACTTCCCCTTCCCCGGAATAGCATGCTCGCAGCTATGCTGCCTAGTACTTGTTGCAAAATTGCGCATGCGCTGCTCACAGCGACACAAGAAAATGTTGCAGTGGGGGCATTTTCCAGTAAAAACCAAACTATGCCACGCTGTTAGCTCGTTAGTGTTAACTTAAATGAATGCGTCGAAAAGAACAGTCCTCAAGTCCCGGCAAAAATAGCAGTGTTCTGTTCTCTCGCGAAGGCGGGACATTCCAGACAGCAACGCACATCCTTTTTATATACAGAGACTTTACAGCGCTGTACTCAGCAAACGTTTACTGGATAATAAGAATAAATTTTATTCAGACGCCGACTTTGTGATAATGGCATTTTCTGTATCGTCGAATTAAATAGCTGCGATTGTAGGCTATATGTTGTAATTATTGCACTGTAAATTTTGTTGCACACTTAGTTAAGTCAAGACTATTGAATTGTCACTTGTGCTTTCTC
>Ga0209052_1000647_pt1 | contig 11307 bp, 10 predicted proteins | sample WorMetHEROISLAND_2_FD_187409 | JGI IMG/M metagenome (GOLD analysis project Ga0209052, IMG submission 187409) | Marine gutless worms symbiont microbial communities from Max Planck institute for Marine Microbiology, Germany - Olavius sp. 4 HERON... | ecosystem: Host-associated > Annelida >...
TGATTTGCAACATTTCGACGGAGTACTGACGGTTCATAAAGTCGATTAACTTTAAAATAACTGCACGGTTCAGAGTTAAAAAATCGAAACTGGACGTTTACATCAATTCCGCGTCTTCTGAGGTAGGTGAAGTGGCTGAAATCAGAGTATCCTAATATGGTGATGCACCGTTCTTATTAATTGGCACAGTACTCACATAAGAAATAAATATCAATTTCAAATCTAAAAATAAGCGTGAAAACCGTTTTGTTTACAAACACTTAAGAACATAGATCACTCATTCATAGAGCAAAGTATAAGGCGCGAGCACGGTATTAAAGCGGGGTTTCCATCCAATGCAACGCATGCAACCATGGTTAGAAGATTACTTCTAACCATGCACCGTGATGCACGCAATGAATTTACGCCGCAAGCTCAAGCCAATAGGAACCGAGCTGTCATCTTTCCTGCTGAACTCGAGTTTTTAAGGTTTAAAAATTATTAAAAAAAATTAATAGTCCAAATTTTAGTACGTTTTTAGCCGACCGTACTGGGTAGTACGGTCACGCTTATGGTACGATGTTCTGTCCGTCTGTTACTTGGTGAAGATCGATTATTTGTTGGGCAATTTTAATTTCAATAACTTCATATTTTATGGCGTGTCTGCCACAGCTTGGCAGCATGTCAGCGACATACGCCGTCATCGCTGGCGGCTGTGATTGGCCACTGGCACCTGCATTCGGTCTATCCAATAATGACGTCGAGTTGCGTCCCTTACGTCGTGTGCGTTGGATGGAAACCCGGCTTTATTTCGTTAATCTACGATTCCACTTGTGATTTTATGCCATGACGTTAAACGTTAATTTCAAGAATACGGGTAAAAACTAAAAACCGACGGCTGTAGTTGTAAAAAATATACTCATAAAATGCAGTTTAAAAACATAAACATTGTTTGCAAGTGAATGACTAAAATGAAAATTAACAACTTTGATATTTGTTTCAACGACAGAACAAGAACTGAAATTTTAAAAAAATATTTTCACTGCATACATAATTCAGTAGCTAAGTGTTTAACTCGACACATTGAACTCATCATTAACAACGCCTACCTACAAAGTAGCTACGTAGCAAGACAAATTATTACCATGCAATCAATGGCTATTACTTGCAGAAACTTCCTCGCTCTTTAGGTGAGACTTTATGTACAGAAGCGTGTTTACTGTTTACACTATCTTGGTTTAAAGTCTACATGTAATTCGGTAGCCATTCATCCCAACGTATTGAGACACAATGAAAAAGTTTAATAAACCACGTTGTGACTGTAGATATTTTGACTAATATAGCGACAAATTTCAGATGTCCTGCCCATCCAAAAGCTAGTTGATATCAAGTACCAAGTGACTAATTAGCTTTTCCTTTTGTTCATTTATCTTGTCAATTGGTCGACTACGAGTCTATATATAATCCATATACATGCATTCCACGTACATAGGTACAATCATTAGATTGGTATATCATGATACATCCTGGTTGTACTTATGTAACACCAGAGTGATTTGAGTAAGGTTAACGTCACGCCCGCACGACACATCATAGGCCATCTCAGAGACGGTCCTTCAGGCAATCACTTGCATTGGTACGAACAACAAATATTAACAGCAAAAACAATGTAACACCAGAAAATAATTCAATAACATGAAGATCATAAAAGCCATATGCACTTTCCATTTTGGCCAACTCTATGTGCAAATATTTACAGTGTATAATGTAATTGCTCTAGCTGAAAACTGTTAATCACGCACTTACTATAACACACTTACTCGGTCAGCAATGACACTTAAATGCAAATGCTCAACAATGAATGGTTAACACCGTGTAATTTGAACATGAAAAAAAACAAAATTGAAACATGACAATTATTATTAACAGTGCTACTTACATCTACGCTAAAATCGTGGTTCAACTACACTTCCTCATTACCACACATTGCTGGGATTTTCCATTTTCAAACTTTTTCAAGTGGGCACACTAATATTTTGAGCAGTTTACTCATCAAGCACACTAAAGAATGTGTGGAAAACGCAAAAATAATCAAAATCATATTACTAACGAAGTATGCATGTAACAAAATGCTTATGTGCAAAGTCTGGCGTTCCTTGGTACTGCGTCCAAAGCTTGGAATAATTATCAGCGTTATCTGCCAGACCTGGTGGCATGACGGCTAACGAAACAGTGCATGCAGGCTTCTGAATTCCAGCACGTAGAACAACCAAAAGAATTGATAATTTATCCTTTCAACACGACGCAGCAACCCCACAATGACCAACATGGAATAGCTCGGGTGTAATGGGCAATTTGAACGAAAACCGGAATTACATGTAGTAGCAACAGACAACGACTTTTGCCAGAAAATTTGTACCAAAAACGGTTCTGCACAAACTTCAGGAAGTGACAAATATGCAAAATATTTAAAATACTTTAAACATATCATAAACATATACTGTACAGCATCCGTAATTCCATATTACATACAACACAGTAAACACAGTCGTGATCACTCTTCATGAACAAGGGAAAGCACACAGCACACGGTTGATCTGCACGAGGTCAAACGTGGACAACTAGAAAACAACGCAATAGTCAGTCATACGTACTACGTAGCAGTGGTTATCAGTGATCTTTAGCTGCAAATGAAAGACTAAGACAGTGACGTAGCCACAAATTATTGAAAGGGAAGCAAGTGCATCTATAGCCCTTCCCAATGTGGAGCTTCTGTACAACGTTAGGTATTATGCGTAAGTCAACAAGACATCACATAACAGAAATATCAAACATTTTCCTCATGGGGGGTGTGCACATGATATGCACCACACATGGTGGCTACATCACTGGTCTAATGCAACAAGTATTTTGACTATTTTTGAAATATCAATCACAAGTATACTGCAGTAAGTTCAATAGGCCATCACGAATGTCATACTTCCTGTAGTTCGACACCCTGCATCCAGATTTCTTCTTCCTTCTTCTTCGTAAGCCACCGACAACCTTTCGAGATTCCTGGACAGCCGGGACTGGTATTCCCAAGTCCAAATTTAACAGTACCTCAACGACAGAACAAGTGTGATGATTGACACTGTCCCCCCCACACGACAGAGAACTGCAGCAGACCATATCTCAAATGATCCAAAGGGTAGTACAGAATACCCAAAAAACAAACGAGATGGTATGAAGATACGAATGACTGGATATACCACAGCCCCCAAACAAGCGCAGCAGCGGCATCACTGCGCAAGAACCACAGTGACACTTCGTCTGCAGTCGACGTGACCTCCACGGACAGCAGCAGCAGCGCAACCACAAATGCGTAGCCACAACTTCATGAAAGGGAGTGCACCTCCAGCCTTCAGTTCAGCAGGATAGACCACAGCCCCCCGATGATCCCCAGCGGCAGCATCACTGCGCAAGAACCGCAGCGAGGCTTTGCTTGCAGTCGATGTGATCTCCATCGGGCACCAGCACAGCGCCGTGCTGCGCCACAAACTCTAAACCCTCGGACGAGTCTCTAAACGCTAGCTCGTCAATGACGAACGCAACCGACAACTTCATCGGGCTGTATCTATGCAGCAACCAATGCAGCAACAACACAGTTATAGCACACACACACCATATATACATATACACAGACACACATCTCGAGTACAGGGTGGCACACAAAAGTGGAACATACGTACTTTACATAGCAATCGGGACAGTTTCTGTAACGGCTAACCTCGAACATTCACTGCACGAAAGGGTAGTCACGTTGAACACTGTGTTCGACATGACTACCCTTCACTGCAACGATTGATTGAGGCTGGTTGTTTCCAAAACTGTCTGATTGCTCGATCAACATGAAGTATGTGTGTTCAACCTTTTATGCAGCACCCGGTACATCACGGCCATTTCATGACTAGCGACTATCATGACAAAGTATACGCAGTAGCGTAGTTATCTTGCAGTGAATACTACATACCTGACTAGCTCCATAACCTGCAACATAAACTGCTACAAACAATCAAAAGCCAGAGAATCAGTGAACTTTAGTTCTAAAATCTGCTTTGATGAGAATAGGTCCACGGTTTAATGCTGCCTTTAATCCCATCGTGGTGTATGGAACTATTTTGCCTTTGGTTGACAAGATATCATACCTCGATGTTGAGATCAGTTCTGGTAGAAGCCTGAGGTTATGTGAGCATACTAGACGCATGAAATTCTTCAGAGCCTTTAATGCATTATATGCTAAATTAGGTGAGGTTGCATCAGACATAGTTATTATGCACTTAACTCGTTCATTCTGTCTACCTATACTGTAGCATGGTCTCAAGTCATTCACTGTGTCTAAATCTAACCTCAATGCTATTCAGTTTTGCTGGTACAGAGCAATGTTTAAGATATTCAATATTGGAAGTCGTGATAATGCTGATTATGTGTTATATTATAGTGGTATTCTGCCATTGTCTTATCAAATTGACTTTAGGAAACTTCGTTTCTATCATGTGAAATATACAACAGCCTCACCAGCAAGCATACAGTTGATATACTTATGGCTGAATACAGCATTTTCCATTTTGCTTCAGATGCCATCTATCTTAAAGCAATTTGGACCAAGTTTGCTGAATTGCTATTTTAGTCGTGTTTTCATGCTAGTTTTAGGCTTAGATGTGTGTGTTTTTATTTTCTTTGTTCTGTATATTGTATGTGTTGTACCTGCTACCTTCTGGTGAAATAAAGATATATATACTAATAAATAAGAATAAAATGCAAAGCTATATAGCATATATGCAATATTCAATGTCAAGTGTAGGCACACAGGTACTAAGTTCAAAGTTCCACATCAATGACCTTGAATTGATGAGTATAATGTATAATATATGAGTATGACTGAGTACGAGGACCAGATCACTGCAATGCTAGACCCCCACATCACCAGAGAATCAAAGCCTTCTGGTAGGTACCAAATTATACTGGCTGCTGAGAAAGAACGTGCCCAAACATTTGCTGAAAGCCAGTACATGATATTTTAACAGTCAGCAATACCTTCATTGTGTGACTGGGACGTTAGGACCTGATCACACCAGCTGTCGTGGTAACAGCAGTATGAAGAAGCAAAATCTATTACCTAATTACTATTCAACAAGAATATACCACCTGTAAATACCACCCAGCTGTCATACAAATTCTCAGAATTACTAACAAAGTGTAAACAAATTCATTTTAAGAAAGTAACAAAAGGGTATTGGCAGTAAGATAAAAATTATACTGATGTTTTACAGCAAAAAAATGGAGCCTATTTACTGAACAGGTAACTTTCAATTTAAGATAATAATAATTAATAAAACAAATTTCAAGAACAGCTAATGCCAGGGACTACTCAGACATACTCTGGACCAGATTTGTTATTTTTGTTGGAAATTTTAACAAAAAGACTTAAAATCACGACTACGTTTCTCAAAGCCTTAGTTTCTCGATCAATCTGTGTTACAGCATTGATACGTGTAATTGTTACTTGTACACCATGTCCCGCAAAAAAATAACCAAAATTGTTCTTGTCAGAGCTGCATCAAATATCCACCAATTTTAATAATTTTTGGCACAAAGATGGGCAAGACGATAAAATTATGTGAGCTGCACTCATTTTCCACCTCACCTAATTTGTGTCAATGGACTACCGTGTTAAACGCAGATGCTCAAAATTGTTACATTACGCTGAGTTGTTGTCTGCAGATAACTTTATGATGACTTCATTAGCACACAATAAACTAAAATGTGGTTCATTTAGCAAAAGTATAGGTTTGTATAACAGTCTGCTTCAAAATTGTCAGAATTTATGCTCAAAGTGTGCTCCGCTCACACGGATACAAGCGCTTAGATGATGACGCCACTGGCTGACAGCGGCATCAACGATTGAATTGATGCAAATGCGAGCAATTTGATACTGATAATCACAATGTTGGTGAAAAATTTGACAAAGTTCTGACAAAAACAATTGTGCTTCAAGTTTTTTTCAGGACACGGTGTATGATCTGCATATACAATTTAGTAAACTAGCCTTATGTGCATTCCCAGTGTGTGCACTAGAACTATTCTGCTAAAATTGTATTCTCTGCAATCTATACAGAATGGTGCATTCTTGCAACATGATTCACCCCAAAATGGATTTTAAAATGATGCATAAAAGTGACTGATACAGTGTTTAAAATTGCCTGGTTTGTATATTACATTATGTAGCTAATTTATCAATTTTATCAATTCCACTCTAAATTAAACATAAAAAAGTGTTAATTCCACGTCCTCATTATAATCGAAAAGGGTAACGAGGAGCAAATTGCTGGGCTTCACTGGGAATTTTATTTTCAGAATCATGAAAAAAAACTGAAACAATACATACGATTTAATCATGATCTTCAATGCCTGCTTGCGCTCACGCTCCAAGAACCAGTCAATGATATAGCCGGACATTCTGGGCGCACAGAGATACAACCGGAAGAACCTGTGATAATTTGAGAGTGCCCACGCGGCACGAATCTGTAGCGCATGACTAACACACTTATCTTGCCTGTGAGCCGATGTTAGCAGTGCCATCGTCGTCGTCATATCTGAACACACAACAGAATCATTACTGCATACACTACAAAGCACCCATCTTCCAATACAGAAGAATTTAAAAAAGATACAACCGATACACAGCATTGGCAGTGGCATGTAGCCATGTACGGAACAACCTGATACCTTGAACACCAATCTGTAAGCAAACAGCCTGAGAACAGGTGCCCCTTGTAAAACAGACAACGACGTCATACTACAGAATGCTAATCAGACTACACAGAAGTCTAGTTATTCTGTTGCACCATCAAACTGCACCTTGCTGACACTTAGAACTGATGACAATGATAATGTACTGCCCACTGGATTATGACAGTACACTGGGCCAAATCCACTTACTCCCTGCCAATGTATGATGCCCCCCCCCAAAAAAAAGAAGAAAACTGCAGTATTTATATATAAATGTACAACAGCAAAAACACAAGACATAGGCAAAGTTGGGTAGCCATTCAAAGTGCAATGCAATGAAGAAGACAGTCATCAACATGTGGAGATAATATTTCTAATATTTCCACTAAAGGTGCAGTGCGCTGGCCCACTTGTAAGCAATGCCAATGTAATGGCCTATGTAACACTCTGTGACTCTGGCCCTCACTAAACACTCCAGTACAGCTGTTTCGGCTACCGAGCGAGTGAGTAGGGTTTAACATGCCGCTCGACACATTACAGGTCACCCAGGCAATCACTTGCACTGGTACTGACAACAAAAATCAACAGCAGAAAATCAAACACACTAACATGAGAACGTAAATCCCAATAACAAACTACCTACATACACGAACATGATATAAATTAACAAAAGATGACCGAGTGTATTTTTGGTGAAGATGTAGTAGAGAATGCGGTAGGCCATGAACTCGAGTGCGTTGTCACACGTGCTGGTTCCGGACTCGGCATACAGCATCTTGAGCTGAGTCTGACACTGGTTGAACTCCTCGTGGTCGCCCTTCTCCAGAGCAATGCGAGCATGCGTCTCGTACACAACTATCGTCAGCTCGTCCCGGACACCCTGTACCTGTACACGGCATTGCACCAGCAACGTCATCTCATGCACAGCGACAACGCAAGTCACCTGCAGTATAAACAACTTACATATACACTCCTGTGTTTAAAAAAGGTTAAACGGGTGTTTAGCTCTTTATGCAAGACCCATCTCATATGCCATATGGTATCACATAGTGTTACCTGCCACCCGACACAGGTAAACGTGCATCACTTTAACCCCAGCCAAGCAGGCCGGTACTCGTTTTACCTACCCCCAGAGGGATGAAAGGCTGAGTTGACCTTGGTGTTGGTTATATACAGAGATGGTTTATCTGTCCGCAGACAGTCACCCATCCCAGTCATAACCACATGATGGTGACCTGACCAGGAGTCAAACTGCTACGTTCAGCATCCTGTTATGCTCTTGATCAGTAAAGCACCAAAAGAGCACTGACTTCTGCCAACGATTTCTGCCACCTTGGATAACTAGAACTGTCTGGAGAATTACTATACACTCACAATCGTGTATCTTCCTCGGGATCACCAAAAAAAATCTAATCAACTGGATCCTTCCACAGAAAATTAACCAACATATATGCACAATTTTTTCAGTAATCCAGCTGTGTAAATGCATCTTCACGTGCTTGCTGTGGCCCAAGTGATAATGACAGAACTGTTTGCCAGTGAACCCACACGCAATTCTCAAGTGATAATGACAGAACTGTTTGCCAGCGAACCCACACGCAATTCTCAAATACTACAGAACGTACGGTGAGGTCTTGTCGGATTGACTTGAGCTGTTCGCAGACGTACGTGTAGTCCTGTGACGTCATCCAGCGCTGTTTCACCATCTCCAGTGACGTCCGCAGCACATCCGGTGGCCGCACCGTCGACGGGTCCGGCGCCTGTTTACGACACCCAGCCAGCCGTCATTAGGCATCACAGTCTTCCACCACAAATTTTTCCAATTCCACAGGCCAGTTAGCCAAACTCTGTGGCTGACAGCGTCAGTTTCCTAATTTTGTGGCTTCCTACTTATTAACACTAAGTAAATTTAAGACTTTTTGGATTATTCAAAGCATGAAAACATCTGTAACTTCTTTCTTGCATGCCTCCTCACTGTTTCACAGAAATGTTTTTCCATATTGGCAAAATGTCTTGGGGCAAATTCTGTGGCTCGGCTCACAATTCTGCAGTCCGCTGTAAACAGTGTTGCTGAGCCCTCATCTTCCAAGCAGCAGAACACATTGGCAATACCAGTTACCGGTAATTATGATAATAATTATGAGCTAAATCATTTTAGGCTAAAATTATTATATGTGATTACAATCATTAAAATCAACAACAAGTAATTTTCTTGTTGTTTAGCTGGCCTGTTTTCCATGTTTACCACAGGCTTGGATGGGCCCCTCAGCAGATTTTAAAACAGTTTATGTTATAGTGCAAAAATTACTGTCAAAACGTTTTTCCAGGACATTCTTGGAACCTGCACCTGCCAACATTTAAATATAAAGACAAACAAACAGGAGTTACTTACTGTGCATACACTACAGAGTGTAATCCAATGCAGTTCTTCATCAGTAAAAACTGGCAGGAAACTGTTCAGTTACACTTATTTACACATTGCAGTGAAGGAAGCAATTCAGAAGTTTCTGAATATTTTGAAAATTACCTCATCATTCTACTTCAGTCAGTAAGTACTATGCTAGTGCTACACGTTGTTTATTTCAAACCCCCAGTAAATTCATCGCCTACCTAGGATTTTCATTTTCTAGGACTTTCCAGGACCAAACATTTTCCACGACTTTCCAAGGCATGGAAAATCAAGGGAAAATGCAGGACTATCCAGGGGGTGTGGAAACCCTGTGTGATGCGATACATGACAAAATTAACGGAAAACCGACCGTTGTGAGACGCAGGTACTGTTTCTCCAGATTGTGGCAAGTGCCAACTATGTGCAGACTCGTCCAGTCGGCGTCTTCTGCATTGTCCTGATGCAATCATTCAACACATGCAGCAGCATTAACCGCAGCACGACTCTAGTTTACTGCAAGAAACTATTACACAATGATATCAGAACTAAACAAGATCGTCTAGCCTTAGTCAAGGTTATGCACTGTCCATGGGTGGCTGCAGTATCATGCACACAAAAACACACACAAAAAATTGATCTTTGAACAATTTGACCTATGATCTTGACATTCAATAGGCTTGTAGAGATTGTCAAGGTATGTGTTCAATGTTCATGCAGCCGTGGGTATCCGCAAAACAAAAACACACAAAAACCCAGCATGACCTCAAAATTCAATAAGGATCTAGAGGTTGTCAAGGTACATGTTCATGCAAAATTTCATCAAGCTAAGTGCAGCGACTGATGAGTTATTGTGTTGACAAACTTTTTAGCCCTATCATACGATGGTGAAAAATCCAAAAATCCAGTCATGTGACCCTGTGATTTTGATCTTTGACCTACAACCTTGAAATTCAATAGGGTTCGCGCAGTTGTCAGGGTACATGTTTGTGCAAAATTTCATGGAGCTAAGTACAGCCGTTCATGAGTTAGTGTGTTAACAGAGAAAAAACTCAGCTGAAAACAACACTGTCATCGTTACAACGGACAGTAAAAATTCACCCTGTACCGGACAGTGGTCGACTCCGCCGTACTGGTTTCGTAACATTGTTATTCATGTGACACAAAAACTAGACCATATATCAGATATCTGGCCTGAGCAAGTTTAGATATTGTTCTTTAGATTAAGAATCATCCATCTCAGATCTCAGACTGTAAATGGCAAGAGACAAGACTTTGAAAACAGATGAATTTCTAACTTTGAAAATCTTGTGACCTTGACCATGAGTTTAATTGTGCCATACGGCATATCCTTCTGTATCATTCGCTGACCTCTAGCTACATACCAACTTTGTTCAAATCGGACAAGCTTTTTGTGGACTGATAGACGGACATACATATGGGTGGACGGATGGACACAAAAAAAAAGGAAAAAACCGGCTGTATCAGGTCAACTCAGTCAAGGAGTTGACCAAAAAACAGACATTTTAAAATACTCTGCATCTGCTGATGTTATTACTGAGTCCGGTCCCACAGCCTGGAACTCACTTCCAACAGCCGTTTGTGACTTGTCATCATCATCCTGCTTCTGTCGCCACCTGAAAACTGAACTATTTAGCAGGGCCTATGGCGTGAACTAGCACGTTCGTGATAGCTACTTGCTATCAGAATTGGGTGAACATAAACTATCGTACTCAACTGAACTGAACTGAGCTTACATTTGGTCTCGTCAGCGTTAATGGCTCCACTCGAGCTGTTGACGGTGACTCAGAGGTGCCAAGAGTGTCGGCAAACCGAGCGGCTCTGTTCTTCAGCTTCAGTCCGTCGACAGCATTCACTGAAAACTGACTGCAGCACACAGAACACAAGTCACTTTAACGCATTGTGTAAACAACGATAAACCATATCCCGTGATCAAAATTATTAAATGTAACCAGACACACTGCTATCTGGTTTAAGCTACATGATTAATTATACACCAAACAACAAACTTCCAGGGATGTTAACGAGGCCAGTTAGGCACGAGGCTGAGGCCGAGGCCAGATGCTACGAGGCCGAGGCCGAGGCCAAAGAAAAATTTCGAGGCCGAGGCCACAATGTACGAGGCCGAGGCCGGACACGTTAGAGTACAT
>Ga0209052_1000649_pt1 | contig 11301 bp, 8 predicted proteins | sample WorMetHEROISLAND_2_FD_187409 | JGI IMG/M metagenome (GOLD analysis project Ga0209052, IMG submission 187409) | Marine gutless worms symbiont microbial communities from Max Planck institute for Marine Microbiology, Germany - Olavius sp. 4 HERON... | ecosystem: Host-associated > Annelida >...
ACCGGTTTATCGTTTTCAATGGCCGCTGCTGGCTGGCCAACCGTTCTTTGGTCGATGTGGGAAAGAACACCCTGAGCATCATCGAGTGTGTGGATACCCAGCGTGTCATTGTAAAAGAAATCGGACGAAAGTGGCGGGAGGCCAAAGTGTACGTGAGCTAGAAAAGAAAAAAGGATCTCATCTTAGCGGGATTGGGGCCGACAGCCCGTCAAGCTCTGACCCTCATATGCTTTCACAAATGACTCAATAATATACTCTCTTTTTCTTGTTATAATTCATATATTGTCCTTCTGCGAGCCACCATTCCTTCCACTTCTCATAATCATAGCCAAAATTTTGATTTGTCGCTTTTTTCAGCCTTTTTAAATGGTATTTCTTTATATCAATTTTAGCTGTTCCACCATCGGGATTGAATACATTGGCATATGGGTTATCTTGTTCCTCAAATACTTTTATACTAGTCAAAAAATAAATTGGTAATAATTTCATATCTACTTTGAAGTACCATTTATTTTTTTCATAGATTCTGTTTATCAATATCTCTTCACAAAGTCTTCAGGAAATGGCTTCGAATACTCGCAAACACAAAAGCGGGCTATTTTTTCTCAAGCTAATTTCTCGGCCGGCAAAAAGTTAAAATCAGAAAGAGGTGTTCCGTTACCTGCTGGTATTAACCACCCACCGCGAATCCCATTTAAAGCATCCTTGATTTGCAGAACCACGGAACCGTTGGGTAATAGCTATTACTGTTTATCGATTCTCCTTCATACGGTTTGAGCGGATTAACAAAAAAAACCGGATCATTTAGAACATTGGCATAAAAATCGTTTCCACCATGCGATCCAATCAGATCCAGTGTTGAGTATCATCCGGTTTTAGGAACTCAGTCTCTGGGCCAATATATTCCGACGCGCGCTGCCCAATAATTGGCGCTTCCTTAAGAAGGTCCAGGACCTTCCGTGCGTATCTATGAGCTGGTTTCATTGTAGGCCATTAGTTGGTTATGCTCAAGTTCCAACGTAGGTTTAAAATGAAAGGTTCTTTTATTTAACATAATTATAATGGATTGGATCTCTGGAGCGCGGTAATTGGAGTAAGAAGGCAGCCGGAGCCATGCCGTTCAAACCGCCTTTGCACCCTTCAACATAAAAAATTTATGACCAGATTCTCTTCTTTCCCTCTCAGGTTATTAGATGACGGCCTCGCGTCCCCGTACATATTTAAAGATGTGGCCACTGCATTTCATTTAAAGTGACGGCAGGAAATGCTATTGAAAAGTAAATAGATACTTGAGATAATATTAAATTACAGTGTTCCAACACCAGACAGCATCCTCGTAATCTAATGGATCTATATACAAGAACACCGGTTTGAAGTGGAATACTATGCAGGAAAAATCAATAAACGGCAAAATTGTTTTAGACGCCATCCCATCCAACCGCATAAAATCCGATGTCACGAACTTTCTTAACAAAATCATAAAAAATAAATCTGTCGATGAGATCGCTCAAATGGTGGAGGATGCTCCAGTTACGCTCTCCAAACGTATCTCAGCAGATCATGGCAGGAAAATAGTTGCGGCATTAACACGTTTAGGCGCAGGTGCACGATTTGAACCGATCATACCTGAACCCGCCAAACCCGATCTAACGGCCCCTTTAGCCAGTGAAGACAAGCCCCCGGCTCCGGCGCGGAGTTTTCCGATGCCCTATATCAAAAAACCGCTGATTCCAAAAAGGGCCTTAGGTGCCATACTCGCGATCATAGTTCTGGTTGGTACCGCTGTTTCCTGGGACCGCCTTAAGCCCGTTGCTAGAATCCAGCAATTAATAGCGTCATTTGAGGCTAGCTCATATTCCAGCCAAAAACCGGAAAGCCTATTTGACGACGCCGCTGACGACGAAACCGCCGTCGAAGAGGTTGAGGTGACCGAAGTTGAATATGATGATGCCGATCATGAAGTCGACTTGGAAGACAACATCGTCATCCAGGCAGACAGCCAAGCGGAGAAAAGGCTTCGAAAACGGGTCGCTGTTTTCAGTTTTATTTCCCAAAGCCATAAGAACGCCGACAACCAGATTGCCGCCGGCTTGACCGATTTGGTCGTGGCCCAGCTTCTCGGAACAGATACTTTGGATATTGTCGAAAGAGATCAAATTGACACGATTTTTAATGAATTTGCCATAAGCCTGGGCAACCGCGTCAATCAAGTCGACAATGCGATTAAGATCGGAAAGATGGTAAGCGCCGATATCGTTGCAACCGGTTCACTGATATCAGAATCCAAATCCAAAAGCCTTTTCGTCAAGACGATCGACGTGCCGATCGGCATTATCATCGATTTATCGATTTTTCATATTCCGGACCGGGAACCGGTTAAGGCAGTACCCGCCATCGCAGAATTCATTCAAACGACGATCCATGCGGATACGGATAAGGACCGCAAATTCATTGCAATCGGTATATTCAAAGATGAAAGCATCAATGACCGGCAAATTGAATACGCTGCCAAAATCAGAGATTATCTGGAGCGCCGCTTCCCGGAAAACGAAGGCACAAGCGTGGTGGCCCGCTCGCAACTGAAGCCCCTGCTGTTGGAGCTTGGACTAAATGAAATGGGGATGCTGGAAAATGCAACCGACCCTTACAGAAAACAGCCTGCTGTACTGGTTGTAGACGGCAGTTATCGCATTTCCCGATCCGAGCAAACCGAATTGGAGATAACCGCCCGGATAAAACAGGCGGATCAGGTAGTCCAAACACTAAGGGTGAACAGCCCTTCCTTGGAATCGGCCCTGCCCAAACTTTATAGCAGGCTCGCCGACCGGCTGGAACTCCAGGCCGGCCTTCCCAACCAAGATCGGTTTGAAGAGGCCCGCATCCATTTTAATCGCGGCAGAGAACTCAGCCGGCTTGGAGATTCTATCCCTAAAAAGCACCCTCACCAGTCCAAGTTTATCGGTACAAGCCATAAATTGAGCCCCGCTAGAGAATTATTGAATCTCAAGGAAGCAATAAGCGCTTTTGAAGCGGCCATATATTTGAATCCGGATTACCACGAGGCAATGCTATATTTAGCGATGTGTTTGAAATCCGATATGATCGGTGAAAGTCAGCGCGCCGATGATCTTTTTCGCAAGGTTTTGGCGCAATCAAAGGATGACAGACTCCGCTTCATCGCTGCCGACCAGCTCGGCATAGCTGACCAGGTCGCATTCGATCCTGCCTTTGCTGAGAAAAACATCGACATCGTTTACCTGGCCGACCAGAAACGAATGGCCATGCGCAAGATTAATGACGGGTTTTTCTATGGGAAAAATAGGGGCAATGCTGCCGGCATAACTTTCGAGCAGGTGCTGCAAGCCCACGAGGATACCTATCTAGCAGAATGTGAAGCCATGTATTGGCTTGCCCAACAAAAAAAGGGCTTTAGCCACCGCATTTATAATATAACCCAATATTTTAGCAATTTAACTCAAGAAGGCATTGGAAATCCTGAAATTGCCGCGGCCCGCGACAGATTGTTAGTTCTGATCCAACAAAAATATCCTCGCATGGCGCCGCATTTCATCGTCGAATGCCCTAACTTCCACCCCAAATTCGAGGATGAAATATCTGCGGTGATGGAAAAGATCGATAACGGCAGTCTTGAACCCCTGAACAGGCGAGATTTTTACTCAAGGCTGAGATACAGATTAAGGAACTGCGTATCAAACGTAACCGCTAATTTGGGGCTCGCCAAAAAAATCGGGGAACACATACAAGCTCAAAATGGTCTCAAAACCGAGGAGAAAGTCTATCTGGCATTTGCGTATGAGTGGCTCGGCGAAACCCACAAAGGCATCGCTCTTTTAGAGACTATCCGAAAAGACCCGATTCTGCTCGGCGATGACGGGCCCTGGGGGCGACTAAGCCACGGTGCAATGAAACTAAAATTTTCGCCCCAAAAAACAGCCGCCAAGTGGAGACGGACCCTGGGCGAAGGCGTTGAAAACCTGGCCCGGGAGACGGTCAAACTGCCGCCGCCCCTGTATCAATTGCATCTGGCCGAGGCCATAAAAGGGATTGCCCCGTCGGGCGCCAATGCCTGGGTGCTTACCGATCGGCATTATGGATACAGAGCCGAATCGAGGATATATAAGATTCGAGCCGACCGGCCGGGAACGATTCAGCAAATAACTGTACCGGAATTGGCCCGGCAGACCATAACGGCTATAGCAGCTTACGGCGCCAGCCTTTGGATCGGAACAAAAAACGGATTATACGAGTATGATACCCAGAGGGGACAGGTGCAAAAATTCTCGCAGGACGAAGGACTGCTTGTTCCCGAAATTAAAGGTTTATACTTGCATGGCGACATACTTTATACCGTACTTGGCAGCGGCGTCGGCTATATCGAACAAAACGATCCGGCCAGGCATTTTTACGGTATGATAACCGAGCCGGATATCGTCGATATAGCGCCTTCGAATGGCAGTATTTGGGCCATCAAGAAAAGGGAAGGCCTCCTGCATTTCGCCGCTGCGAAATATGATTATAGAGTCAAATTTGACGTTGAGGCGAACTCCCTGCACAGCATCGCCGCCAATGACGATTTTTTGGCAATCGGTTTTAACTTCGGCAATCAGTTCGGAGGTGGCGATCAGGGAGGTATCTGGCTGCTCGATTTATCGTCCAAGAAAAAATGGGTTAGAGTGTCGACCTCAGCCGGTTTGCCGGGGACGGATGTTTTTGATCTGGCTTTTTATGGCAGGTACTTATGGATTGGAGGCAGAGGCTTTCTGGCGCTGGTCGATCCCGTCAAAGGCAGTGTCCTGTTTGGAATCGACGAACCATCCAGACACTTCAAAAGCCTGGCGTCGACCCGCAACGGCATCTGGGTTGCCGCTCGCAATAAGCTCCACTTCTTGACCGTTGACGATATCGACAGGATGATTGAAGCTGCGGGTAAATCCCTAAGAGTCGATCCAAAGGCGGCTGCGCTTCATCGTAAAATGCCGACTTTGCCATCGTTTGACGGATCATTGCAGTCCCTGCAAAAGATACAGGATAAAATCTTACCCTTTGCCCGGCAGGGCAATATTGTCGCACTTAGTATCTGCCGTCAGACCATGTACGGCCTCAGCCAGGATGTAAAATTGAAAGAACTGCCGCTGAGCTTAGGCAAACCTTTGGCGGGCGCGGTTATCCAAAAATGGGTGAACGCCGTTGTCAATAGAGCCGACCAGGGTGATCTTTTTTACCAAATCGTTTTGGGATACCTGCACTTTTCCGGCACCGGAATTAAGATGGACAAGCAAAAGGGCGTCGATCTTTGGTTGTCGGCCTCGCAACAGGGTTATCATGATGGGGGCTATAAGATCGGCAATTTGTACCGGGCGGGTAATTTTTTTAAGCAGGATGTGGACAAGGCAATCCATTACTGGGAAATCGCCGGTCAACAGGGAAGCGCCTTGGCCTTCTACAGCATCGGATGTTTTTATAATGAAGGGGCTTTCGTTCAGCGTGACACGCGCAAAGCAGCGCACTATTGGCGCAAAGCCGCCGAGATGGGGCACGCCTGGGGACAGTTTAACTATGGCATCGTTTTGAATACCGGTGCAGGCGTCAAACGCGATTTGAAACAGTCTTACTATTGGATGCGCCAGGCCGCTGCCCAGGACCTTCAGAGGGCCATCGACTTCATAGCCCATTATTATGAAAACTGACAAATACCGGCATCGCATCGCTGCGGCTGCCACAGCCGTTTTCACCGCCGCCATTTTTATATCGAGCGGCCCCGGTGTCTGTGAAACCAGGGCACCCTTGTCCATTGAACCGGTCGAAGAACGAAATACTTACTTTCAAGGAGATAATTCGACGATTCAATTTTCAATAACCTCCGGCCAGTCGGCAACTTATCGTATAGGCTGGATTTTTACCTGCAAAGGCGCCATCCTTGCCCGCGACATTCGACAAATAGATCTCAGGAAAACAGCTTCACAAAAAATCAACATCAATCTCCGCATGCCGGAAACAGACAAAGACATTATCCTGGATGCAGCTATCGATCTTCTCGCGGTTCAAACCGAAAATAATAAGCATAAGGCAGCCTTCAGCAAGAAAATTTGGATATTTCCCAAAGCGCCGGCAGCCTACGCCCACAGCCTCAAAGACAACCGCCTGCACCTCTTTGATCCAGGCCGAAAAACCGCCGACAGGCTGAAAAGAACCGGCATTCCCTTTGAATTGATTGAACATGCCACCGCCCTTGCAGACATCAGCAAGGGTCTATTGCTTGTGGGTGAAGGCATCGCTTCAGACGCATTTGCAAGTCTGTTTCCTTTAATAATCGACCGGGCACGACGTGGCATAAGCGTGATCGTCCTGGCACCGCAGACCGGGAGATTCCCGGCACCGCTAATCAAAACCATCGATCCTTCTCGCATAGTAAAGAAGGGCCGGGACATCATTTCCTTTTTTGACAGCAGGCTGGATGGAGTTGCATGGCAGCACGACAATCGGATTCCCCAGGCGCTGTTAAGCTGGGACAAAAGCAAGGAAAGGGTGTTCGGTGTGGTTGCCAGCGAAGCAGCCGGATGGCCATGGATGGAAATAAATTTCAGAAACAGCCGCTTTATTTACTGCGGCTTCAAGCTAATCAAATGCTGGGAAATCAATCCAACACCACGCTATTTTTTTCTCCACATGATAAAATACAGCCAGGAAAAACCTTTTAAAGTAAAACAGAGAGGAAAAAGGCCATGAAAAATTCGCGACTCAATATTTTTTTCACTGTGATCGGTATCACAGCAATTTTAGCCACCATCTGCCTGGCTGAGACAAACTATCCGACAGCTATATTTCCCTTTGCAGAGCGCGGCGTTGAGCAAGCGGGCCTGGGCGCTTCAGCTGGCGAAATTCTCTTCGCTTCCTTAGCTGCCGATTCCGACCTGTTTTTGATCGAAAGAGCGGAGATGGCCAAAATTCTGCAGGAACATGACTTGAACTTGTCCGGGCTGACAGATCCCCAGCAGTCCCTTCAAGCCGGGCAAATCATTGGGGCCAGGCTATTAATCACGGGGTCGGTTATCGAATCCGGTGATAGTCGCTTCCTGGTGGCCAAGGTAATTGGGACTGAAACCAGCCGGGTCGTGGGCTATTCGATCCAGGGAACCCGTTATCAAGACTTTACCAAAATGGTCCAGCAACTCGCAAATGGCGTAAAGGCCAAAATTGAAAAAAATATTCAAAGCCTGGTGCCGGCTCAGCCGGGAAAAAAAGATCTGATCAGCCAAATGGCGAGTCAGTTGGGAAATGCCGCTCGTCCAAATTTATTCGTCCGGATTCAGGAAGAACATATCGGTCAGCCCGTAATCGATCCGGCCGCGGAAACCGAATTCATCATCATGTGCAAACAGCTTGGATTTGATGTTTTGAATTCAGAAAAAGGAAATCCGGGACAAGCCGATATCATCGTCAAAGGCGAAGGCTTTAGCGAATTTGCCTACAGATATAAAAATCTAGTCGGTGTAAAAGCCAGGCTGGAGATAAAGGCCGTCGAGCGGGTTTCAAATAAAATAATCGCTATCGGGCGGGAGACAGTGGTTGAAGTCGACCTGGCAGAACACATCGCTGCAAAAAGAGCCCTTCAAAAGGCAGCGCTGATTATTGCGGAAAAAATGATCCCAACTTTTGTAAACAGATAACTTAGCTATGCGCTCTTATCCGATCCCAAAAACTCACCACGCACCAGCCGGACCACTTTTATTACCTATCCCAAGATTCTAAATCTATTTAGAAATGGACACTATATAGTAAGGAAATTTTGAAATGTGAGTATTCAATATTTTGATGTGACTTGCTTTTTACGGATGGTGACTCGTATTTTTTGTTACCTTAAAACTTAAAAGTAGATTTTTTTCTTACTGTCAAATTTCATGTATTGGCCCTCATTAAGCCACCATTCTTTCCACTTATCATAATCATAGCCAAAATTTTGGTTTGTCGCTGTAACAAGACGAGATAGATAATCCTCCTTAACATTTCGTTTTACCTTCCCGGCATCAGGATGAAATGCAAAAGCAAAGATATTCCCTTCCCTCGTAAAAACCTTTAAACTCGTTAAAATATATGCTCGCTCAACAGAAAGAACCAAGCGATAGAAATCGTGGTGCTTTTCACCCATATCGATCAAATAATTTACCTTTTTCTCTTGATGATCGTCAAGATCTGAATCTTTCGTTTTTAAAACTATAATTGCCAATTTGATTTGGTCCCGATGAGGTATGCTTCCTGAATTAGAAAGCTTTCTCTCAACAAAATTTAATAACTTATCAATATTCTCTTTATTTTCCAATAAAATATCGACTGCTTTAATTCCCTCGCGTACGCTAGAGGAACTATAGATATCTAAATCGCTCCAAATTTCTGGTGTAATAATACTATTATAATTTTTGCTGATACATCCTACACAACATACTATCACAACTATAGGTAGCAGATAAATCATTCTCATATTCAGCACCTTCTAAAATCTATTGGTAATGATTTCATCTACGTTTTATCGAAATATTTTTCCGATGTCTTAAAACTAGGAGATTCACCTCTGGTTAGCTGCTCATTATCTCGCTAATTGCATCGATGATTTCCCTTTTAATCATTTTGCTTTTTGTCGTTTTCTTTTTTTCCTCCAAAAACGATAGGGCAGCAGGGATATAAAGGTTCGCTGATAGAGTTGTTATGCTTTCACATAGTTCGGAATTCGCCTCGTCCCACCAGCTTTCCAAATATTTTAATACTCTAAGGGCTAAATCTATCCTCAACCCTTCGTCAGGGCGATAAGCCTGCGAGTGTATAACCACGATTAAATAAGTTACTAATTTATTTGTGTCTCCGAATTGAGAGGCCTTATCAAACTGGTGCAGTACAATCTCATATATTTCATTTATTTGATGAAACTCTAAAATACTTGGGTAATTGTTAAGATCAGGTAATTTCATTTTAAACTTCGTACAGCTGACGTTTCGCCCGACCGGACGGGCAAGCTAACCAAACAAGCACTGGTGGTGCGATGAACGATGCCCGTGCACAAGTTAGTAATGACATCGTTTTCTCGTTCAGAGTCTATGCGGGCGTTATGTGCCACCTTCTTAAAAAGCGTTTATTCATTTAGATAGGTGTCATAATAAGCACTTGAAAATTTCTCTTTCCAGATCCTTTTTTCCCTGATGGCTCCCGACTTAAGATATTTGAACATCTTTGTCTTTTTATCACCCGCATTAAAGTCAACCCCAATTATATTGAGCCTATGCAGGAACAAAGCAAACACGGCAATAAAGATGAATACATACAGACAACATTCAAAAAGAAGTCCTAACAGCGACTGCTGAAAAATATCACCGAATTTCACTACCATGACCAGCGGGACCCATAGTATTAAAACTATATGGGCTTTTAGCCAGTATCTTCCTGGAATTAAAATTTTCATAACAGCGTGTAACGGTCCGATATGAGCTGCAGGTCACCATACCTGGAGGACCTCTGAACGTTACGTGAATCGCCGGTTTTTTCTGTCAGCACCATCTCGATAGATAAGCGACAGTTTAATTCGCTCTGCGTCCTAAAAGGAAAGTGACAAACCGAATAATGCTTAAAATAGGTATTAAACCGATTTTTGTTTGCAACCGACTTTATAACCTCCCGGGCTAAGCAGCAGGCTATAGTATGATGCGAACCAAAGAAATTTACGCAAACCTCATAGCTTTTCCTGTCCGCTCCATCCCGCTTCTTAGGCGCTTTTTAACGCCATCTGTCAATACAAATGAATAAGACACCTTGGGCAATAAAAATCAGTCCAAGTATTCGTATTTTTGATGGCATCTTTTCTTCATCATACATCGCATCAATTTGGCCGCGAGAAAAAGAACGAACTGAAGCTTCCCGCCAAATTCGTTTTCCAATACGACAGAAGTATATACCAATTGGCCTTGGAATGATGGCCATCAGGAATCCAATAACAAGAAACCCAATGCCAAAGTATGCTTGGTAAGACATTTATTTTCCTGTAACTAACAGCAGGCTTAGCAGCTGACAGGGCATTGCGATATTCCAGACCGACACTGCCGCCCATCCCCGGCAGTCTACTACAGCTATATGTTCGCCAATCTGATATTTTTAATTTCAGGCTGCGGTCGATAGAGAGATAGAATAGTTTCGCAGCCTCTATAAACATGCCTTATTCAGCACTTTCTCTTCCTCTTTTTTTGCTTTTGAATTCTGTATCCAGATGGCTTTATATGCAACCCCATTCTTGTGGCCATCGATGTCATCGCCATATGGGATAACAAAAGATGTCTCACATATACCAGATTCCCATTTACAAATTACAGTTACCTTTATCCCTTTTTTATGCCGTTTAGGATATATCTTTCAATTAGGATAAGGCGGGCCCACACCGCCGCCATAGCTTTGGTTAATTGAAAAAAATAACAATTCTTTTCATAAAATGAATTCGCTCATGCGTTGTTATGCGAGCCAACCGCAAAGGTCAGTTGCAGTCAAAATCATTAAAAGCGGGTTAAAATTACAAAAAATAAAACCAACGAATTTAAATTTTGTCTAAAGAATTCATACACATCAGATCGCGTTTTGAAACTACCCTTAAAATCGAGAATCATCCTTTCAAGACTAAAGGAGTGAATCTTCGCTGCAATCAAAGCGGTTTTTATTTCATCTTTTTTATCAAGCTCAGCATACAAAATGAGCGGGGTTGAGGTAATAAAAAAGAGAACAATTGATAGCGTAAGATGTCTTTTCAAAAATCAAACCATTTGCAAGTTTGAAAATATCATATGAAATAACATATGTATTAAACTGATTCCTTGCAGCAACCGCAACTTGCCCCAAAAAACCGGTACCTCAGTCTCAAGTTCGATTTTATCGAAATCCGTCCTTCGAGTCAACAACCTTAAACATAAGATACTGTAATTTTTGCGAAAATTAGCATTTCTGAGCACTCTCTTCAAACTAAGACCGCTGACCAATTTGTTCGAAAAATATATTATATGTTATCATTTTATCTTTTTGCTGTTCACGGTCCCCTAAAAAGGACCAAATCATTTTAAACCTGCAATTAAAACAAAAAGGCAGCCAAAGATTAATCTTCAGCTGCCTTGCTGTTCATCAAAAATTATGGCTACCTCTAATAATTGCCTTTTTGGGCCATAAATTGAAAACTATAGTGATAGCTGTTAGTAATTTGAAGTTAAAGGCCGGCTTATTCCAATGTTAATGCTTATCTCAATGCATTACGCGACTAGT
>Ga0209052_1000651_pt1 | contig 11300 bp, 6 predicted proteins | sample WorMetHEROISLAND_2_FD_187409 | JGI IMG/M metagenome (GOLD analysis project Ga0209052, IMG submission 187409) | Marine gutless worms symbiont microbial communities from Max Planck institute for Marine Microbiology, Germany - Olavius sp. 4 HERON... | ecosystem: Host-associated > Annelida >...
GGGGGGTTATAATGGGTTCCGTTTTCGTAAGCATGTGCGTCTGATGGACCCGTGTTCAGTGAGCTAATACTTAAATGCAGAAAAGATGTAGTATTTGTACGCATTTGTAGTTGCCTGAGTCATGTGATCAGTAGGCAGTACTGTCCGTATGAATGACGCGTGCTTGTGTGGTGTGTAGAAAATCTCGGGTTCTGTGGAGCTGAAGACTGAAGGAGCCGAGGATGTTGATGTGTCATTCCGAGCTCGTTGTGTCGAGTACGTTATCGGCATTACATCTGTTTCTTTTCACTACCGTACCATTAAGAACTTACATCGGTCTGCAGATTTAGAGTTGCTGGGCGCGCAATTGTGAGAGGTCGGTGCAGTGAGGTCAATTACATTTTCTCCAGAATTGAAAAATGTTTGCACAGAATTTACTGTCAGCGTTTTCTGTGTTATTTTACAATAGGCATTGTGCGTATTCAGTGTATTGAGCGCCCACAGAAGTATGCAGTGCAGAATTGGCAAAATCGAGCGACTTATAAGCGGTTTTAATGACTTATTTTGAACCTTGTTTTTTGATTGTACTGTATTTGTATCAGTTTGCAGGTATTGGAAATATAGGACACGCATTGAAAGCTAAATGTTCTGTTTGGATGCTGTGCTGTTGCAGCCAGGACTGGCGTGACACAGCAAAGTGTGATAAAGTTGCTATTGCTCAAAACGTAAGCTTGTGAATATTTGTTGTGTTGCTGTGAATTCAGTGGTGTGGTTGGCAGTTGTTTTCTTTTGAATATCTGCGAAACATGCACTCCTACTTCCCATAATGTTATACCAAAACTTGGACCATAGTTGATTTTTTTTTGTCAAAATACAACTTAGCCTTTTTAACCTGCATTTTTACGTTACTTTTTGCAGAGTGGTTAGTACCGGTATCTTCATGTTTGACCTTGCCATTACGTCCTTGTTATACCCTTGTCTCCTTATGCCACTGGCTTTCATGAAACTGGATTGAGAAATAGTATAATAGTTGAGAGTTGTATGAAAAATTGCAGAAATTTTGCCCCGGAAAGTATCTGCTCATGCTGTAAAGGCTAGTTATTTCTCAGCTTTGTGGCTGATACCAGTTAAAAAAGCTACGAGTGCACAAACACAAGGTCAGGGCCTGTTTACGTCTCAGAAATTACCATTAGGCTAATTTGTCAGTATAGTCCATTTGTGAAGGCAAAATCATTATTTGTCACTAAACACAAGCTAGGTTATTCTGACTTAGTGTCTCTTCTGTCATTTCTGCATTTGGTCGGCGACATGTGTAGTGTTAAATAAACCTGACAGATTTTATTGGGTTTTGTGTTTTTTTCGATATTTAGTGCTAGATGCTGGCAAATAATTGTGGAAAGGGAAACAATTAACTGAAGACTTACAGACAACTTTTAAAGAACAGTGATGTGACTATTTTTGGTGCTTGGTGCTGCAACTTATTTGACAAAGTTTCAAGACTCAGTCTAGTTAATTACTATTTGTATTGAATTTTTTTACACTCTGTGGTTTTGAGCTTTATGCATATGCATAATAAAATATTTCATTGTTAGTTGCACAAAAATTCGATATGGATTCGAATTAGTGGATGGGCTTTGAAAGTTTTTGTATAGGTTTACCCCCTCAAGACCCAAGACAGCAGGTTTTGGGGTATATACCCGTGTAAGTAAACCCTGGCATCTATGTTACAAGCTTGTTGTGGTTGTTTTTACCTGTTGCCAGGTGTCATATGAAGTTACTATTGAGGTGAAGGAGTGTCCCGCGGACAGACGTCAGTGGAACAAAACCTTTCAGATCTACCCGGTCGGACTCACGGAGAAGTTGACCATTAACCTTCAACTCAACTGTGAATGTGCTTGTGAAAAGTCCACTGCTGGAAAGGTGCCTTGATGTGTTAAGTACTTGTTAATGAGAAGCTGTGTATTCTCTGGTATTGTGCATTTGCAGTGATTGGACATTATTATTTCGGTGACAGGAGCTTGGGATTTCTGGTTGCAAGTAAATTCTATTCTAACGATTCCCAACAGTATACTTTGTGCAACATTGCCAAACCTTGTCCGGAAATGTAGTGGTGCTGTGCTTTTAGATGTATCGTTTAACATGTTGTACTTACTAAAACACTTGTACTAATTTATATTGCAGTACTTTGTAAATGAAAATGCCGCCTTTGTTGCCATTTGCTGTTACAGTTATTGATTTGACAGAAATTGTTTTTTTTCTGAGATTACACTCAGCCTGTAAATACTGCTTCTGTGGTCTTAGATAGTTATCTTTTGGGAACCTCCCTAAACTGAATCTAAGTTGGTCTAGCAGAACTGAGATGAGCTTGTGACCGTTCTGATTGAATGTATGTCATTGGCAGTGTAGAGTTGAAGGAATGTATGGTCTGTGGACTGACAGGAGGTGAACAGTCGTAAGTGTACAACTAGTGGAACGTATGAGTGTGGAGCGTGCACTTGTAACGAGGGACGCTATGGACGCCACTGTGAATGTGACGGCTCGACACTGAGCAGTGATGACTATGATGCTGCTTGTAAAGAGTTAGTCACTTTCTGAATATTTGACCAGAACTGTTCTGATTCTCCATTGCATTTTAAAGTCTTTCTAACTGATTGTATTTCTGATGTATCAGATTTTACTTTGCCAGGTAGTTTTGCAGTATACCAACAGAATTAGTTTGGTGTTGTTGTCTTGCTCATAGTCTGTGCAAACTGTATGAATTGTGTCACTACTGATCCAACAAATTGCATTAGTTTCGTTTTGGTCTGACCTGGAGCTAGTGGATAAAATTGGCTGGTTGAACAGATTGAAAGTAATGCAGAAGGTTATGTTTCTGTTTCTGTCAGTTAGTGTCCAAGATTAGGTCTAGAAGCAAAGAGTATTTTCGCATTGCTGCATGGATGCATTATTACTAAGACTGGTTTGTGGTTGTGATTCTGTTGCTAGGACAAATGACAGTCTGCCGTGTGGAGGTCCAGCGAAGGGCCAGTGTGTGTGTGGGAAGTGTGAGTGCAACCCGGTGCTGGTGACGGGTGATACGTCCAAGCGCTACCGTGGCAAGTACTGCCAGTGCAACGACTACAGCTGTGATCACTACGAGAAGATGATCTGTGGAGGTCGCTGTTCTGTCTTTGTTTTAGCGAGTTTTCTGTGTTGTATTGGCCAGGTGGCAGCACTGAGTTTGTTGTTATTATACTGCCAGTGCTATGATTACAGTTGTTCTGTCCATCTAATCATTGATGCTTTTTATGCATTGGTGTGTTTATTTAACCAACAGTCCTTTGGTACTTTAAAGTACTGAAGTATTATTGTTGGTTTGGCGACATGCAGTGCCTTAGATATGTTAAGGTCGTGACTCGAGCAGTTTCCAACAGTTTGTTTTTTGGTGACCGAGTCTAAGCTCCAGTAACTCAGCAGAAATTTGCCGGTTGAACAAAAATCAAAAGTTATCTTGAACTGTCGATGCTGCATATTTGTTCAACTAACCAGTTCTCTGAGATTGCTTTTGTTCTACCACAACAAAAGCAAAGTGTTTTCGTGCAGGCCTTCCGTGATATTCATCGACATCTTGTCAAGAAGTTATCACTTGCAAGTTAACGTGATATAGGACCTAAACACTGTACCGTTACATAGTTGAATAGTTGATACATTTACATGTTGATGATTTCCGGCTGACAGTGAGACAAGTGAAGTTAATCAGCTGAGTTGTGGTCGTATGTGTGCAACAGGTCCTAAGCGAGGTCGCTGTGACTGCGGCCAGTGCGTCTGCAATGAGAACTACTCTGGCAAGGCCTGCTATTGTCTCATGAGCAATGAGACTTGCATTGCCAAGAATGGGGTCAGTTTCCCATTGCATTGTTGCTGATAACTGTCTTATTGTTCGGCCGTCTTAATAGGCCGCAGTACGGGTCTTGCCTGTCTGTCTTCCGGTCCCATGTGGGCTTCTGCTACAAATTGAAATGGCGTAGAAAAGCCAAACTTAAGTGTGAACATTCCGTGGGACAGGAGTAACCAGTATGTCAGTGTTCAGCTCAAAAGGTCAGGGTTAGGGTTCCACAGTGCAGTGTATACAACATGTTTCTCTAGTTGTTGGTGTTCTCAGAATGTTTGGAACTTTATGTCTGTCTTTTTGAGAATTGTGATGGCATTGACCATCTTGACAGCATTGAACTTAAAAGCCGAACATGAGTGTGTGGATGAATAATCTTCTCCTCAGAATCAGTGAATTTCAGTGATTTGTATTCAGAATTTGTAGTTATAGTAATAGTAATAGACACAACACTGTTTTGGTGCTGTCACTGTTGTAGAGCCATTGCAAGAGTTAATCAGGTTTAGTAACTAAGTAACGTTATTTCGTTAGCGTAATCAAGAACAAGTGACAGAATGTGTTGTGCTGTTGGTACTTGCGTTTGAAGTCATTGTAGCTAGTGTGCAGTTCGTGTAAATGTTTGAAGACTTTGGAAGCATTTTTCTACAGCAGTGAACATTGGGCGTGTTGCTTGCATGTGTCAGAAACTGTGCAATGATCTGGGAGAATGCAAGTGTGGCAAGTGTGAATGTACGCGCGATCCGAGCTATAAAGGACCAACATGTGAAGATTGTCCGGTATGTTGTCATCATCATTAAATCTTCACTGCTGTACTGCAAGCAGGTGTGACTTGGTGGTATGTTGGTCAAGACATTGGACTGCTCACTCACTGGTACTGGCCAAGGGATGGCGATGCTCAGAAGCTGGGAAGGTAACTGCGGGCCTGGCACAAAGCAATGGCAGCCTACTGCTGGGTTAAGCTAGTCCACTCAAGTTAACTCTTGTGTACTGTTGTGGCAGAACTAATCTTACAGGTTCTCACATAACCACCAGCATGAAAGAGTATGAAGTGAATTGTACGGTAGGTATTCTGTGTAGTTTTTAGTTGATTGATCGTTTTGTGCAGATTTTATTATGTACTTTGTGATTGCATCGTTTTTGGAGTTTTCTGTGCTCTTGGAACTTTTTCATTTACTATTTTTGTTTTATCACATTTTTCAAATTTTGAAATGCTGCAGTGTTTATGTGTAGCTGTGGCAAAAAACGTTTCATAACTTGTTTCTGTTTTGGTGGAGTTGCTCCTGTGGCCCTCGTAATGAAAACAGTTTGGGGGCTGAACTATTTTTTCCTTTATACAGTTTATCAGTTGTTTATCTGGTAATTTATTTCACTCTGTGTATTTTTAATTTGTTTGTAAATATCGTGCTGGACCAATCAAGGATATCATCTGAGCTAGTAAATATTAAAGTCTGCTATCACCAGATAGCAAGCATTAGTAGACAGTTTTTTCATGTAACGTGTGGCTTTTTGGTCGTGCATACTGTTAACAGTCGCCTCGGAGAACTTTGTTTAACAGGAGCTTTATCGATGTACAGCTTGATCAGTTCTGTCATTCTATTTGATTATGTTTTTTTCACAACGTCCACAACTGTTAGAATTTAAACAGCTAGTAGAACTAATATCATGTTAATAGCATTGTGGGGGCGACTGAAAACGCGGGACAGGAAAATGCGGGACCAAATCGCAGGGGTGGAAAATGCGGGACCGGAAAATGCGGGACCAAATCGCATGGGTGGATGCAGTTTTCCACCCCTGCATTTTTAATGGTCCCGCGTTTTCAGCGTCCCCGCATTGTGTCCGACAGAATCCAGCAAAGGTCGTAGTGCTGCTGATGTTGCTGCTGTGGTTGTAGATATGTGCCGGGAAGTGTGATCAGATCAAGGACTGTGTGCTGTGTGTTGGCTTTGGCACTGGGCCACTCAAGGACCAGATTGACCCAGTCACTGGCTTGTGTCCGGGCAAATGCAATGACACTCGCAAAGTCGATGAGCTAGACAGTAAGAATCACTCATGGTTTACTTCAGAGCATTGTTTCAGCAGCAGAATATAGTAGCAGTGACAATGTAGTAATGCCGATCAGGTGTGGATCATTGACGTGTGTCTATTGTGTTGTGTTGTATAGCCGGCAGTGACTGGAAGCAGTGCCCAGCAATACGTGATGAGACCGACAACTGTGATGTCTTCTACAGCTACCATTACAACCCGGATGTCAAGACCGTCATGGTTCAGAAGACTAAACGTATGTTCTCTAAACCACATCATAATGTTTTAATGGCCAGTTTCCACATAGCTGAGTTCTGCATTGATTTTCAGTTACTTGGCGTACTTTTCTTGACACACTTGCCATTTTTTTCCAGACATCTCTTTGTATTATTCACTCATTCTCTATCAGCTTACATCGCTTGTCTCATCTGTGTATTCAGCTGCTGTAGCAGCAGCATCAGCAATGTGCTTGTTGTGTGCCATGCAGGTTGTACAAAGCCAGTGAATGTTCTTGCTATCATCATCGGAGTAATTGTCGGCATTATTCTCATTGGTCTTCTGCTGCTGCTGATCTGGAAGCTGCTTGTCACAATTCATGATCGTCGTGAGTTTGCTCGGTTTGAGAAGGAACGTGCCAATGCTCGCTGGGACATGGTAACATTGTCAGCTGTCATAGAATAAACTCATTGCTTGAAACAGTTGCTACAGTTTCTAATAAGCTATATCAATTTGTCATATTGTGATATTTATACAAGCAGTGAACAGAAGTTGTTCCTAGGAAGCAGTTGCCAAAACGTCAGCAGATCAGTACATAAATGTTGTAGTTGGATGAATTGATATAACTCCTGGTGCTCTCATAGTTTTATCGTACTTTTGCAGTTGTTCTTGCCAAAACTTGCTGTTGATGTCAAATCTAGGCTATGCACTATCATCATCAATCTTTATTACGCCAGAAGGCAGCACATGCAGAAACACACAACAAAAACAAACACAAACTACAAACTAAATTTACAGCAAGTAAAAAAAAGACCAGAAGGTCCTCTTAACATCATTGTAACTCGTATGCCAAGGCAGTATGTTATATGCAGAAGAAAGTCTCTGAATCTCATTAAAATACAAACTACATACTGTTCTTAACACAACATTGCTTCCACAAATAGTCTTTTTATAAACTATGATGAATATTGTATAGCTATCTGCTGCAGAGTTGAACGTGTTGAACCAGTCATTTGAGTATTGTGTTTCTAACGAGTACAGCTATTATTAACAAGTACAGCTATTATTTCTGTTTCGTGAGTAATTGAGTTGGTTGCTTAGAGTTATCACACTGCTGAGTTCACGTCCTTAGGTGACTCCTTATTTGGTGACTTATAGAAACAGCTGTCTGGGTGTCTAAATGTTTTATTTTTGATGTCGGCTAGGTTAACCCCTAGTAGCAGCTCTAATCCATTAAGTCCACAAAAATTCGCAAGTTAAACAAAGCAAAGTGTGTCCTTGCTCTGTGTTTTACTGTGGACCTTCTCATTCTGGCATTTCTGGGTTTTTCAGTCAGTTTTGTGTATGTTGCAGGATGAAAATCCAATCTACAAGCAGGCAACGTCGACATACAAGAACCCGACTTATGCCAACAAGAGTTAATATCACTCTTCACAGCCTTTCAACTCATGAGAAAATACTGTCACCTTTGTCCATGCAGCGTTTGTCAACGTTCAATATTTCAATCAGCGTGACTGTTTGGCTGGAAATCCCGGAAGATGTGGAATCCGAAAAAATGTCAGGAATGAACAACTTAGGTTAGTTGGCGTGAGCATTTGTCCATTGTGAGTAGTTGTGAACATGATTTCATTGGGAGCAAACAGCATATATGTACCATTGCTAAGATAGTTGCCATTATTTTGATGGAGGAGGGCAACTAACTGAAAGAGTTTGGGACTTTCATAGTGCCTATACAGTGGGTTGATTGCTGTGTTCGGTAATTTGCCGTGAATTGACCGGGGATTGTCTAGTTGTATGTGAATGCCTGTAGTGTAGTGGCCATCATGTGCAGATTGCAGACTGACTGTAGACTGGTTTGATAGTCACCACTGAGATGTGCTGAAAATATTGTCCACTGTCTGTGTTCTAATTGTACTTCTAATTACTTCTGTTGGGTAAATGTGAAATTCCTGCATCTCTTAGCTTTATAATGATTATGATCAACATCAGTCATGCAACAGTCATGTAAACTGGGCTGACCATGTCATCATGGCATGTTTTGAAATTGTTCATGATTTTAAACATCCACTTGGTTTATGTTTTTTGCTGTATATTTATTAAACTAGTTATTAGTGTTAGCTCAGCTGAGTTGTGCCAGTCTGTTTCCTGTCTGAATTCAGTAAGCACTGAGCCAAACACATTAACACACTGAGATTCTGTTTATTTTTATCACATATATAACTTATATAATGCACTACAGAGGCACTGTGTGCTCTAGGATCATCATTAGTATTATGCAAAGAACGGAGTTTTTGAAATGGCATTTAAAATGCCTGTAAGAAGGCAGACATGTAAGTTGTTTCAGACAGCCGTGGGCCGTGACACAGTTATCTGCACGGTAGTAAGCACCGTAGCTGAGCAATTTAGCTGATGAAACAGCTAGTTGTTCAGTGTTCAAAATGAGTAAGTGAAGGTATGTATACGATCATAAACAATTGAGTTTGTTGTGCTCTAAATCAATATGTATATTAGCTTGTGCATTGAGTCTTGTTATTGTGGTGTTTACTTGTCAGTTTTACAATGTCAGTTTCCTTCAATAGACATGAAGCACGGTCTATTCTGTGATTCTTTACTGGCTGATTTTAGTTTACTTACAGATGAAATGTGAATTCAGTCGTCTCTCGTTTGCTTCAACATTCAATATATGCAGTTGCCTAGTACTGCAAGAAAACGTTATTTATTAGTGAGGTCACTTGTTCATGCTTTGTGTATTTTAATCATTTTTATTGCATTTGTTACTGATTTTAACACGTTGACTGCTAGGAATGTCTTAAGACAGTTTTCATTTGCTGCTGACAGTTTTAAGGGATGTACAGTTCTAAGGTGATATAATGTTTATTAAATTAAAATGGAGAATTTTATACAGTACTTGCTTACTTTGAGTTTAAGTGTATTATTTACATCTGTTAGTGGCATCTTGTAGTTTAAATGAATTATACTTGGGTTCTAAAGAAATCATGTTCTTTGTATCAAGTGATTTGATTGTAATTACCGTCAATTCATATTTGTGCTGTTGCCATTTTTATTGAGCATTTTTATTACTGACCCTCATCAGAAACTGGTATATACAACGTTGATCCTATCCCCTGTGTTAGACAGCATTTGATTCAAATGATGTAAGGCTTAATTGCTAGAAATTTACTTAGTGTGATGTAGCGGAATAAAACCCAGGTCTTTGGGACCATGTTCCAGTTCCAAGGGCAGAGACTTTCTTACAGGTGAAGTAGGCCTAGCCTGTTAAGTTAAGTTTATGCTTTTTTCATGGTTTTTGCTAACTAGGGCAAGTTTGTTTGTTTTGTCTTTGGGTAGTTGTTGTGTGTTCTCAGTTGTTTCTTGTTGTTATTTCTGTGGTTGATAACAGTGCAAATGATGTCTGCAAAGCCTTGTCTCTGAAACAACCTGCCCAGTGGTCTGTCAAGTGTGGTGCTGTTAAACTTTCATGCACTGTCGATTTGAGACATTCTTTCACTTGCTGTGCCAAATTTAACACATTATTCATTAATCTTATCTTCAGAACATGAAGCACTTGGCAAGTATTAGTGTGCAATATACCGACTGAATGGTGTTGCCATTGTTTATAGGGCAGTAAGTGTTATTCTCACTGCACTAGATGTGGTTAGTTGCTGTTGGTCTAATATCTATGATGGTCTAGTTATTTAACCTGGTTTGTTGCACTAATGCTTTTGAGGCATATTTCATATGCAAGACGTTGATACATTTTTTAAATTATAATAGACTAGCTGGGTGTAATTAATCGGGTGATTTGTAGCTACAATTGGAGCAGTGGTTTATTCATTTGTGATATTAATTCTCTTAATTCTTTGACTTTTATTAGTTGTATGTGGTGTGAAACAAAGAACAGAATGTATTTCGGCCACTAGGGGGTGCTGCCCCCTCAAATATTTGATTTAGATAGCAGTATACAGTGTGCCAGTAGCATCTTTAGGTTTTGCTTTTGTAAGTGAAAATTATAGAAATTAATATGGATTTGTGTTATTTCTGTGGGTATCTGTATTTGTAATGTTAAGATTTAGTTTCAGTAGTATTTTGTTGTTTTTGTCTGCAAGTGTCTTTATAAAGCGTTGCAGTTTTTGTATTTCGTTTAGTCTGCATGCATGCCTTAACGTGTTGCATTTTATAGTCACATGAAATGTTGCGGAAACATTGTGTGTACAATGTGTACATGTCGTATTGTGTGAATCGTGCATTAACTGGCCGCTGATTATGATGCTGTGTAGATACGTGTTTGCCAGTTAACACTGTCCTATTTGCTACATAGTCTTAACTGTTAACTCTGTGTGAAGTTCTGTTATGGATCGTCAGTCCGTTATTTTGTCAACTAAAAAAATATTTATTCATGTCTTCAGACAGGATTCATGGCAATTTCGATTTAGTGAAGGCATTCTAACAGCAGTGAAAATTTCTTCTGTAAAATAGAAATAATAATAATAATAACAGCAACAACTGTAACAACTGCCACAGTATTGTTGTTGTTGTAATTGTTATTATTATTATTATTATTATTATTATTATAGTTTACAAGGTGCTATTAAGATATCCACCGTATTTCACACATGTAGGTTGCAGGATATACATGGTGGTCCAGTATATTCTGTGGTGATGTGCGGTTGTATGGTCGTTGAAGATCCCATCACACCACCCACAGTGTGCCGCTACACTACCTTGTGAAATCTAGTCAGCTTTAGAGGATAACTGAGTTACAATGTCTTGTAACGGACCTTGTAACTCACAATATATTCTAAAGGTGACTGTGTTTCACGACGCATTTAAGGTGTGATGGTTAGTGTATTTCAAGTTGACTGCTGATGTGGCTAGTGGAAGAAGTTTGAAAATTGGTTAATATTTGATGAAGTTATGAATGCATGATCAGTGGCGGACTGGCCCCCTACCGGCCCATGGCCGGTGGGCCCCCACTGTCAGCCACCTCTGGGGCCCCTCTGTCTCTAGTAATTGAATAACTTGAATGTCGGGTGCGCCGCATCTTGGCCGTAATCAATAGGCCGCCGCCTAACTAAATCAATCAAAATCGATCAACTAATTAGCACTAGGCACAGCTAACAGTTTTTCACACCTTACAATACCGTAGACTCCATAGTGCATTGTTTCTACTAGGCATATTTCAGGGCCTCAGAACTTCAGAAGCCTTCTACTAGAA
>Ga0209052_1000652_pt1 | contig 11300 bp, 1 predicted proteins | sample WorMetHEROISLAND_2_FD_187409 | JGI IMG/M metagenome (GOLD analysis project Ga0209052, IMG submission 187409) | Marine gutless worms symbiont microbial communities from Max Planck institute for Marine Microbiology, Germany - Olavius sp. 4 HERON... | ecosystem: Host-associated > Annelida >...
CAACACTTCAGTCGTGGTCACATGCAATTCTCCATATCACCATTCCCGAGATGCATCATAATAATGTGTCTGAGTAAACACAAATACTTATTCTATGCTACATGATGAGTTTCATTTGGTTGTTGTTGTCGTTATTTTTATTCTTATTACAACGTAAGTGCAACTCACAAATGGCCAAACAATGTTGTAACACGAAAAACTTAACAATAATATTGTCAAACAGTCTCAAACGTATGCAAATTTACATTGCATAGAATAAGTATTTGTGTTTACTCAGACACATTATTATGATGCATTTCGGGAATGGTGATAAAACATCTGTGCGACTCCTTTACTTAAAACGTCTTATTTTACATATCTTCAAAATGGGTTCACGATGAAAATGTTGCGCAAAATTTGCACAGATGTTTTACACTTTTACTTTACACGTAACCACGATCTTACTAATTTAAAATTACACAAATTACAAGCAAACACACGAAAAAGGATGTTGAGTAGTTGCATCAAGACTGAATGACAATACAGTTCATCTGTAGCTGCTACGTTATAAAAGATCAAAGGTTAAAAGATTAAAGGTTGTCCATAGCTCTTAATGGTAATCCATCTCAGCTATGGAGTGTCACGTGCCATATAGGATCATATAGATTAGCTTATCTTATAGTGTTATAGTGTTAAATCTTATAGTGTTACAACTGTTACATGCCACATGACACAGGTCAACATGCCACACAGGCCGGTACTCGATTTACCTACCTACCCCAAGGCTGAGTTGACCTGAGTGGTTGGTTATATATCAAGACGGTTCACCTGTCCGCAGACAGTCACCCATCCTAGTAGTATCCACTATACAGCAACCTGATCGGGAGTCGGACCCACGACCTTTCGAGTGCAAGCCAAACCACTCAACTGTTATGTTACCAAGTCACCTCAAAACCATCTCAGACAGGATGAACATGATAGATGACACATAGTGAAAAGACCTCAGAACAGCCGATGTGACAATGTTTTCAAGACAGGAAGACAATGGATTGCAAGAAGTGAAGACAGAGAACAGTGAAACGAATTGATCGCCAGCTGCAACTGGATGACAAAGAGTTATCTTCTTAGGACCTCTTGTAATAAGCAGAATAAAAGACGATACTTATATGGCGATCTTGACATTTTGTTAATCATGAAGCTCCAGAATGCTGCAGACCTGTTTACTGCTACCGCTGTTTAACCACTTCTTATTTGTAATGCAACACTATGATATATACGACAATGCACTCAAACGAAATGTGCCACACTCTGTCTTCATCACAATACAGGAGCTAATCTTTTTATAAATTAAACAATACTAGTATAACTCATAAAATCAGATAGAGGTCAAATACTTTAACATTCCTATCAACAGAAAATTGTACCTGTGCAAGAAATAAACGTGAACGTGCAATAAGATTTTTACAAACCTTATCACAGACATTGTAGACATCATGAAATGACGTACTTTAAGACGCTTCAGAGTGCAGATGCAGTGGCGTAATCTCCTGGCAACATCCTCGGCAAACGTCTTCAGATGACGACTTTCTGAGTCATCCTTACCATCAAAATACGCCGTGGCGTTTCTGAAGACAGGCAAACGAACCACTTCCACTTTTACCAATTTCGTAGTGTGGCGCTTAAGCGTGAGGCATGCGTGTGCTAGTGTGTTGCGATCGATTTTTTTCTGTTTTACAGCATTTTTGACATTAATGCAGTTAATGTGTCTGGAGCCAGTTTGACGTCATAGACATCTGGAAGAGACAATATCGGTATCTCTGTGTTATACGTAACATATACCGCTGTTTTATCAACGGAACTACTGAGGAAACAGCCAAGTTGGACTTTCGCCGGCGGCCATGTCAATGTCTAGTGCTTGGCCGTAGCGATGTTGACCTACACAACAACCGAGTGGCATGCACTCATTCGCTATCATGTCACTCTTCCCAGACCCGTGAGAAAGACTAGTTTAGTCTGCAATTACCACCACTGCACAATCACAAGCTCCCCTGTCTCCAGCTTGTCTCACAAAACATCTGTTTTTACAGCAATATAGCAAAAGAACGTTAAATCCTTCCCGAGCCACAAGGTCCATAGGGCGGCGCTGATCTCCGTTTGCTTAGCCCTCAGCCAGACACCAGCTTACGCTGCCAGACCACGGATACGGGACTAGTGCATTGTGTGGTACGCCCGTTTATGTCCCGGCTTTCACTGGTACTCATTGCACGTACCCACGGCAGGATGGCCAGGCTGAGTTGGCCTGGGTGCCTGGTTACGTACCGAGATGGCTTACCCATCTGCTGATGGTCACCCATCCAAGTACGAAGAGGGCCTGGCATCGATTAATTTCACTGATGCGACCAACAGCGTTACCGACCGAGCCAAACTGCCACCAACATCCAACCACCACTGTTAGCCATAACGGTTACAACTCAGCACAGGAGAAACAACATCAAAATAGCAGTTTAAGTAGAGAGGTCTTCTGTTCACAGCGAATGTCACGTACCTGTATAACACCAGCTTTTCCGACAGGCACCTGACACTCTCAGTCACTTTTGCCGCAGACGAACAGCAGATTTCACTGAGAAGTTTCCGGCGTTCGCTGTGCAACCATCCGAGTTTCTGACGAACATTGCGTGGCCGGCATCCAGCAGCAGGATTACCACCGTGACTTTTTATCAGCGTCAGCAGAGACGCCAGACGCGTGCAGTGGGGCAGCGATATCGTACGGTCGCTGAGTATGAGAGGAATTCCCTCGACCGACAGGAACTTGCCACGTTCCGGGCCGAGCCGCAGATCGTCGGGAAGCGTAAGTAGACACTTGCTCTTGTAGTAACGCTGCAGGTGATTCATGCGCGTATAGAACCAGTCCCTACGCACGATGAGACTAGTGCATTTAGACAATACGGACGGACGTCTTGGGTCGTTTTTCATTCTCGCCTCCGAAGCCCGGACTCTGTCGATGTCTTCCAGCACCGCCTGCAGTCGTAGATCAAACGAGAATTCTCTCAATACAGCCGGGTCAGCCAGTCGGTCAGCTATCAACTTCCGCTTCTCAGACTCGCCGAGACTGCCCAACGGACACGCATATTTATTGCACTGTGAAATCTTCTGCCCGAATACCCGACTCTCCATAAGCTGCCCGAGTCTGCCCAGCTCTGGTTCTGAGAGATCGTCCAAGCATGATATGTACCCAGCGACAGTACTCGTCAAATCACTCGATGCACTGGCGTGAGTTGCTTTGTCAGATTTACCACAAAAACTGGCACGATCTTTACTCAGCAAACTTTCACGATTTTGTCTGGCTGCATTGCAGGACGCAGATGCCTTTAATGCAGACACCTTATGAGCATTTCTCGTCAAGCTGTCTGCACTAAAAATCTCCCTTTTTGTTCCACGACCGCCGTCTTCCGGCAACTTCACAAAGTCATTCCTACCATTACGCCGAGAAGTTTCAGCGTGGTATTCATTCCTGGACCCTGAAAGCGCTGCTTTTCCACGTTCCTTGGACACACTCTGCTTCATTCGCTCATGTGGGCCGTTTCTGTGATTCACAGAGTCATCGTGATGGCCAGCAACAGCCAAATCATTCGTGGCTGAGAGGCGATGCTCACGCTGCTGACGACTGTATGGCTTGTAATGTTCTTCTGTTTTTGCTGTGGATCGCATATCCTTGTCTGATAAGGCGTTGTGCTTAGCTCTAGTTTCTGCTGTCACAGAACATTCTACGTCACTAGCAATTTTGTGCTTAACTCTGCGTCCTGGGCGCGTCGTAGGAAACGTAATATCTACAGATTGTTCGCAACATAGCTCCTGCTTTATCTCAACGTTGCTGCTATCAAGATCGATTACAAGTCCATCATTGCTGTTATCATCTTCATCATCATCATCATCATCGATAACGACAAAATGATCGACATCTGAATCGTATCCTTCTGGGTGCTGCGGCTGCTGGAAATCACCTGAATGCACCATGTTATCCCCAGCATCATCTGAATCTGTGTTCCACCAAGATGATGTCATCATCTTGTCTATGTGATCTTCAACAGTCTTCTCGATGGAAAACGAACCCATGTCCGAACTGAACAAGCCAATGCGCTCGTCTAGTGATCCATCCGCAGGTAACAGCGGCTCAGACTGCAAATGTTCCAACTCTTTCATCGACTCAATCTGACGTGTATCGGACATGATATCATCAGATACAGAGTCAGTGTCCCCACACGTAACAACAGGCCGACGTTCGGGATCAGCACTCTGATATGCCGTGCCTGACACGCCAGACTTATCTCTCTTATGTGAACTGCTGCAAACTGACAGACTTGTGGCATTCAGACGTCGTGGATCTGACGGATCACTACTGGATCTCGGTCTTTCGCTCAACGGCTTTGCAGCTGAATTATGCAAGCACGAAATCCCGGAACAATCTAATGGGATGAGCCTCCATCGAGGATCTTTAGCACATGGCAACGATTCGATGGCATCACTAGTTTTGGTATTTCCAGCTGGTGACGTGTGGTGTCCCGGGATGGAACTATCTCCTACACATTGCTGCAAGTCATCTTCTGGAGTTGGAGACATTATACCAGCAGGTGCCCTCACTGTATAGTCCTTCTCCGACAGAGTGACTGTTCTGCCAGGATGTGACTCAATGTTGACTGTCAATCTTCCCACCGAAGGCCCGGACAAACCTTCCTTCGCTGCAGGCCTACCGTGCACTTTTCTGCTGTCGGTGGACTCGTAATGATTTTGAGCCGAGGATTTACCATTCACACTCAGCGAGGAACTCTGGGATGATGCAGCACGTTGTTTACCCAACTCCCACATCCAGCAACCAGTAGTACTAGTTTGAACGCACGACGCCGGCTCATTTCCTGTGTCTTCTTTCAATACAGAGTCAACAGAACCTTTTGTTGGAATTCCAGCACCATCAGCTTGTTGCCGCGGCCACTGCATTGAGCCACGGACGTTTGCAGCACTGTTAACACCAGCCGCTGAACTCTCGGCTTTGCTGTATTTGTTTAACGTTGACGGCTGCTGTTCAGAAGATACTGGGTGCTGCCTCTGTGCTAAGCGGGGGTCCCGCAGTGAACCAGTGGAAGAACTGCTCAACGGCTGTGATTGTGTTACGCTGTGGCTAGCAGAAGATGCAACAGATGTAGTCACTTCTGTAAAGCACGGGGGCTTAAGCTTCAGAGACAATAAGCTTGGAACTGGATTCTGACGACTGCAATTTGCAGAATTAGAAGAAACTGCGGGCGAACTGGAAGCTGACGAGAACCTCATCGTGGAATCACTTGCTGTCCTCTGTGAAGTCTCAACATGATTTCTTTGTCCACTCTTTGCATTCACCGGTGTATGCGACTGAGCACTGCTAGCTGTTGTTGTCACTTGAGTATGAGGACGAGCAGTAACAACACTGGAAGTTGTTCTGACTGAAGAACTCCCTCCTCCCGGCCTACTAGCCACCGACTTGTATGGAGAGCGTACCGGTACTGTAGATGTGGTTACGGCAGTGCCAGTAAGACACCCTGACGTAACCACGGACTTTGACATTATGCTATCACGTTTTGAGTCCACCTGAGAGACTCGGGTATTTTTTACCGGTGAAATCATATTCCGGTCATTTTTTGACCGATTCTCAGCAAGCTTAGAAGGAGACAAAATGCCCGCAGATGGTGCCGGTTTATCTCTTCTTGAATGAACCAGACTGGTGTTGCCATGCAGGCACGTAAATTCCGAGTTCTTAAAGATAGCATTGACTTTATCGCGAGCTGACTGAAATGGCTGATCTCCATTACCCTGAGAATGCACAGTGCTTGCAGAAAAAGCTGCTTTCACACTACTATCAGTCTGTGATGACGACTTTACCTTTCTACCGACAGCCACAGTCTGAGACGTGTGTAATCTCTGGCGAACTTCTTTCTTAGCCGTCACATTACCGGTACTACTGTCTACACTGACATTTTTGACGGCCTTACTGCCCTTCATTACAGGAACAGTCTTCGGCTTAACACCAAGCTTCAGCAATTTCTTTGATTTATTCAGTTTGTGCTTTCTAACTGCAGTGTGTTTTGCAACAGTGTTGGCACGGGATGCTTTAGCTGTAACACATTTATCCAGCACAGTCACTGCAGCATTCTTGTTGCAATGATTCTGCTTGCACAGTGCTTGCTTCTTCATCTTCTTCTCTGGTTGTTTTTCTACCAGGACAGCTTTCTTGCTCGTTTTCCGGCTCACATTTTCAGCATTACTGGACCTGAACTTTTTCACTTTCTTGCTATCACTAGCTTGCACCGAAATCCCGTTCTTACGCGGCACACTTTTTCCTTTCAGTGAAGCCTCAGTCGGAGTCGGACGAACTTGATTTTCGACGTCTTCATCCTCATATATCACTCGAGCACGTTTCTTCTTGGCTGGTGAATTGAGTCGAGAATCGTCATCCGGTGAATCGGTTTCATCTCTGCGTTCTGATTCTGGCTGCCTGATGCATTTCCCTTCAACTGCACCAACCAGATGTCTCTCACTGGACGCCTGTTTTTCACGTTTCAGATCAGCCGCTTTCTGACAGCTGTTGTCAATATCATCAATACCAACTGTAGATTCGGAGACTGAAGATTCATCTGAAGGTTCGGATGAAGAGTCTGCATTATTTTCTGTTTCAAGTGTCACTTTCTCTGCCTCTGGCTGCGACGATTTTGAAACACGTACATAACTTTCTGAACACTGTGCCGCATCGAGAGGCTTTCGCGTAATATCAGCAGCACTCTTCGGCAAAGTCGCTTCCACGTTTGTATCCTCACGTCCAACAACCTTGTTCTGAATCCGCTCTGTAGCAGAACTCAGTGGCCCATCAGTAGCCGTAGCACTATCAGCAGTCTCCTTATCAGACTCTGGAAGCAAGGTCTCTTCACAGCTGTTAGTTTCATCAACATCCTTTGCATTTTCTGTATCGTCTGAAACAGAACTGGATGCGCACGTATTAGACCCACACCTAGACAGTGCTCTGCTTGGTTGCTTTTGCTTCCTTCTGGCAACTCTAGACGCCAACACTCTTTTCTTCTTCTTCTTCTGGACGGTTTTTACCGGTGAAGAGACAGAGTGAGATGGCTCAGAATCATGCAGAGAGGAAAGATCGTCTTTAACAAAGGCAATGTTTGCATTTTCATCGAAAGCACGCACAGCGCTAACTATGTCATCTAACGCCGTGTTTTCAGTCGTGTCAATGAAGTCGAATCTTTCCAATTCTATTGAGCATACGGAGGAAATTGTGCACATGTTGTTGACGTCCGGATGGTTGCTTGTCGCTGAATGTCCTCCATTCTCTATCAGACTTTTGTTACCACTTCGGGTGTCACGATGATTTATTCTGTCACTAGCTTCACGGTGAGTATCATTCAAGTCGCCGGTAACAGCCGAGAGTCTGTCAGCGAGGCACACATCGGTAGTCATCATTGTGCCGGTAGTGCAGTCACCGGCACCGTTCACAACCACATCACCAGTCACGGGCAGAACATTCAGCCGTCGATCACCACTGACAGCCGGCTCTGTAGCACCATCCGTGTTTACACCGACAAAATCGGACAACCAGCCGGAACCGCGACCATTAGTGCCGGCCACAGTGACTAAACTCGGTACAAAGCTCCCTGATTCATGAGGACAGGTACTTGCACCTAAGCACAGAGAGGATGAACACGTGGCAGCAGCCGACGAGTGAACGTCTGTATCTCCACACGTAGGCATTACAGACGACAATACTCCACACTTGATGTCACTAGCGCCATCGCGCAGATCCAAGTCGATGCAGTCATTAATATTGTTCAAAACGTCACCGGAATTAACACAAAGAGGTGCTGATGATGCTGCATCGTCAGCACAATTACCAGTCATTCCGGGCGACTGTGCAGTAACCAGCTGATTGCTGCTGTAATGCTGAGATGCTGACATACGATCACTTGGATCTACAGCTGATGTTGCTCTATCACCGACCGCACAATCATCGCCATCATCACCACCAATATACACCAACTCTGCACGTGTTCTGTGTCTCCTACTGTCGGTCTCTGCAGGTTCCTGTTTCACTGCAATCAAACTAAGCGCTGCCTGTTCATTGGGTTCAATTACTATCGGCGCCGGAGCTTCAAAGATCGGTTCGACATTCTGCCCCTGCAGTTCGACATTTTCGTGTACCTGTAATTGTGCAGCTGTGGGCGACAGAGTGCCTGATAGAGGAGGACCAGTGACAGTTTCAGCGGTAGCAGCAGATGACTCGATATGACTCGGAACCGAAGACACTGTACTGGGTGTGACAGCTGAACTATTTGTCAACTGTACGGACACCGCATTCGGCACGATCATGAGCAAACTTCTCTTGAAGTTACCCAATTCCTGCAGGAAAGCTGGGACAAACTGGCAAAGCTTGCTCGACAGCTGGAAACCGCGTTCCGTCACCGTCAGTTTCGCGTCGGGCAACAGCCACTGGTGCATCTGGCGAAATACTGCCTTTAAACTGTTGACGCTGTCCGACATAATCTGTACACTGGACTGCAAGCAGGTGACGGCTGGAAACGTGGTACACAAATGACCGCGGACGTTCTTCTGGTACTCGCCGTACGCAACGCAGATACCGGTGAGCTGGCAGTACTCTGATCTCAGCAGACGCAGCTGCTCGACAGAGTATTCGAACACGGCCGACGTCAGAACTTTGCACGCCTCGTGCATCACCGATATGATGGCGTTCATGTGTTGACTGAACGCCTCGTTGAACGCAGTCGTTAGCCGATGGTGAATGCCAAGCAGGTCCAGCTGGTCGACGCAACTTCCAATCTGCTGCCGGACTGCATCCTCGGCATTCTGCGGAGGAGCCGGCTGGGATGTAGCGGCCCCCCTCGGCGTCCAAACAGCACTGACGAGGCCGACAGTGGCAGCTGACGTAGGAGAAACATCGCACTGACTGTTCTGCGACGCAGAAACTGTATGCGACGGCGGAATAGACTGCCGTACATAGTTCGTTGTTGTTGGATACTGAGTACTGGCAGGACCAACAGTGGCCGTAGCAGAAACACCGGGAGCATGAGACTGACTGTTCTGCTGCAATGCCGCTGCTGTCGAAACTGCATGTGACGGAACCGACTGTCGTACGTGGTTCGTTGTTGTTGCAGTCATCGATGGACCATGTCTGCCGGACGCAGTACTGACAGTAGACGTGCCGCTAGTCTGTGGCACACTGTCACCAATGCAACTGCCATGCAACGATGAGACTGGTGCGGGTACCGTTGATGACTGCCTCAGTTCGTCTATCACCGGCGCGGCGGGAGGAGGTGACTGGCTACGGATGTACTTGACGCACGCCAGAGGAACGCACTGCCGCGGCCGTGACATGTCGACAGGCGAAGTCTCGTACACGTACACCTACAGCATCACGTCACCACCAACAACGTGAAATTTATTACACAGAATATCAGCGATGGGCAAACCTCAAATGAAACTATAAGCTCAAATCTTTTAGAAAAATGATTTATATCACTAGGCCGCATCTCAAATAGGTTTTTCTCCGAACCTAAAATCTTCGGAAAGCAAATCTTAAACCAAATCCCAAATGTTTTAGTAACAAAATGAAAAACATGTACAGTGTAAATTTTTAGTTCAAAAGTCGATTAGTGTATTAATGTACACATCAGACTGCAAATGTAAAATCTAGAACAGTTGTGCATCAGACGCTGTCACTGTCAATCACTCTTTGTTGTTCAACTCAGCATTACCGGTATTCCATATGCGGAGTAAGAGGGCTTCGACAAGGCACTGGTAAGTACATTACCAATTAATTTAATGGCATACATGTGATGCATAAAATAAAATCATGAATCTCTCAAATCGAATCACAATGTTTCAAATCAATCTTTCTTTATTCCTCAAATCAAATCACCTTACAGGATTCAATCATGATTTAAATCAAATCGCAATTTGGATTTGTCAATGACTGAAAATAAAAAAACACCATAACACACAATCGTTTCATAACCTGCACACTAACAGATGCTCTCACAGATAATCAATCAATCAATCAATCCGGGATTTTCAAAGTGGCCTAAGTAATACAAACTACAGCTAGGTCCACTAGAGGTTAGGTTAGGTAAAGACCAGTCCAGGAAATAATCAGAAAAAGGATTTGGCAAACAGGTGAGTTTTAAGTTGCTGACGGAAAATGGATAACGATTTGGCTGAAGTAACAGTCTGTCCTCCAAGCTTTCAGATCCATGACTTAAATTTGGCCATGTGACATAGTTTATCGCACAATTTTATCGACAGCTAAACTTTGCCCACAAAAAATGGCCAATTTTATCAATCACGCTGAGAGCGACCTTCCATAGTCCTACTGTGAATTGATTGGGCAACATAAGAGACATTCGGCACCCAAGAAGTCTTGCTCCAATAATGCATAAAACTTCGCTTTATGAGACTAGCCTAAAGTCTATCCCACTCACGTTCTCATCCAGTAACTGATTTTTACCTACATTTTAACGTTTTACAGTTACAAAATCAGTAACGCTGTCTGACACCTGTGTTCTTAGTGAATACGGACCCTCAATAATAGATTTTCACATACAATGATGACGATTATGTTGACTAGAGAAACTGAATCTATGCCACTTCTTCCATTCCTAGTTCAAACCATCCCGACTGGAACTCAAGTTAAAACTTCAGTATGTGGCTGGCCACATGACGGGCGTCCTGCCCATCCACCTGTTTGTCCCGCACTGGCTCCTAACTCAGAAACAAACGGCATGGAAGAACAAAAACTGGTGTGAACATTCCCCAGAGCAGGGGTAACCAAGGTGCCAATTTCCGGTTCAAAAAGTCAAAGGTCACAGGGACAGCAGCATGACATGCCGGCACTGAGCCGACATACCAGGTGCGGCAAAATAAAGTAGCCCCCTAAAGTTTTTCGCTGTTTTCTCAGCAACCGTTTGGAATTTTAATTTCAAACTTTACGCATTTATTTTCGGAAACGTTCTACATCTAACTGCCAAGTGAAATGCGATTCTGTTGAAAAACGACGAAGTTATAGACTTTTTAACATCACCGCCTACCAATTTTTCAGCGTTAAAAAATGTTCAAGCTGAAATGCTATTTAATTTTCAAATACCGGTTACAAGGTTACTGCCGATGACGTCACAATGACATGTTGATAAACAGTAAGTTATTTTGTTTATAAATTATCACTAAATTATCGTTCTTTTAAAGTATTTTAAAACAAAGCCGAAAACAATCGCCGAACTCAAGGA
>Ga0209052_1000653_pt1 | contig 11298 bp, 4 predicted proteins | sample WorMetHEROISLAND_2_FD_187409 | JGI IMG/M metagenome (GOLD analysis project Ga0209052, IMG submission 187409) | Marine gutless worms symbiont microbial communities from Max Planck institute for Marine Microbiology, Germany - Olavius sp. 4 HERON... | ecosystem: Host-associated > Annelida >...
ACGCTGTGCTGGAACAGACACCGGGTCGGCAGATTGCCGAACGACAACCAGCCTTACCTGCTGCCAAGCAGTGGAGTTGGCTTGCAGCCATTCCAGGTCGTGTTTGGTTCAGCCGGTGCTGCCAAGCTGCCATCGGCCGCAGCCGACCCGGTGTCTGTTCCAGCACAGCGTGTTGTAAAGTCAGGTACAGCATCGGCTGACGGGATGAGTGACGAGGCCGCGGTGGCAGCGTCTCACTTGTTGGCAGAGGAGTCTCGTGAAGTGGCTGAAAAGAAGATGTCGGGAGACAATGGTGGCATAACAACTCTGTCAACAAAGGGCCTTGCTACAGGCCAGAGTCTTAGTCAGCCAGCTGTGGCTCCAGTTCATCAGGTACTAATTGTGTAGATAAAGGTTATGGGTTGTCTATAGCTTTTTGTGGTAACCCATTTCAGAGCTACAGAGCGTCACCTGCCATATGGGATCACACAGTGTTACCTGCCACCCGACACAGGTGAACGCGCCCTGCCTTTACCCCAGCCAAGCAGGCTGGTACTTGATTTGCCTACCCTGGAGGGATGGAAGGCTGAGTTGAACTTGGTGGCTGGTTGCATACCACGATGGTTTACCTGTCTGCACACAGTCACCCATCCATCTAGTAACCACTTGATAGCGACCCGACTGGATGTTGAACCCACCGCTTCTTGATCGTAGTAGGTCCAACGTCGTAGCCGTTATGCCACCAAGCCACCTTAGATGACTGTTACTTGTTGTAGTAGGTAACTAGTTAGAGTATATCATTTAAAGCATCTGTCATCCATTTCCCCACTTTTTCAACAGTTTGTAGTTAGTCTGTAACATATATCTAAGCATTTTTCTAGCATTTCTATTTTGTGCACACTGGCAGACTTTTTAATATCATTAATTCTGTGATTTTGTTTAGCAGCTTTTTCATCTTTCATAATGTGCTGCTTGTATTATTAAATGTTGCGATGATGCAAGCCATTTTGCAAAAATGTTTTTTTTAATTTGTAGGCTGTTTTTTTTATAATTATTTACATCTGTTCACGTGATTTGCAGGATGGAACTGAGGGTGCTACAGCTGATGGTTTATCTGTTCCAGTCGACTCCAGTCAGGCTCAGCCAGTCGTCACTGACGAATCAATGAAACGCTCTCTTCTTGTTGACGCCAGCGACGATGCTGCCAGCTTAGATGTAAAACGTGCCAGATACGAGGCTGACACTCTATGAAACTGCTTCCCTTTGTGTACATACACCCAAAAAGCTTTGCAGTCATTTGCTGGCAGGTTGAATCCGATGTCAGTGAGAGGAACAGTGGTAAGACAGGCCAGCAGAGCCATAGTGTGTTGAGAACTGGTGTTTCACGTTAGTTTACTGTACATTTTAGTGTACATTGCAGCTGTGTATTGTATCTGTTTTTGCATAGTACAGCAGGCTGTATCATAATACGGCAACCATCCCAGTAGATGCGCGTGTTGTTTACGTTGCTCACAAGAGAGACTGTCATTTTCATACTAGAAAATCAGTGCTCGGGCAGCAGAAATCTCCACCGACAGTGCTGATGCCACTTGGCAAACAAAGTGGACTCTGTACATATATGATCCGGATTTAGGAACCCTTGGATCCACAAAATCTGACTGGTTTGTCTTTGGGCCTCTCTCCACCGTTCCGTAAAATTTCGTCCGAATCCGTTCATAACTTGCTGAGTTGCACTGGAAGTTGTCACTTTACGGCCTATTTCGTAATAGTGAAGAATGCTGGATTGTGATCCAGCATCCACAAAAAACTCCACTTCGCCACCAGAATCTAGTTAGTTGCTCCATGGGCCATGGTCCACCCTCCATCAAAATCTGTTCATAGCTTTTTGAGTTATCAACCCAACCGACTAACAGCAGACCCTGTCGTAATAAACCTCCGCCTACTTCGGCTGAGTTGATGAGCGCATCACGTAGCAGGCTTGCACGTAGATGACTGACAGTTGTGCTGTGTTATAATGACATTGAGCTTGGCAACGGCTCCAGTATCCTGTGGCTGTCATTTGCAACTAAATGTTACCGCTTGACGTTGAATTGAGGCAGCAGCTTTAGCAAAACTGTATACTGCATAGATTGAGAATTCATATTTTACGAATAGTTTTTTTTTTAAATTCACAAATTTTTATGAATTTTACAAATTCTCATTACTGGGGATGTGCAAAAACGAATTTTAAAGATTTGTGTAAATTCATGAATTTTTACAATTTTAAAAATGGTAAGTAACGGATTCTCAGTCTGTTGTGTTTTGAGTTGTAGTTATGCTCAATTGTCACAGCCATTAGTTGCCAGAACTTTTTAGTGTGTGAAATGTGAATTCTGAATGATGTTCGAGTGTTTATGCATATTTTTATGCAGCATGTCATGCACATTTTAAAGGGCTTGCGTTTTGCTCACCGTTTAACTTGTTTTAACTTTTCAGCATATGAATTTTTATGGATGACAGGCCTGCAGATTTGGCAAGTTGTGTCTGTCAACACTGTTGTCATATTACCGAAAGTGCCGGTAACTATGTGCAACAACCCGTAAGTACATGGTAGACAAATACGTGAGTAGTTTTCACATTCAGTATCGTTTCATGCATTATAGCTTGTACAGATCTGGCATGTGTTAATACTAGTACATACTAGTGGTCTGCATGTTCAGCAGCGCAGAAACTAGCATTTGTAAGAAGCGCAGTTTTTTTGCAGGATTTTGTTTGTTGCCTAAATGTGTTGTGTTTTTATTTGGCAACAGTTAACTCCGTAGTGTCAGTATGCACTGATCACATGCCAGTCTGATTTATTTTAGGTGTCTTAAGAACCTTGAGATGAGGACTTGAACCTGTACGTGTTGCACTCTGGTCTATGGGGTAGTAGATAAAGCCGTTAATCAAGCCTTGTGAGCGGGGCAAGGGTCACATTCTGGAAACTTTCCTAAGACATTTTCCAAATATCTTCCTATGTCAAATGATTTAGGAATTCCACTTGAAGAAGTTTTCCTTTCCGAATTCTCGGCGGCTTTTTGCTTTTTCAAAGAAGTTCTTTTCGTATCTCTGTAAACTAGTTTAACCAATCACATGCGCTAGTATCAGGATGTTTAAAGGCTTCCAGAAATTTGAAAAGGGTCACCCTGATTGAGAGCGCTGAACGAGAGGGGGTATGGAAAATTTGCGAAGTGCCTTATCGGCTTTCCAGTGACCCTAAAATGCTTGACCTTATATTAGGCCAAAGTTGTCGTAAAGGTTAGTGCTTAATTTTTCCAAGAAAGTTTCGAGAATGCACATCCTTTCCTCGTATAAGAAATCTTCCAAAGATCCTTCTAAAAAGTTTTGAGAATGTGGTCTCAGGTTTTGATAGGAGTGATTGTAAAGCAGCATTGTTCATAGATTTAGTTTCACTCACATAGTGATTGTACAGACTAGTTTCACTTCAGTGTGTTAGTGAATTGATCACAACTTTATAATGCTGCATTGTTACTATCCGCGGTAGCATTGACAGTATTGTTTTCAGCATTGTTGTGAAGTTTTTTTCTCAGTGGACACGATAACTCATGAACTGCTGCAGTTAGCTTCATGAAATTTTGTGTGAACATCTGCCTCGACAACCTCTAGAGCCCTATTAAATTTGAAGGTCATACTGAAAGGTTTAGGTGGCGTGGGTTTTTTGTGTTGCGGCTACCCGCGGATGCATGAACGTGTACCTTGACAACCTTTAGAAGCCTACTGAATTTCAAGGTCATATAGTTTTTTTTGTGTGCGTGATACTGCGGCTATGCGCGGAAGGTACTTAGCCTTGAGCAAGGCTTGACGATTTTGTTACGGTTTAATGTTATCAGCCTGTAGTTCTTGAGTTACAGTACTGCATGGTGTGGATCGCCATATGATGCAAACTGGTTTTTCGTTTTTTTTGTTTGTCTGGTTTCAAATGAACAGAATGCTGAAAAGCACGGCATTTGGAATCTGACTGCTGCATGTGCATTGCAGTTTAGCCCGCAAGCAGACAGTTGTAGATATTTGTTAGATATTGAAGCAGTTCGTGTTTATTTATATCAGTAGAAGCTCTGTTGGCGATTGCCGGCAGCGCAGAATAACGCAGTTACGAACGTTCTCAGCATCTAGTGTACACACGGAATAATATGATCTTGACATTGGTGAAAACAGGCAGAATTTGTGAGGAAAATCTTGTCTTAGCAGGCCTCCCAGTCGTCCTGAAATTTTAAGCTTTTCTTTAAATGTTCTGAAATAAGCTGCTTTTTCCTGAAAATCTTGCAAGATCACACGCTTACACGGTAGTGTGAGTGTTGTAAGAACGTTATAATTATTCACCGAGTAACAATGACGTTCTGGCAAAACTAAACGCACGCAAGTGATGAAATTGTTTAGATGTGATAACGTATGTGGAAACATGCAAAGATGTGTTACCGGTAATTGTTGCATAATTTCTGCAGCTGTCAATTTCCTTTGTTTTCAACACTATTTTTGTACACTTTTGTTGTACTTGCTGAGTCAGCTATTTGGAAAATGTCCTGATAATGTCTTGAATTTTGAGGCTTTTTGGTGTCCCGTAGAACAGTTTTATAGAGTGGGAGACCTGCCTTCATTTTCATTGCAAATCAACGATCAGTCTACTTGATGACGCTGTAAATCGTACGTATCGATGTAACACAAACTATCGCCATCCCAAAAATGAATTACAATATGTCGAGTCGGACATAAAAACTACTCACTAATCCCATGATATATCTATTGTTCAGTTGTATCCAGCATGGCCTATGCATTGGTTCAGTAACAGTATTGCTAGTGTCTACTCTTGAGTAGGTTGCTCTTTAGATTTCGATCTTAGCTTTTTGACACTGACCATGGAACACATGCATGTAGCCGATGCTGTTGTACAGTTGTTGCCAACTTAACAATAGCGAGTTATTCATTCTCTGTTGTTGTGTTAGCTTTCTTTCTTGTGCATGTATCCATGTTGAGTGAACTGTGAATCCTTATGTTAGAAAGAGTGAATCCATGGTAATGTTTTGGTTCAATGTGTGCTGTAGTGTATTGCGTGACAGTAAAATCTCTCATCCTTTCATAACAGCCTTTGGAAATCACACTGTGGCCATTCACACAGTTTAAATTGTGATAAATAGTCCAAGTTTAGCCTTGATGTTGAGTTAGCATGGCCTGCACACCGAATCAGTAACATCACTAATATAACTATCTTTTAGCCTTTCAATGTCCAAATCAAAAGACGGACAAAATAGAAACTATCAGTACCATTTGTTATCTGTTAGGGATATTAAATAAATAGCATTTTTTGCTGCATTGGTCTGTGCATATCACTATAAACAAACTAACTGCTATATTGACTTGTAAAATATGTACGTTTTACCAAAATAGGATGTGTCTCTATTGTGGCTATGAGAAATATCACCTTAGAACACTTGACCGTTTTCTTCTTGCAGGTTTACCACTTGGTTTTTAAAAAAGCAACTTGCTGAAATTTTGACGTTGCAAAAAATACTCACTGCACAATAGCGCAGGTAACAATTATAGCATTAACCATACGCTTTTAAACTACTATTATACAAGTCACATAACAACTGTCTTCTGTGACAGAGAGTTATACGATGAAGTACGTGTGATGAAACCAAACTGTATTTTTGTCAGAATCGCGTTAGTGTAAACATAACAGTTGATAACAACTATTGTATACTGTACATTATCTAGCACAGACTGGCAAAGCACAGCAAACGCGTATAAACTGGGCACAAGATGCTGACAAACTAATGCCACATTTCAATGTATACATGCAATAAAAACAACAGCAAGCTGCTATTGCGGCAAACAAATAGGCTCAGGAGGTCTGCATTAGCATAGAGGTTGTGCACTGCTGGAGCAAGCAGCTATGCAGGCCAGTAGATACACTCAAACCAGCGCTTCCAGCCATGGGCGTCGATCATAGGGTGGACAGGGGGACATGTCCCCCCCTACTTTTCGAAGTAGGGGGACGTAATGTGTTTTGTCCCCCCTACTTTTTTGGGGGGATTTATTAAATAATGACTGTTTCAGCACAGCCATTAAACATAATAATGCACAGTAAAACGCAATTAATATGTTTAGCGGCCGACGGACCCACTGGGAGGAGAACTTACAGCACTCGCGAGACCCCAGCTCTTAGCTTTAAAGAAGGTGGGACAAAAAGGAAGGGATGAGAAAGAATAAAGGAAAAGAGAAAAGCATCGTAGTCCCCCAAAATTTGATTCTATTATCGCTCCTGCTTTAGACGTCTGATATTCATGCACTGCATACATTGATGTACGCCCCCCCCCCTACTTTTTTGTTCGGGTCGACGCCCCTGCTTCCAGCAAACAAGATGCAGTTCTTTACGGTGATTTAATCGAGTCCTCTTAGTTTGAGTCAAAGTCACGAAAAGCACTCGAGTCCACTGCCAGACTTGGGTAGGCCTACTACATGACTGTGTGGGTTCATATACAGCATACACAAAACACAGATAACATACACAATAATTCCCCAATAAATGAAAACCAAAAAAGCAGAAAAATTTCTACTTATTATGAGCACGAATGCAGTGGGTTTAAGTCGGAGTCCAAGTTACGAAGGTTCGAGTCCCGAGTCATGAAAGATGAGGACTCCAAGACCACTACCGGACTCGAGTAAAACACCACTGGCTGTTTTTTTAATAACCAAACAGATCAAACACACTGCTGCAAAAACAATGGCATAATAATGTGGTAAAAACAACACCGGTAGCTATATATGTTCAACTGTCACAGACTACACTTGCTGTAATAATGAGTTTTATGTCAGAAGCACGTAGACGCTTGTGTGTTGACTGTAACAACAAACTAAGCTACAAACACATTTAACTCAGACCTCCCACTCATCCTGAAATTTGAAATCCAGAACAAGCAGATTTGTCCTGAAAATCTTGGGAAATTAATAACAAATTATTCACCCAGTATAAACCAGATATGACGTTTTGGCAAATGCACAAGTTACAAAATTGTTAAGAATGTGATCACATATGTGGAAATGTGCCAAGATATGCAATCATCGCATAATTTCTATGTATATCAATTTTGCAAGTTTTTAACACGTCATTTTTGTACATCAGTTGTACTTACTGGATTAAATGATAGAAAAGTTCCTGAATTTGGGGAGTTTCTGGTGCCCCTAAAAACAATTTTGCAGAATGGGAGGCCGAGGACTGTCTGTAGCACCTGGCAAGATGATTCTGCTGCATTATTAATGTGATTACAGACAAAAACTAAACTTTTCATAATACAATATACGGCGCACAGCTTGAGAAAACCGGTGAATACATACCGGTATTTACACACCAACAAAAAGAATGCACTGCAGTCATTCTATTTACAAAAAAAAATGTGAAGCATCCGCAATTACAAACTCACCAAGTTGCAAAAAACATTCACATGTATCAACATTTTATTATACATTTTGCTACAGTAGTGGCACGACACAGTGAAACGAAATAACACAAGGTGTGTTGAAATGATCACAGAGTCTGTACAATGTCTTTCCTGCAACTCGCCTGTAACTAAATTTATTGGACACTGCTGCTCACAAGCGTAACTCCACAGCAAAAACCGTGTTACCGTCTCACTGCTGTGCTCGAAATGCAACTCGTGTCCCCAATTTTTTAGTGCTAAGGGCTAAAGGGTTAAAAGTCTATAGATCTTCACAGGAAACCAATTCCAGAGCTGTAGAGCATCATTAGATTCCAGAGAAATACAGAAACTGTAGACAGATAACATAACCAACTAGAACTATACTTCAATAATAGCTGACGAAAATGCAACCAATACAGCCGGCAACCACACTTTGTACAGAAACAACTTTGCCAAAACTTTCACAACTTTTTAAGCTCCAAATCACTATTTTGCTTCTTTGCAGGAGAAAACGAACATCATTTACGAAAATGTGTTATTCTGTAAGGAATGGCTGGATCACTGACGTACATCACACGTTTCTGCTGCCAGGTGTGCCATTGCTAATGAGCTTTACAAGACCAGTTCTACATTCATATAACTGACAACGTAACGCTGAAACAAGAACTGTTTCGTTAACCGGTTAGATTCTTGGTCTTACCAATGTCCTTAGTGACAGTAATGGGTCAGTTGTTAGCTGGCACTACTCACTGGCATGGCTGCAATCTACCAAACTGATACTGTGCAAAATATTAACAACAACAGCAACATAATATAGTAACAACTACAACCATAATGTATACAAATTCAACTCACTTATGTTAATGAACTTCACTAAATAGCCTCCCATGACAGTTACTGCATTTTTGGACGTTTTGTGTAATGAGCTGCTTTACTTAACAAAAATTTGACTCGTACTTTGCACAGAGGAAATAATAAGTAAGTAAGGAAGTAATAATAATAATATTATTATTATTATGTGTCAGTATGTATGTCAAAAAGACCAGAGGCGCAGTGCTACACAACAGGAGAAGTCTACAACTGCAATAGCTCATGTAATCACTGGAATCAAATCATTAAAATGCACCGCAAAGGAACATGGGGAAGAAAGAAACGAACAGTAAACAAAGTGCACGGTAACACGAATGAAGATACATTGGCAATCACAGGCCTGGCCACACGAAATTTTTATTTTCAGGACAGACAAAAAATTGAAATTTCAGGACATTTTTCAGGACATCAGAACGACGTATTCACAATAAAATAGTCGTCACGGACTAACGCAAAAATACAGTAGCTATCAGAAACCAGTTATAAAGTGTGCATATACCTTTAGCAGTTCCACAGGACAAGTTAAGCAGGCTCACATAGGCAGGGTTTGAAGTCATTGGAGAATAAAGAGTTGCTTGTGTATTCGTGACAGTCAGTGTAAGTAAGTAAAGTACTCCATCAAGGATCATACATCATGTTTTATGCCATGTTACATATAAAATGATGTGTGTTTTTAAAAAAATTGTGAAAACGCGTGAAAATTTTCAGGATATATGTACGAATTTCAGATGTACGAATTTCAGGACCTAAATCCAATTTCAGGACATTTCAGGACAAATTTCAGGACAACGCCCAGGCCTGCAATCAGTGAGTGAGTGATGAGTGTAACATCTGACTCGACAGTCAACACATAACGGGCATTTTTGCAGCCAAGTCTTTGCTAGACAATCAAAAAGTTCACTACCAACAGAATACACACAGGGATGTTAACGAGGCCAGTTAGGCACGAGGCCGAGGCCAGATGCTACGAGGCCGAGGCCGAGGCCAAAGAAAAATTTCGAGGCCGAGGCCGAACACGTTAGAGTACATCAAGACTAAAAATTACAGGGTGGCCAGAAAGTAGGAGTAAAATATTTGGAGATTTCCAGGTTTTTTTCAGGGCCACAAATTTACTTTTCTATAGATTATCGCAACAAAAAGTAAGTGTAATAAAGATAGTCTGCGGAGGAATGAAAGCTCCGTTAGTGGGGTTCAGAGTTCAAATTTCGAGGCCACGAGGCCAGACGCAACGAGGCCGAATAATTTGGCCTCGAGGCCACACAGGCCTCGAGGCCTTAACATCCCTGAATACACAAAGACATATTCACCAACAAACATACTGCAAGAAGACCCCAAGCTAAAGTCTAAACATAAACTAATAGATCCTAGATGTGTTTGATGACAATAGTTGGTCACGACCAATGCGATCTAGTGAAAAGATAAGGTGCGTACTGTAAAACACGTCGGGATTCACCATCCACGTGTAAAGGTACGCTATACAGTGTCAAGTGTTACCTCTAGCTCTGATTCAGCTAACCAGCAATAACATCATTATGCAATCATAAATACTACGAACAGCCAACTCCGTTACACTCCATATCTAGACCCACAACAGTTGGCTGGTTGGGTTTTAACGGCCAACCTCTTGGCGAATAAAGAAATTAAACAGAATCAGTGCTGCACTGCAGAGACATGCGCTACTAACGACATTAGCTAACATAGTCCATATGTGACTAAAATGCAAAAGACGGAACAGTAATCAAATGTTGCACGGGCACACAAACAAATAATGCATAGCGAACTCCAAGAATGTCTAATCGTTTGAGCAATTATACATAACCTGGTTAATGACTGGTTCCAGAAAATAGTAAAACATCCTGCTGCTATACATCAAAGATCCACAGTCTCAAAACCTGTTCCACTTGATACCGTACACTTCACACATCAGAGACCTGTTACCACTTCGCCAGCAGTACTGAAAGGTAATAACTAAAGCTGTGGAACTTAATGATTAATCACAAAATTAATCGTCAACATTTTTTAATGATTAGTAAGACTATAATCACTAAATTTTCAATTAAGTCATGTCACTAAGAATGCGTTAAAAACTAGATACCATGACAAGAATTTGATGAGAGATAATCATTTTCTCTGAGAACGTGACTGGATAAAACAAACATCTAGGCCCTACTAACGATAATATAGACCTATTGTTGTCTTAGTGCTTTTGTGACAGCTGTTAGCTGTATAACTCACCAAGTGGAAAAAAATATGCATTTTTCTTGCACAATAACCACTGTTAGTTTTAATTGAAATTAACAACTGATGAATCGTTTATTTTGTAGAAGTTAACTATAGATTTTTTTTATCGTTAGCACATCTAGTAATAACTACATCTGATAAAAATATGCAAGCAACAAGCAGAACAAAACAAAAAAAATGCTTCCATCACGTCATAACAAGAAAAATGATGAACAGAATATTCACTCTTGGCTATATAATTCAAGGACTACATTGAAGGTTACACACAAGAGACAGATACAATGCATTTGACTTACGTATTATCCCACTGCATTGGCAAGACTGGGAATCTAACACAACAATGTTCACTTCATTTCTGATAAGCAGCTGTCAAAAGCTACTTGAATGGCCATAATTGACAAACCGGTAAACAAACAGATTTACATCAGCATAACACAGAAAACCGAGACAATAAAAACTAAACAGCAATACATATTGTTATACCTCTGATCGAAATGTGCGGCTGTGATTGGTTCAAATCGCATCACGTGGTGTAAGCTAATATGGGGTGTTGACCGGTTCACCAGTTTACCGGTCAATAAATGCCGAAATTTGACTGGTTGGCCGGTTCACCAGTCAATAAATGTCGAAATTTGACTGATAAAGATGGTCTTCTTAAACACCGGGTAGAACCACTCCGTTAAGAAATCAAAATCACACTTTCTTACAGTATGCGTATGTATTTGGTCAAAATGTCAAATGATTCGTAGAAATT
>Ga0209052_1000654_pt1 | contig 11297 bp, 7 predicted proteins | sample WorMetHEROISLAND_2_FD_187409 | JGI IMG/M metagenome (GOLD analysis project Ga0209052, IMG submission 187409) | Marine gutless worms symbiont microbial communities from Max Planck institute for Marine Microbiology, Germany - Olavius sp. 4 HERON... | ecosystem: Host-associated > Annelida >...
CCCTCCCCCAGTATGGTATATACTACGTACGATTTTTACTTACTTATAAAATATTGATGTCGTATCGATATCGCGATACTTTGGCAATATCGTATCGATATCGTATCGAATTCCAAAAACCAAAATCGTTGCATCACTACTTTGTACAAGCCTTAATGCAGTACTGAACCCTTGCAGTGTGACAGCACAGCATGACACTAATCATCACTGACAACTGACACAACAAACACAAACTCGGCACACTGTATGAGGCAGAATGAGTTCTTCACCACGCACCAGAAGAAACCACAGAAGCTCCAATATAAAGCCCCGTTCACTGTTATAAACAATGAGACAATGTAAACACCATAACATGACAACTGGCCTCAGGATTTAAACCCAATTAGGCCCTGGTCAGAAAACACGTGGGCACCTCACATAAACTTTCTGTCTAGGAAGTAAATCAGCAAGTAACACTGTAAAGTTCAGATTTCATAATACAGCGTACTGAGCCCCGCCCCCGCAGGCCAGAGAATGTCGTGCTGCACTACGTGAACTTTTAGACGTTGCAACATGCCACAGAGGCCCCACGGGCCAGAAAATGACGTGCTGCTGTCCAATATTCTGTGCGGCCCACTTTTTGTGGGGCCCCTGTTTGGCCGAACATGCTGAAGATGTCTAAATCCGCCTCTGACTGGCCTCAGCAATATCAAACTGGCTCAAACGTCTGACTAGAAACTGTCAAACGACATGTTGTAAAAATTCAATGTCACTATCATACAGTTCTCACTGATTGCTACGTTAACATCAGATTGCACTATATGACCAAGTATACAGCGTGAATCAAAAACAGATAAGCGATAAAGTTTGGTTGGTAAATTTCTTACGGAAAATATGTTTAATCGATTTTCAAATAAGAGGAAAAGTCAGCAGACCGTTGAAAATATGTTCTCTGTAGTGTGCTCTGTTTGCAATAAGTACAGAGCAGCTCTGCCTTTTAAGGTCAACCAATACTTGATGAAGTTATAACAACAAGTTACGTTTTTGACTCTCAGTATATATAATAAAATATATATGCTTATCCAGATCTGATCTATGCATCAATAGCTGCTCACAGACTGTTGTATAAATGCAGAAAAGCAGTCAAACAAACAATCACACTATAGCTGCTAGTACAGTATTGTACAATGCATTCCCATAACATTGCAGGTACAATAAGATTGTTGCAAGGGAAAAATTCCTCAGAAATCATCAACAGATCAATATCCATCGTCCAGTAATGGACATGACCTGAGAAAAATATTTTAACATTCTTCCACGAAACATTAAACGAGCTAAAAAGGAGGCACCATACTCTTGTTTACAACCTCAGGAATACTGAACGATATTTAAGCTTCTTTCACTGGCACAGTCGGCAGCACATTCTTAGCAAACGTACGGTGGATGGTGGATCTGTAAGGACCACTGCCAAAGTGCTCGTATAGGCCTTGTGAATACTTGTCAATATCTGGCAAAGAAATATACAAAAGTATACGTGGTGTGTAATAAAGGCCAAGTGGCAGTGAACGAAATTTAGAAGAAAAAAAAGAAAGTAACTTAACTGTTACACGTTACAAGAATTCTGAAATGACATAAGCAGAACGTTCAATAATTGTGTAATGCATACAAAATATAACCGACATTCATAAAATATTACGACGTCTCTGTTGTACGTAAACAATGCCATATCAGACATAAACACGGCATAAACAAGAACAAACATGCACACAGTGTTTACTGAACTACGTCTAATAAAGCACACAATATGAGTCACAATAATCAAAGCATAACATAACATCAAGATCAGTAATGATTTGTTTAAGCACACAACAATTAACAAGAAGAAGGCTAAGAACGCCATGTTACATCACAATGTTAAAACCAAAAATTAACAATTTTTCGTTGAATCTGCACAACTCAGCGGTAAAGCATCTTGTGTACTGTCTATTACAGATTACTTACATGTACTTATACTATCCCATAACAAAATAATTTTATTTGTTAATACTATAGGTGGAAATAAATCCACAATGATGACCATTTATAAGATTTTCATCACATACATAAATGGGACAAAAAGAGACTAGAGATCCAAACAAAAGCTGACTACAGAAGAACATCAGTCAACAAGTTTATATTTTTGTCAGCTAAAAAACAAAAACACTTTTACAACGACACACTCACCGCATCATGACTGTGTGTTAGCCAATAACATCAGTTGATTTCTACTTAGCACGCCGATTGTCTCAAGTTAAAGGTACTTACAGTTCAATTCACTGGATGCCCATCCCATCACTGCATCAGCAGTTTGTCAAAGCAGTGAAAGGTTAGCTAGCACGTCAGGTGTGAATTTTTATAAAATCAGTCCCGCAGTACGAGACTGTGGTCTGCTCCTCCATACCGCTTTCACAACGTTGAGTACCAGTGAAGTTCAAAGTCACGTGACACAACAACTAGGCCAGATACCAAAAATCCTGCCCAATCAAGTCAAGACACTGTTCCCTAGCTATTTGCCAGCTCAGACTGTAAATGGCGGAAGAGATAGACTTTGAAATTGGAAGAATGTCTAAGCTTCAAGGTCTTGTGACCTCGACCTTGACTTTGGATCGGGTAACGTGGTATACCGTCATACAGCACTCGTTGACCTCTACCTACAAACCAAACTGCATTCAAATTGCACAACCCACAAAAAAACTTTTGTCAACGGACGGACGGACGCTGGACCTAAGTACAGACAGACGGCAGACTGGCTTTATTAGGTCCACTCAATTGAAGAGTTGATCTAGCAATGAGAAGTTTGAATACAAAAATAGTAATAGAAAAGATAGTCAGAAAGTCTCACAACATCGGAAATTCGAGGTAAAGCATGGCGTGGCTGTGTTGTGAGGTGGTGTACAGCAGCACATCAGACAGCTTGCTGGGGAGTAGTAGCAATATCATCACCACCAGCAGCTGCATCACCATCATCGTGGCTAGCACGTCTCATAGCTACCACTCCAGCCGCGATGTCATCAAACCGTCTGCTCTTACGTCGCTCCTCGTGCAGTGTTGAGAACGCTTCGCTGTAACGCGCTTCCTTGGCCAAGTGCAGTTCACGCTGCATCAGCAGCCGGATGTACGCTGGCACGTCCGGTATCAGGTACGCCACCAGCCACGTCAGGAAGAACACGAAATGCTAACACAAAGCACCCCATGACACATTTCACGCAATGCTTGACGTGCCGGCATGGTTGGGGCTAAACCTCTCAGCTGTTTTCCCGACTCCTCAGTAGACTATCAGAAATCCAACACAGTATTAAACGGACTCCAATAGCCAACAAATTCAACCCCTTGGCAATTTTGGAGCAGACTGTATCGAATTTTCAGCAGCAGAAATCTTTCAAAATGTTTGTCAGACGCTGATTGACAGCGGTAAGCAATGCATCCATTATGTCATCTGCTTAATATGCAAACCCACTGAGCAATTACCAGACAGAGTTGGGTGAGGTGGCTAGGTAAAATACGTCAAACACTCACCCATCCAGGGTGGGCCAGATATAGTGTGACTTCCTAGACCAAAACCAATAAGAAAAACTGCCACCTGTGAATTTTGTACACAGTACTGCAAAGCACACTAGATATCACCTGTACATGCTGTACAGGACGGAGAGTATAGAGGTGAATGGCGAAACCTCAAAGACGATGACAAAGGCAAGTCGAGCGCAGAATACATGCCAGTACAAGCCGGTGAACTCATACTTGTCTGCTGACGACGGCGGCTCACGATAGTCCGAATAACTGCACCACGCATCATTCACTACATCATATGTCGTCCTACTGCAGATAACTGGCAAAATATACTGAAAGTCACTGACATATTACAATATAATCTACTCCTTTTGGTTTTAGTTTAACCAGTTAACTTTACAGCAGTTAAGTCAGGTTAGGATGTGTCCTCAGGTCAAATGTGTTTTACGGCTTGGATGCCATTCCCATCAATCAAACCAACTGCTAATAATCACCCAGTCAGTGAGTCAGACAGTCATTCACCCAACTTGCAGTGGCGCCATGGGTTAAAAAAGTTGGGGGTAGGAAGTTGCAATTTTCCGACAGACACCTGCAAATTTCCAACAGAGGATGTATGGGTGCTCAAAAATTTCAATTTGGCTACAAATTCTCTCAAAAATGTGGGATTTCCAGTCCCAAATTTTGTATTTTTGGAACATTTTCCGAGAGGAAGAAAATTTTCTGACCGGCTAAAATTTAGGGAGGGAGGCAGTTGCCCCCCCCCAGCCACATGATGCTACTGTCAATTATCTCAATTTGATACTGCAGAGTCTGAGCCTCAACAAAGAATTCTGACAGATTATTATTATGTGACATAAGCAAGTTCTGCAACTACCATATCAGTGACAAACACAAATGCAGGTAAGCCATCCAGAATAGCACCTGCTAAAACGTTACTATTTCTGATGACAAAAGAGAAAATTATCTTCATGAACATCACGTGATTTTATACATCTATAATGATAAAGCAGTAACTCAGTAATCAATTACAAGTACAAAATTTCTAGCATGTTGCTATCTACAAAATGCACAGAGGCATACCGGCAGAAAGTCACGTTTGCAAACTCTTCACTCAAGATCTCAGTTCGTGGAACGCTCGTCTCCTGAAAGTCACTGACATCAAAGAATGACAGACTGCTGTTGATGTAGCCATGCAGTGAACTGTCCTGACTGACTGCGAGCTGATACACCATGCGTGGCACAAAGTCCGACGTCCAGCCAATGATGAACGCCTACAGACGAACTGATGTCATTAACATGTTGTGTCGATCAACATTGTTGCTCCACGCCGGGCCTGGTCAGACCATCTCGATATACGTATAACTACCCACCCGGGTCACTCAGCCTGGCCATCCCTCCGTGAATAGGTGCAATGAGTACCAGCACACCACGCGATGCACTAACGTGTGGTCTGACAGTGTCAATTGGTTGTCTGCTTGGGGAAACTCTACTTATACATTTTACAGTCAATTACTGTGTTATTAAACAGTGTTTAAGCGAGGAGATGACAATGACGCTTAATGCCATGTATGCTGGCAACACAGAAGTTTTGTCACGCTAATATTTTGCATAATCAATCTCACAAGAAAACATCTCACTATCTCTAGGCACATTTTTCGCACATGTAATGTTCATCCATTTTCTTTTTTTACTTTTTGTTAATTTCTCTCCTGGTCTCAGCACAGGCTAGTGCATCGCATGCTACCAGTGAGTTTTTGGCACACATTTGTCGTAAATATACCACATATATCAATATCCCACTGCAACAAACACTGCAGTTTAGAACAACTGATATATTTCACTTTGTCATGCTCTGTGTAACAGAAAATAAAATTAGCGACATACTATTACAAACAATACGTCAGAATAAATTATCTAATTATATCCAGTCATTACATCATAAGTAAATGCACTCATTTAATTGATGAACAAAGTACCACGAAAAATGGCAAGAAATACTGAAAATAAGAATATTATGTCATACTGTTACAATTTGACCACCCAATTAGTCCATCACTCACACAGCACACACTTACATTAGTGATGATGCCGATGAAAGTGACCCCTCTCAGAATACCAAACCAAATGCCTGCAAGCACAGAAAGACAAACATTTAACCACAAAACACAAAATGTGCTGATCTGTTACATTATTCTATGCATTGCAATAGCATGATTATAGCTATTATTATAATATGCCATGTATTAAAATATGCCAAATTAATTCTGGCAGCAAATTACCGTCCAATATCACACAACACAAGTCTTAAGTCATTACTTTATATCACATAATATGTCGTTCTAGTCAAAAGAATACAAATGTTTCTGAAATTAGCAACTGACCAGTGCTCATGGAATGATGCTGGTCATAAATACAACAGTAAAATTCTGTAATTTAACCTTTAACTTTCCCACTGAGACATTTAACTTAAAAATCGAAAAAGGTCATGGCATTGCTAGTAACTAACAACGACTGACAGCATGCCTCCAGAGGTTGGCAGGTGGGAGGTTGTTATCTCTCCTATCTGGCCTTGGTCCAATCCAAAGTCCTTGGTCTTGGCCTTATTTTTTTGCAAGTCCTTGGCCATGGCCTTGCTTTTTCTCTAAGTGCTTGGGCTCGGCCTTGATCGGCTTGGCCTTGAACACAAAGTCCTTGAAAACACTGCTGCTAATAAGTGAGTGGAAAAGACTTGTGAGTGACTGACCAATGTCAATGGCACGGCTGGCGACTGGACGTTTGAACTGAGTGACGAGCTTGTAGGCATCAAGACGTATCTCAATGATGTTGTTGAGCAGCGCAAACAATGGAGCCAGAGGAAACGCAGCGACGAATATGGTAATAAAGCCATACTGGATGACTGACAGACCAGCACACCATGATACAAATGCACTTAGTAATCTAACACAATTTTACCATCTTGTACACTACACTGCCGTTATCACTACCATTACTACCACCATCACCACCACTGCTACTACCACTACGTACAATTTTCGTTTAACTAGTCTATTTTCTCGAGTCGCTCCAAGCTAGCTAAGGTCTCTCCAAAGAAACTTTCTGGAAACTGTTTCTAGAGCAGAAAAGTCACCTATCCGACAGAGTCAGAGCATTTAAGGGTTAACTGTTAAATATGCAATAAAAAATGATATGCTACATATCATATTATCTTCTTCTTCTTCTATCTCCTCTTCCATGAACTGGCTGCTGATAACACTGCAACAAGTGACCTCCAGCCGAATCTGTCCACTGCTGGGCCGGCCATTCGTGTGACAGGCATTCTGTGAGTCAACAAAATCTCCGTCTCACCGAGTCTTCTGAGTCTAGTTCCTGTGACTACTCCTCGGAGATAATACAAACTTACTAACTTGATTTTGCATCTTATTAACCTGTCTTTCACAGTTTTCCCCAACAGCCACAGTCATCAAATTCATACATCTGTTGCACAGTATGTATACGATCAAAGACCTGGCGGCCGACATATACTTTTCCTTGACTATTGAGTCCTTTAAGCTATACGAATTCAACAAATTACAACCTTTATTTACCGCAATTTCATAAATTCAGATAAATTATTAGTTATTACGTATGACTTATTCAGAGTTTGGCTGAGTCGTTGTTACCATGTGATATAGACGCAATGTAGAAATAACAACAGACCCATCTCGAGGTATTCTTCAAACATGCCCATTGCCGGGAATGCCTGTAGTCTGTAGTCTGCATCCCACCGAGGACGACCAGTCACACCATTCTCATCCGACCCCGGCTGAGTCGCCTTCCTCAGACGAAGCCAGTTCATTATTTTACTACAAAACAACAGCTCTCAGTTACATCACACGAAGCATATTCAATAATGGTGAAATTATGACAAATTGACTACTGATAGAAAGTTTTGACTGACTGCAGAAAATAAATCGACTAATTTCTTGATTCATATCAGCTCTCATCAACCGAGAAAATGTTTCCACAATTATTTATCAGGTGACAAGATAAGTTATTGATTTTCGAAACCACTTGATAACTTTTAGTTTTGTCATGTTGCCTCAGTTTTAACAACGATTCTCTTCCAGTGGAAACAGCACAACATAATATACCATTATACCAAGTCCAAAAATTGTAATAATAAAATACACGCCATAGAGCAAAATTACTATATAATTAAGCAATCCATTAATTAACAAGTAAAGGTGTTCAATTAATAAAATACAAAAATGTTAACTGTTAAGAGGCTTAGTATTAATAACTGTACGAGAATCACTAGCACTAGGTTGTAATAAAAGCACCATGGTAATTTCTCAAAGTCTGGTAAAAAAACAATTCATTATCAATAATTTGCTACCAACATCCCACAAAATTTCATCGCAAAACTAAATAACTAAAAATTACTAAATAATTAAGTAAGTTTTATTATTTCAGTAGAGGGAGTACTACTAGGCTACACCGCTTCTGACTACAAACCTTCAGTTTTAACTAAAGAAATCGGATCGATAATAAAATGAACGGCAGACTCACGGCAGCATAATTTCTTTGAAGTTGTTGAGCGCCTGTTTGCCGACCATGACGACTGCAAGCTGTATACACAGCTCAATGAGACATCCCGCAGGGTCACACTACCACACACACAGACAACCACCACATCACACGTACACGTCACACGTCACTTCAGTGCTCAACAATGTGCTGTAGTGGTTAACACGTTGTATCCGATCAACGTAGTTGCCATACGCCGGGCCCAGATAGTGCATGGATTAGTGATCGTCTTTGGACAGGTATGTACGCATCTATTTATGTAACCAACCACCCACGTCAACTCAGCCTTTCATCCCTCCAGGGTAAGCAAATCAAGTACCAGCCTGCCTGGCCTTCATCTGCGTCAGGTGGCAGGTAACACTGTGTGATCCCATATAACAGGTGACGCTCCGTACTTCTGACATAGGTTTCCTATGAACTGTTTTAATCTAAAAGTTGACAAAGCATTCACTTCTGAAATACGACAATGGCAGTACAAATAAATTATTAACATCTAGTATTCTACCAGTGTTCTGATGCAGACAGTTTGGCAACAGAAAGGAACAATCTGCGTGGTTCTCGCTTGCAACAAGACAATCTGCAGTACTGTAACTTCTAGAAAAGTACCGGTAGGCTGGTCGAACAAAACCAGAAATAACAGCAGCAGTAGAAATGGAACAGAAAAGTTATCTATCCGACTGGAGTCTTAAGTTGACTGACGAAATGTTAAGTTATCCATAAGTAACCAGACGAAGGCAAACAGAAATTGAACTTCGCTTGCTACGATAATTTTCAGCAACAGAGTCATCTTCATGAAATCAGTAAAGTAGAAAAGGCGAAAACGCTTGAACGGATACACATGAAACAGCTTAACTGATTCGTCTCACAAACAGGTGACTTAACAAAATGCAAGAAGAAAATGTGAAGCACAAATCAGCAAAAAATGTTTCAACTTCACACTGTGACGCTATAGCATAAGTACATGCAATCTGACAAAAATGACAAAGTTAATAGTTGCAATGAACTGTAAGCAAAACTTTCAGCGAGGATACAGAACAAAAAACAACATACTAGCTACTAGCAGCCAACTATCTAGACCAATGACATACGTCGGCCCAGTGCCAACATATTATGCGGCCGTCCACCTGACCTTTAACTTTCTAGGCTGAAAATTGGCATGCCAGTTACTCCTGTCATAGGGAACGTTCACACCAATTTTGGTTTCTCTACGCTTTTTCGTTTCCATGTTAGGAGTCCATATGGGACGGACGGACCGACCGACAGGCAGACGGAAGGGCAAAACCCATAACACAGCCTATTACGACGGCCGCATAAATGTAAAACAGAACAACAAATAGCAAAACATAAATGCAGCAGACAGCTAACAATCCACAAGATACTAGACTTGCTTAAATCCACCCAAACATGGTCTGGACGAATGTCATATCCAACTAGCGAAACTGTGAACAATTCACAATGGATAAAATGTTGCTAGTCAGCTGGGTCAAACAATTATTGGTCAGTCAAAGCATCATACAGTACAGACTACACACTCATCTTCATGCTTTCACATCACACTGATGAATCAATTTCTGTGACAAAAGATTCATGTCCAGTAACTGAAAAACGTACCAATAAGTAAACGTTAAACTATAATCTGTTACTATAATCAGATTAGTTGTTCTCCCGCAGCTGTAAGACTTAAATTGTAATTAACCCATTATAGCAACACTGATGCAGCAAACACATCAGAAAATGGTGATTCTTTGATATACATTAAAAATATGTTGAATTGTTTTGCTGTTATTTGAGTCAGGCAACATCAGCAAATTCATGCAAGTATCAGCTTGAGCAGCACTTTGCATGGCTATTACTTACAGCACACGTATCATTGATCTAACGTCTAACACTCACTGCATGCAGATGAACATGCACTGACAATGCACTATCTGCTGCTTAGAGCATGCGTAGCTGGCCAACTAGGACATCACTACACATGTACTACTATTACTGTTACTATTCAACAACATGACACAACACTCGTGAATGAGTACCTGGATTCAAGTAAATGGCAATATATCAAAAGTGACAAAAACACTAAAACCAAAGATTATAAAAAGTAAAAAGACATTTTCCATTGTGTCTGGAAAAGCTGATGTCTAACTAATTGTCAGAAATAACTTCAAAAAATTATCGACTATTACTGTATCATTTTACAGGATTAATAAATGACTACTAAATTTTCCAAGAACATGCAAAATTGTACATCAATTCAATGCCATTGGTCAAGTCTTGCCATCTTCAAAAACCTACCTAATACCGAGCGTCTCCAAGCTGGCAGTTTTTTCATTACTCAATGGCAAATATCAATGTTTAAAAACATGTAAATAAGAATAAATAACTTTCATCTTCAGCCATTTCTGAAGCACAAAACAACGAACAGACTTAGATAATGACTAGAGATGAGCAAACAGACGAGAACGTCAATCATTAACATAAAGCAACAAGACGACCATGCCGATGGCAGCAAATAACATGCACGACATTCAACTGCAAACGCAATAACAACAACAACGAGATGCCGTGAATAAACAACAAAGTCTGCTTGCAACAAGCTAGCTACATGCTGCACACCTCCTCAGCACGGAATCCAAGCCGATAGTCATAGTTACCAGGACGTCCACCAAGTCTGCGTGCGTGACAACAAGACATTCAATCAAACCGGACAAAGATCAGTACATCTGCATCACGTTAGCGCAATACACGACTCCCACAGACCTGATCTGTGGTTCCAATCAAAACGGGACCCAATTACTTTCAGTCGACAAATTTACAAGTGTAGCAAATTTCAAGCAGTTATGGGAAAAAGCCACAATTTTATAACCCATAATTTTATGCTGCAAACGATTAGTCTGTTGATGCAGTCAAAATGCCTACAAAATCTGATACACAACAGAATGGTGACAGCAACGATAAGACAAAGATACGCTGATAATTTGCAGGGGCGTCGATCCATATGGGACAGGAGGGACACGTCCCCCAATATTTGGACTGGGGGACATTATCACTAATGTCCCCCTCAATATTTCTAGAGTAATATTAGCTACTTTTTATCCATGCAATATTTTCTTGATAAGTTGAAAGAGTTTTTAGTCTTTTTAGTCTTTAGCCGACTAGTGCAAGGAGTCGTTGGGACCCTGTAATCTAATCAAGAAGGTCACAGTAAG
>Ga0209052_1000655_pt1 | contig 11295 bp, 11 predicted proteins | sample WorMetHEROISLAND_2_FD_187409 | JGI IMG/M metagenome (GOLD analysis project Ga0209052, IMG submission 187409) | Marine gutless worms symbiont microbial communities from Max Planck institute for Marine Microbiology, Germany - Olavius sp. 4 HERON... | ecosystem: Host-associated > Annelida >...
GTATATGGACATTTTTACCTGTAGGTTTGTGCTGTTTTTATCTGTATATATCTGTCTGTCTGTCTGTCTGTCTGCTGGTTGTCCATGCTTGGACGAATAAACGTGCTCATGATAAAATCACTGGACTTTAACGACATCAGTGCACAAGTGTACACAACTCAACAGCGCCTGCAGCAATGCAATACCTCACAACAGCTGCCACTTGCAACACGAATTGCAGACACCTATTTTAATACACAAACATGTACATCAGCACATAAGGACGGCCTCGGTGCAAAACCGTCCACTCAGTCTCCTTACAGACGACGAGCGGCAAATTGGGGTGAAGGTGGACGGGGAATGGCGTTAGCTACTGTCGTGACACGCTTGCTAAGCCCCTACGACATTACAATCACCACTGCTGCCATCGCTGCCGCTGCTGCTGCTGCTGCTGCTACTGCTCATACATACATGCTTTGCATGACATCAATGCATAACAACGAAATCTCGTCTAAAACATCGTCTTTCCATAACGTCGTTAGGCCACGATTCGTTTTCTGCGGTCGAAAATCGAAACAACGCATTTTTCATATCAAATGACTACAATGCAACATTATTGGCATAACTACGTCTGCTAGTAACGGATTTTCGACAGTCACTGCAAGAGATTTGCAAGATACATATACCGCTGACCACTTAACGTGTTTTGTGTAAGTTTAACCATACTGCCTTTCAAAGTCATTACTTGTCTCAATTATAATGTGAAAAATCGCGCAGATGTACAGCAGTATCGTGCACAGACTTTGACACAAGCCGACTGCAATCGTTCAGACGTTAATCAGAAGTCATAACAGCGCAGTGTAATAGCGTAGTAACTGTAGCGACGGTGCGACTGTGAATTACAGTCACTGCGTGTAGCACAGAGTGATGGCGGGCGAAGAGCAACGGCAACGTTGCAGCAACAAACAAGTGAAGATGTTGCCCACTGCCGTCATGACATGCGGCCGTCCGCTTAGCTCATACTTATTCTGAATTTCAGTTGAAAGTCCACTTTTACACGCCAGGCATCCTGACGGTTGTTTTCCTGAGTTGTTCTACGTCGGTAAGCTCGATCTTCAACCTTTTGAGCTGAAAACTGGCTCACCAGCCACTTCTGCCAAGGGGAACGTTCACGTTAATTGTGTTTTTTTCTACGTCTTTTTGTTTTCGAGTTAAAACCCCGTACGTGACAGACAGACAGACCGACGGACGGGCAAGACCCGTAATGCGGCCTACTAGGACAGCCGTATAATAAACTGCGTACGATGATGTCGATGGTGGCAGACGGCAATACCGACAAGTGCATATTGCAGTCGTCGACTGTCCGTTCTGCATATCCCGCTCTATAGGTCCAGGGTGGGCCAAAAAGTGACATCATTTTTAACTACGTCAACACAATGACACACAATCTGCAAAATACTGGATATTTTTAGTTGTTTGTACAATTAACCATTTGTTATTAATTATTCACAGTTTAAATTTGCTCATTTATTTTAAACCATTTTCACAATTCTTTCAGAACCACAGCGTTTCTCCGCACGCAGACTGTGAATCAAACCGCGTTCATCGTTAGTTAATCCAACCATCGTGACGACATTATAGTTTATTCGCGTAAAAAAACAGAATTCGTTTACACCTGAGACGAAGAACGATGTCATTTGACTTGGGTGTTTTCATTGTACGATCGTGTAAATTTAAGTGCTCCTTTGATAACGCCAAACGTTCCTTCTTTAGGTCTGTAAATGCGTTATGTATGTAAACGTGGGAGGTCGGCATCAGAGGACGTCTTCCTACACTTGGACAATAGTAAATGTCTTCCTATACTGCTTGAAACTTGAAAGTCTGCCCAATGAACAAATCAGACCTATGATCTCTGGACTTTATTGTGACCCGCCTTCTTATGAAGCTGTTTCGCACCTCCAACAAAGATGTAGTCAACGAACGTTGTTTATATTTAAATTTCAAGCTCTACAGTGAAATACAATACTTTCTGTAAGGTTTGAGCGTTTTGTATGTAAACCACAGCGTTGTAATAGCTGACATTGTAGGCCATACCGTGATCACGTTGTAATCATTGCACTTTAATTTTTGGTTTATATTTTGTTAAGTTATGACTGATTCAAAAAGTAAAAAAAAAGTAAAGTTAGGTTATACATAGTGCGCTCTAAAGCTTAGCTTAGAGCTTAGCTTAATCTAGCGCACTTAGTTTAGAGTACTTGTGTTTTTATATGTTTTTAAAATTTTTATTTCACTTTTTCTACTATTTGTGGTGAATATATATAAAGATTTTCATTTAATGACAAAACAAAAATTGCAAATATAATGAATCTAGCAAAAAGGGAAAACTCGAATACCAAATAAATTTCACATTTGTGGTCCACCCGGTAGAGTCGTCATGTATATATGCAGCGCAAGAGCCATGCGGTCTTCACACTATCTCGGCAGTGCCGACTGTCACCGTGTCACGGTGCCCTTTCAGTCCGGTCTCTATACATGTACACGTAGCCAGGCGTCAAGCAGATTATGAGTCTACGGAGACGCCAGTCGGCAAGCTCCGCCGGTCACCAGTCGGCTATGACGCTGATTCCTGCACGACGTTCACTTTACTGCCCAATACATCAGCAGTTTTTCACCACCTCAACACGATCCTACCCTTAGTTGTTATTTCTGGTTCTTTTCCTAAGTTCAAACGATCTACAAAGCTCACCAATCTCGCTGGTCTCATGCATTGATTTTCCTCTGTTTCTACGGTGTCTCCGGTCTTATGCTTAATGTTCGTGTGCGTGTGTGTGTGTGTGTGTGTGTGTGTGTGTGTGCGTGTGTGTGTGTATGTGTGTGTGTGTGTGTTATATTCTATTACTGTCCGCGGTAGCGACAGACTGTATTGTTTTCAACGGAGTTTTTTCTACGTTAGCACGATAACTCATAAACCGCTGCACTTGGTTTGATGATATTTTGCATGAACATGTACGCTGACAACTGCACCAACCGTATTTAATTTCAACGTCATAGGTCAAAAGTAAAGTTGTTTTCGTTAGTGGACCAAAGTTCACCAAACTGTTCACATCAACGAGGAAAAAATCGTTCTTGGTAACGCCGTTTTTCGCTTGTCGACTGCTTGATCCGTGCAGTTTTTGCCTCGTTGTTCTGACCGCATTACATCCGCTTTATTACATCCTTGTTTGTACCAGCTTTGGAAAATTAAAACGACGATGACGATGATGATGATGGCTAACCGTGCTGCACGACACTACAGGGTATAAGCACACCCTGTATATGCGCTATAGCGCGGTATATAACGCATCAATAAGTTTGCAAATGTATGACGCCGTTGTTCAACAACAGTGACACTACACGGCGTCTCAAAAACGCGCCACTTGGTATATCGCTGTTAATCTGTGGTGGCATATTCACAAATCACTATTGCAAATTGTCCAGTGAATGTGCCAGTGAAAGAATTTTGAAAATCGGTTAATATTTGGCAAAGATATGGACAATATACCAAGTGGCGCGTTGTTTGAGACACAGTGTCCATTATGCGTACAAAGACACACGGCACAGCGATCGGTTTACGAACTTCGTTACTGCGACCTTATCGTCGAAAATTCGTTACAGAGGCAAAATGGGCAACATAAAAATAGAAGATGCGGCATAGGATTTTGATTCAGCAATCTTATATGATTTATGCGCTAAATAATTACCAACTATAGTTTCGTTGTATAATTATGTTATTTTTGTTTTTATTGTGTTTCATATTGATCCAGCCTCTGGGCTGCCAAATACAATAAATGTGTGTGTGATTCCTAACGAAAATGTTTGAGTCTTTAACGACTGTGTGTGCACAATGTCACTAAAATCAAATAGTACTTGTTTTTTATACTTTTTTATTAATTATTATACTTAATTTTATATTCATTTTGTCAGTACTCGTGAGGGCCGCTGTAAGTGCAGGTTCAGTGCCTCGCCGTCCTCTTCGTATTTGTTTTTGTCAGTTTTATTTACATGTCAGTTTGAACGAAACGGAGATGGAGAAAATAGCGACTGTAGGAGCGACCACAGACGGACAGATGCTAGTGATTTTATACTTTGTCCCCATGCTATGCTATAACAATAAGACAGACAATAATAGGCGACATGCATACTGAAGACGGTTTCCGTTAAAAAGTATTAAAAAACCATGTGCGAAGTACCAGATGGATGTGAGCGGAGGAATGTGTATCGGCGTCAGCTGTGAGACTGTCGCAGTATGCAGGCGGATGTTTTTCATTGTCGTAATGCAACGGCTGCACACCGTCGCCTGCTGCTGCTGCTGCTGCTGCAAACAGATTCATTCATTCCCATCATCACAATACGTAGCAGCATCGTCATGCATTACGTCACGGACACGTGCTCTGAATCTCAACTAAATGGCACACGATACACGGCACAGTAACATGTGTCGCATAAAGCTGTAGTGCTAATGAGCACATGAGATCCACGATGGGATGCAATGTTCAACTGTGCTGTCAGCGTTTCCGTCTAAGGTTGGATGATCTTACTGGCAGCAGGCTTTCCGTTAGAGCTATTGATGATCTGTGCACGGACAGCGTGGACGATGACGTGACCAGGAGAATGTACAGTTCATTGTTGCGTCAGTAAAGATACATGCTGCATGTATATGACTGATGCTATTTTTAAGTTGACGGACATTGAAGACATTATATTTTTATTTACCACTACTGTCTAATTTGATTGATTTTTGTGTTATTATCTGTTTGTTTTTATTCAGTATAGTGTGTACGATTTTATTACGCGCCACAGCTGTGCCACCAGGCACTGCTGAGGCGCGTATTAGCTATGGGAATTCTGTCTGTCTGTCTGTCTGTCGGTCAAGACCCGGTACGGATTCAATGCCAGGTGAGATAGAGACTCCGGGTCTTCACCATATGATAGCCTAGAGTCTCTAGTTTCTTATGAGGTAATTTGGTGCCAAAGGCCGGGTAGGAGATTCCCCTCGAACGAGGGCATCAAAGAGGGGTACCCCCCTTAGAATTCGTTATTTTACCACTATTGGCTCATCTAGCGTGAAAACGGTTGCAGATAGACACAGACTTGCTGCTTATCATAGCAAGCACTGTCGACGGGCTTTCCAGTGGTACCAACATCGATGACCTTGAACGACCTTGAACCCCCAAAATTGGGGTTTTAGCGAATTTTCAGCGATTTTCGGCTGCAATATATATTTTAAGAATGAATTGCGTGGAAACCATTCAAGATAGACCAGGACAACCTGCGTATGAAATGTTCGGCATTAAACGTAGATTTCAACGGTGTAAGGTTTGACCCCCAATTAGGTTCAAGGAGTCCTCCGTACGAGCGCATCAAATTTGCGTACCCCCTTGAAAGCGTGCGATTTCTGCTACTGTCGACTAATCTAGCACGAGAATGGTTGCAGATAGACACAAACTTGCCGCATATCAGAACAGGCACTCGTGACGAGCTTTCCGGGGGTACCAACATCGATGACCTTGAACAACCTTGAACCCAAAAATATGGGTTTTAAGTGATTTTTTTGCTATTTTAGGCTGCGACGCACACTTAGAGTGAATTTTCGCTGAAATATACTGGAGATAGACCAAGACAACCTGCGTACGAAATTAAACTGATGCTGTGGCGCGTCTCATGAGCATTAGCTCAGATTTCTTGTATTCAATAAATAAACAAACAAGAAGATTTGTATTTTCTAATATTAATTATTATATATTATAATATTTCGAGGACGAAGGCAGAGTGGAGGCAGTTCGGTTTCAGCGAAAGGCCAAGACGGCTAGGCATCGGCTAGGAGAAGAGATAAAAAGTTTCCAGATGATTACTTCGTTTGTTAGGCGAATAAATTAAGGCAGCCGGACTGAATATGTGTATAAGAAAAAGAGAATAAGAGAGATGGCGTCGGATGTTGGAAGGTCGATAACGACAGATTCGTCAGCGACTCGACGATGCGTGAAATGAACACGTCCATGCAGACGGACGTACGGCGAGTGAGTGAATGAACGAGTAAGTGAAACGTCAGTTGAAGTGCGCAGAGACAGAACTGCGACGATCGATAAACGATTGCATTGATTCCAGGCTGTAGTACGTTGTTGATTGATGCGTTGACGCACTGTCTCGGTCACCTGATAGAATGACGGACGCGAAGTCGCAGCAATATCTCCACAACCAAACCACAGTTCTTTGACACGGACTGTATGCTCTAAACTACCAATCAGTCAATCTGTGGATTTACTGAAGAGTCTTTTAAACAAAGTTCTCACGCACGACCGAAAAGCCATGACTTAGAGCGTGATACGAAACACTCTGTAGTCTGTACGAATGTCACTGCGTTCCGGTTCTGAAGGAAGGTCGTTCCAGACGGTTGTTGGTGCCAATGAGCTGAAGCATCGCTCACAACTACGTGATACGTGAGGGGACGACCATGTCACCGTGATCTCAGATCGTAGTCGATCGCAAGTACAACTATTGAGAAGTACCAATTGTCATTTTTTTCTATTTCCACTGTGCAGCATGACAGCCAACACTACCCCGCAGGCTTAGGCCGAGACTTATCAAAGGTGAAGACCAACTTTCTAGAGACCCGTAAAACGTAAAGGTTGGGATTAGAATTAGGATTAATATTTAAAACTTTCTGCATATCTCTATATGATGCTGCTCTGTGGAGTATGTATAATAAAGGTTCACTGCGTAAGCTCTCATCGTGTTACAATAAGTGTGTAAAATCGTTTTTTTTTGGTTTTAAGCGTTTTGATAGTTTCACAGCAGTATTAATAGAAACAGGCATGCCCAGTTTTAATACTTTATTGTAGCCTATAACAGTAATGTGATTTTTTCAAAATGTTGGAATACCTGCACCTTACATAATAAGATCGTTGCCCATCTGTCTGCTCTTAATAATTGCATTTGATTGTATTTGATGTTTGCTGTTGCAACTATTAGTAGTACTTTATGCACCAATGAGTCTTATTTGTATCTGCATGATTTGTGTGTTTTGGTGTATGCTTTTATGTATTTTTATTTGTATTTTTATGTGTATATGGGCCAAGTGCCTGAAATAAAACTGATGATGATGATGATGATTACGCATCTCTGTGCGGACCGCCGTACAATATGTCGATATCGGGCTAGCATAGTTTTCTTGTTAAAGTTGCAGCCTGTAAGTGTTTCAGCTTGCAGCAGCATGATGATAGCAATTTCGTGTAGGCGTGGGCTGTCAGTGAAGCATGCGCGGGCGGCCGATGAATGATGTGACTCTGGAGAAATAGAACGACGAGCATGAGACGCTTGCACCGTTCGTTGGCGGTCCACGCAGCTGCATTAAAAAGATCGAACGTTCGTCTGAGCCAAGTGTCAACATGAAATTCTCGAGACGATCGACAAGAAGTTTCGTATTGGATTTGAGGCGGTTGCAGGCGGACGACGCTAGAAGCTTGAGAACTTGCTGACGCCAATAATAACGTTACACAGATAAACACACGACAACCAGCGTGGCCAGCTCGGTGAGGGAAACGGACAAAAACACCGTGGACAAAATATCCATGGACATAAAAATCCCCTCCCTTCTAGGACGTTGCCCTCACATTCCGGAATTTTAGTGTCCGTCCATATTACGGATATATGTAAAAAAACTTAGCAGTTTAAAACTCAGTGTTAGGACGATGCAATGATATAAGTCTACTAAAACAACAAAAATCTTTTCGGTAACCCGAGATAGGGCTATGCGTGGGGCGTCCTCACAAGCCGACTCTAGTCGATAATCACTAACATAGTCTAAAGCCTTCTTCATTTGATGTAATTTGTCGTATAACTTGTCCAACCTATCTTCTACGCTTTTTTGTCTGCAGAGCTAGGAACCCGTACGGTACCGACAGACCGGCGCACGAGCAACAGCCTTATTAGGATGCGAAATAATAAAATGATTAGACACTGTTGATGTGTATTAAAAACGTGAAGTTATCATTGTGGTTGCCATTCAAAAGGCTAACGAATCCGGCTGTCGTTTTGGTCAGTGACATCACGGGCACCAATTGGCACGTGACCAGTGGCCGGTCGGTGTCGCCGGTCCGCTGGCGACAACCTAGATTCGCTGCTGAAGCATTGAAGCAGTGCGACATTGTAAATGTGTTGACTCGTTAGCGACCAGACTGGGTTGTGACTGGCGTAATTATCTTGTCTTACAGTGGCTTCGGCGGTCAAAAACTTAGCAAAATGAATGAATTTTCAGATCGCATAAATATAAAGGTTGAAAAAGCGTTTTGTTCTATGGTATTTTCGCATTATCGTAGTTTGGAATTTTATTATAAAACGCATTATAGAACGCATACTGTTATTGGTTATAAAGGTTAAAGATTAAAGCTCATCTATAGATCCCATCACAAAGCTATGGAGCGTCACCTGCCGTATGGACTCTGCATGGCAGCTGCTACCGAGAGGTCGCGAGTTCGACTCCCGGCGAGTGCACTACCAAGTAACAACTCTGGGCAAGTTATGCCTATGTGCCTGTGTAGGTGCACGTGGTCTAGTGGTTAGTGTCGACTCATAACTTTCAGGTCACGGTTCGATTCTCACTGCGGGTCATTTGCAAGCAACCTTGAGCAAGTTGCTAACCTACTGTGTGCTCAGGTCAACTCAACCTCCTACCCCCAGCGGGACGGGAAATAAGTAATACTGTAGTAGCTTACGGGTGAAGGCCTGGTGTAGCTGATTGGGGCGGTGGTATGTCTGCTAGCTGCAACGGCGGGTCCAATTTTTCGCTGATTCGGGCAATGGATGGCCGCATAGTGCGCTGCGGTATCATTAGCTCATGCCAATCAGCTGCCACTTCCGAGATTGTAAAGCGCTTCTGGTCGCCAGTCTGACTCATGTAAGAGGCGCTATAGCAAGTACCCGACCTTTACCTTTACCTTTACGCACACTGTTTTGTAGATTTAAAACGCGTATATTCAACAACCTAAAACATGGTGTTAAGTAAGCTGTCGAACAATATGTGCAACTTTCTACTCAAGTGCCAAAAATGTCCTATAGGGTTACTTATCAAATCGACAGCCGCAAATGCGAAACTGACTTCTCAGTGAAAACGTTCAATGGATGGTCTTCGCTTGACCCATAAAACAACCATTTCCCGAGGGCGCTACGGTGTCAACAAACGCAGCAGCCCAAACCTGCGAGAAGCCAGTGGAGACGAGCGTCAAGCCAGGCCGCGGCACGGCACACGCAGGAACGCTTCAAAGATATCAGACTCGTCCTCACTCGTAGCCGTCCGTCCGTCGTCGTATAGAACGTCGTCTCCTGCGGATCGCCATTCTTAATCCCGACTACCGCTTTTGATCGTCCACACAACAGCCGCCGTCTCAGTACTTTACTTACTGCAGTGCGCCAGTGAGGAACGAACCAAGTCGCGTCGGCTCAACTAGAATCAATTAATGTCGGTGAACGCCAATAGATCTGACTTTTAACTATAATCATAGCAAAGACCTTCTACGCAACTTCTTTTTCTGTTTGCACCGTTTTAGTCTTCTTTCGAATAATCAATTTTCTGCAACGACATATGTTGGTTGTATAGTCTGGAACTGGGACACAAAAGCTGCCTGTCAGTGGCGAAGCTTCGGTATTGTTCGGTGGCACACAAATCTGCTGAACAGAATACAACGTCAGCGGTGGTTGACCAGGCGCCAGGTGGGAGGTCGTCGTGAATGGCGTGGAGTAGTGACGTATGAACATGTGACACCAGGCGGCGTCGACTGTGTCGCTGTCTCTGTCTCTGTTCTGCTGGACACCGTTTCGGAAACGACTATCCGTGAAAGGTGGTCATGTTGAACACTGTGTTTAAGTATTCAACACGACCACCCTTTAATGCAATGATCGAGGCTAACTGTTTCCAAAACTGTCCGATTGCCAGATCTACGCAAAGCAAGCACGTTCCACATTTAATGCACCACCGTGTAGGAGTCTACGGGTCGGGACAGGAACGCCGCGGCACTGGACGGTGGCAATCGCTGACTGGCAGTCGACATGCGTCATGCCAACAAATCAGACCTGAGCTGAATTGAGTCCCACGCAGGCGTCAACGTAGTCGCCTAGTCGCCGACTCCATCTGCGCGATGGAGGCGATCACCCCGCGGCCAAAATCTAGTGGGGCGTTTGATTTCTAACGAATTTCTGGAACCGCAGAATGAACCAATTTTGTATCTCGGCGTCTTCAGCGTGTACAGTTGAAATGTATATAAGCCTAGAGGGAAGGAAGACGTAAGAAAGACAGAAAAAAGAAACGGACAGGAAGAGAGAGCAAGGGACGAACACAACATTGTCACAGCACACTCTTCAGCGTCGCGACCTGGTCGGCGAGAGAGCATTTCCTTACGCATGGAACCAACTTCTTGATGAACTTATACCTGTCACCAATGCTGCAACTTTAACAAAAAACATATCAAGACACACTTTTGCTTTTTAAATTCGGTTTTTACCCAAGTGTTTAAAATTATTTTCATTTTATGCTGCTCGATCGCCTGGTTTCGACCGTTTTTAACTACAAATGTGTGAAGGTGATGATAAAGAGAGAAAAAGGAAAAACGGGAGAGGAAAATAAGGAAGAAAGGGGAGGGAAGTCGCCCCCACAGTGAATAATTATAAAACTGGGCGCCGATGTCATCAGTAGGCCTACTGTGTGCCGTCAGTGGGCGTGCGTCTCCAGATGAACGTAACTGCTGATCAGTACTAGTGCCAACTGCGGCTGATATACTCATAGATTCCACGCCTTCTGACCACCACTGCAAGCCGCCTTCACACAGTTCAACCCAGCACGACACTCGTCGATCCGTGTCCAATCTCTGACTGACACACCGTCGTCCAGTTCCTTGGAACAGAAACAATTACGCATTGCCATTTCGATCTTGCTTGTTTCAATTAGTAGGCCCATCGAATTCATCCAGGTGACAAAATCAAATAAAGACACAGTCAACTAGGACACCGAAAAGTCAGGAAAAGCAATACTTTATTTGATTTTTTTTTATTTACAACACAACGGTAGCGAAAGCAGTAAAACAAAGTACCAAGTAATTACAAAAAAGATACGAATTACAGTTAAACATCCTTAGCTATATAGCAAAGCAATAGAAACATCAACGAGCACGAAAAACCAATTCCTATTGCACTTCTATGCATTGGCGTCGCCAGCTACGGGGCACTGGGGCACGAGCCCCCCCCCCCTCGACTTCCAGCTAGTTATTTTGGGGATCACTCGCTTTACAG